>Ga0126342_10022105_pt1 | contig 10547 bp, 7 predicted proteins | sample Cyp1metagenome_FD_92528 | JGI IMG/M metagenome (GOLD analysis project Ga0126342, IMG submission 92528) | Coral microbial communities from Lord Howe Island, Old Settlement Bay, Australia - Cyphastrea 1 metagenome | ecosystem: Host-associated > Invertebrates > Cnidaria > Coral ...
TAGTACTACTAGTAGTACTAGTAGTACTAGTAGTACTAGTAGTACTAGTAGTACTAGTAGTACTAGTAGTACTAGTAGTACTAGTAGTACTAGTAGTACTAGTAGTACTAGTAGTACTAGTAGCACCAGTAGTACCAGTAGTACCAGTAGTACCAGTAGTGCTAGTAATACTAGTAGTTCTAGTACTGCTACTACTACTAGTAGTACCAGTAGTACTAGTAGTACCAGTAGTACTAGTAGTACTAATATTATCAAGGCCAACTGAGCTGCAAAGGGTTGTAGTAGTTTGAATTAAATATGTGAAAAACTGTGAAAAAATGTGATTTTAAAATGCAATATTTTTGAAATGTGAAGAAAGTGTTTTAAAAATGTGAAAAAATGTGAAAAATGTATTTTTTAAAGCAATTTTGAAGTTTTGTTCTCTTTTCCTTCTTCATTTGATTTTATGTTTTTGCCCTGGTAGTCATTGCTTTGCTAAAGCTAAACTTAACAGATCTGCGATCTGCACAGTCCACTTCCGATCGATTTGAACTGCTCCTCTCCGATTTTCAACGTTGGGCAGGCAGCAAAGTAACTGCAGCAAAACTGGAACCCAAAAAATCAAACCTGAAGAAAAAAAATCAGAGTTCCACCTTCCCAACTGGATTTTCAAACGTTTTTTTCACATTGTTCGCATTTTTTCGCATTTTTTGCACATTTTTTTCGCATTTTTTCAAGTGCATGTTCAAAACACATTTTTTCACATTTTTTTTCGAGTCGCATTTTCAAAACGCATTTTTTCACATTTTTTCACATTTTTCACATTTTTCACATTTTTCTGAAAAATGAAAAAATGTGAAAAAAATGCGTTTTGAAAATGCACCTGGAAAAAATGTGAAAAAATGAGTTTTGAAAATGTGAAAAAATGCGAAAAATGTGAAAAATGTGAAAAAATACGGAAAAATCGAAAGATGCGGAAAAATGGGAACAAAAGGCAATTGACAAGTTCCTGTTTCTCAGCTCCATTTTCCATTTTTTTTCTAGATATAGGTTTTTCCCAGGTTTTCTTTGAAACCCAATGTTAAATTATAGAATATTAAACTTAAACATTAGGATTCCACAGAAGCATATATTCATTTTCAATGATTCATGTCAATAGGTTCACAATGAATGTAGATTTAATTTAAGCTAGGAAAAGTATTAAAGAAAACCATGTTTTCCACATGTTCCACATTTTTTCATATATTTCACATTTTTCACATGTTTGAAATGCATTGCTTCACATTTTTTTAAAATTGCATTTTTGAAACACATTTTTCACACAGCTTTTCACATTTTGAATTAATCATTGTTTTCAGGCTTGTAGCTGGAAACGGCCATGATAATACTAGTAGTACTTGTAGAACTAGTAGTACTAGTATACTACTACAAAGTAGACCCCCTAGATATAACTTAAGTTGTAACAGGTTTAACATAAGTTATAACTATGGTCAACTTATGTTATAAGTATTGCAACTCATGTTGAACCTTTATCTGAATTAGGGATTTATAACATGTCTTATAACTTTTTTGTGGAAAGATAGAAAAAAGGTATAAAAAAGTTAGCAAGTTAACTTGTTTATCATGTTTTTTGGTATCTATCAACACGTTCAATTTTTGGGATGTATTTTGATATGATGGGTGATTTTGGCTCAAAAGCTGCCCCGTCTGGCCCCGTCTTTGAGTTTTGCTTTCAGTGCTCCTTTTGGAACCTTTTGCGCTGTGTCGGTTCCTCCTTTGGATCTCCCGGCAACTTATGGACTTATAACCTAGCTTATAGCTTTCTAAGTGAGGTATAACCTTGGTTATAACTGGCTATTTTGAATTTAAATCCTGAAATTGGTTATAACTTTAAGCCTTTTGTAACTTACTTATGCGTGAGTTAGGAAGTTGTAACTTAGCTGGCTGCTAAGTAAATAAAGTTAGGAAGAAGTTAGGATTGACTTAGCAGGTTAGCTTTTACACTGGTTTGTGAGTCTTTTTCCTGAAAAATAGTTCTTGTAGTGATCTTTTGGTACGAGCGGGCGCCCTAAGGCCCATCAAGTCCCCGAAAGGCACATCAACTGCATCTCCACAGAGTTTCCAGGAAAGGCACATCAAAATCAAAAAAGGCACATCAACCCAACGTAATCCCCAAGTCCACGGCCCGGTATGGCAATACCAGGTTGATGCATATTTTACACTCAAATGCATCCACTCCTATGGGAGATAGTAAAGCAAGAGCAAGTTTAATCGCAACTTTGGTAGCCTAAACACAATGGCCACGGCCATATATGGGACAAGTTGTTTCTGTTGCTTTTGCAATCCACATTTGAACTTGATAGCTATCTATCTGTATCTATCTAAATCTATTTATACCTAACTATACTTATTATTTATATCTATATTAATATCTATCTGCATCTATGGATACCTTTCACTATTCATCTATATTTTGTTTCAAACTATTTTCACCTTTGCATCAAAATCGATCAGTCTATCTAGACATATGTGTGTGTCTTTCAGCTCTTGTGCTTCTGACCAAATAACAAGCCATCTTCAGCGGCTCAACGCCCTACTCTCCAATTGCACTGTCATGCACTGTCACTTGCGCATCTTTTTTTCTCCACGGCTCTGCTGTGTCTGGGGTAGCAGACTGCAGAGTAGCCCCATTCCTGCGCTACTGAACAAACTTCGGTTTGGCAGCGTAGCGCAGGCTTCGGTTCGATTTCCAAGCTGACAGGAAATCTTGTCGATTCTTTCTGGTGTACAAAGCCTTTGGCTTCACAATTTCTTTCATAAGCAGCTGGCTGAGAGGCTGCGATTTCGAAGCCCTGCTTTTGAGGGTTGAAACAAAAAAGTTCAAAGTGGGGAGCAAGTTTGGCGGAGGTGAGGTCCAGTGTAGCGCTAAATACTTGACAGCCTGGTCATGGTCATCCAAATCGAACTCCTCTTCTTCCTGTGGCGCTGCAGGAGCCGGTTGGCAAGCAGCCTTAGAACTTGCAGGAGCACATGAAATGGGAGCGGATACTTCGGCAGCTGCCAGTTTCTCCACACGTGGCTTCTTTGCTGGAGTTGCAGGAGCAGCCTCAGCTGGTGCTTCTGCAGAGTTTTCAACATTCTCTGCCCCGCATGGCTTCCTTTTTCTCATTTGGCCTAGGACATCTCCGCAAAATTTGCTCAGGTTCGCTTTGGTGGCCGCAGGGATCTGGTCAATGACGCTGTTCACGTCGCACAATGGTTCTTGCTTCCGACTGTAGCCGCCAGCTTTTGCGCCAGCAGCAATGGCTTCCTTCACCGGGGAATAATTTGCATTCTTGTTGCCGCAAAAGCCACACAGGGGCAAGTTGGTTGGTGTCTGCTTGAGACAAGCTTCACATGTGGCAAGGCACTTCCCCCGTGTGTAGCCCTTCGGGCGAGGTAGCAGCAACTGAGATTCCACCTGTTCCACCGACATTTCTCCTGCAGACAAAGTTTTGCGAAACAGTTCGCATTGCCTGTCAACCAGGGCGACATTCCGGTTGATCGCGCATTTGTGAGCGAAGCCAATACGCTTCCAACCTGAAACTATGTGGTCTTTGGAATATCCCGCGTCCCAGACTTCGTGGGAGGCATCCAAGACCTCCAACTGAGTAGCTGGCATAGATTCTCGCCGAATCTTTTGCCAGGCGCGCTCCGCTTCACAGTTCGGCGTTTGATCCAGGCACATCACCGCGCGGGTCAGATACGGCCCCAGAAGAAACAATCGCACATTCAACTGATGACATAGTTGTGTGCATTCTACCGAGAGATGCACCAAGGAGCCACCACCACTGTCGCAAACTAAGACCAGTTGTTGCGCCGCAGGAACTTGAAGGACATCTCGGCAATGCCTTGCCCAGAGCAAGACAAACTGGGAGAAAAGGTCAGCAGTGCAAGATGCTTTTTCGTTGGCAGCTACATTTGCCGCTGGCCAGACTTTGCTCCATGATTTCATGAAGCTACTGCCTTGCAGGATCACATTCGGAGGGCCCACGTGCCCATCCAAAGACACAAACGGCAGCAGCGTTACATGGCCCCATGAAGCAGAAGGCACATCTGCCGTGACCTTGCCCAGTGCTTTGGGCGCAGCTGCTCGATGAAACTTGACCTTACCATCTGTTGACTCCAAGCCCTTTTCGTCGCAGGCCCAAAGAGCAGTGCCTGCAGCTTCAGTCAAGAGGCCGTCTCTCAGAAGGCCAACTTCTTGCAGCAAAGATTCCTCAACAGAAAAACACTGAAGGTGCAAACCGGACCTGCAACAAGTTGGTGGACATTAGACATATCACAGTACCAAGGCCTTTCGAGGCACAAGCAGACAGAAAATGAAAAGATTTCTGAAAGAGTTTCAACAGGAAGCCAGGCTATCGTAGAAGCCTGAAACAGCAGCAGGCGTGCAGCAAGCGGCAATTTCGCCTTTCATTGTAAAAAGCGCCCTGTCTCGGATGCACCACTCCTTGGGGTAGTTCTCTTTCACCCATGCTTTGAAATCCAGCCACACTTTCTCAAGAGGCCTTGCACACCTGGCAGGGCAGCGGGATACAAACAGGAATTAGGAAACATCGTTTGATGAGCTAATCTCGAAAATGCTTCCCTTTTTCAATGATGCACTCTGAACTGGGGCATGGTTTAGGTGGCGCAATCCCAAAACTTCCAGCAGGTATTGAATTTATATCAACCCATTAGGTTTGATTTATTCGGAGAAATCGGCAAAGCAGACACCGCAAAAAACATATATAAGCTGAAGAACGGGGAATATGAATCCAAGTCGATGTCAGCGTCTTGCTCTTTGAGTTGTTTTTTGGTCAGGACACCCTCATTCCAGAGCACCACCTTCAAGATGCACAATTTCACTTCTGCAATCGTTAGCATTCGATTGCTCAACGCGCACAGCGTGATGTGAGTATGCAAATCCTTCTTTTGAGCCAAGCTGAGCAGACCTGCGCCATAGCGACCAGTTAAGAAAGCTTGGGGCGCCATGGTGACGTCCTGGTTGCTCTCCTTGCAAGATTCCAGATGCTCCTTGATCTTTGCCAACTTCAACCGGTTCAGCTTCCATGCAGCAAACTGCTTCTGGGCTACGTTGTTTGACCAGCCCTCCTGCTGGCTCAAAGCTGCAGCATCTAAGTACATGGCATAGAAATCCTGCAAGGGAAACATGCAACAATGTTCTGGGCTTAGGCGCCTCTGCGAGGCGCCCGCGAGGGCTCGCGAGAGGCTCGCGAGGCTTCAACCCACACAGAGACCCAAAAACACTTCGGACACTGTTCTGTTTCACAACGAAAAAAACTTTTTTGTAGGGAATCCAGCCTTGTCTCGGCTCATCTGCACGGACTTGTTAGGATCTTTCAAGCAGCTCCAGCGCTTCTCAAAATCAGCCATGCTCAGGGTACGCGTGCTGGGAACAGCAGCCGCAGGCTGGCGAGTATCCAGGCAGCTAGAAGGCCGGCCACGTGGCAACACCTCTTCTTTCAACCCGCAAAAGGCACGGTAAGATTCCTTCCACTCCTCTCTGGCTTTCTCCTGCATGGCTTTCCAAGTGTTCAAAGCTTGCTCGCCCGAAACAATCCCCGAGCCATCGAAATGAGGGCCAATATTCCGGCAAATCCGCTGGAACCAACTGCACCAAGAAAGCTCCTTGGGTTTGCCCTGGCGCCAGCAATCCGGCTGATCTGTTTCAACCCCAGTAGCCAAGGGCGCAGCCCCACCTTCCTCAAGATGCACCTGCTCGTCTGCAGCTTCACATGGCTCGGGTCTGCTGTGATCCTCTGCCGCCCTTGCAAGATCGAGAAGCTTGGCTGCCTGTTCCTGATCCCTTTGTCGTTTTTGAAGTTCCTGCTGGGGGCCAGCACGGCCATGAGAAAATCAAAACAAACAAGCAAACAAGCACGAGTACTTCCAAACAAACCATGCATTTCAGAACCTGCGCCTCGTTGAAGCAGGATAAACACCATGCTGGCAGACAACTTTTGGAACCCTCGTCGAATGTCTGGCCGCAATTGGCACACAAATTCCCTGGAGGAGCCGCTGGAGGAGGCAGAGGAGGATCATCGCAACCACCAGAACTCCCACAAGAAGCTTCATCCGCAAGAGGCTGTGCACAAGAAGCTTCATCCGCAAGAGGCTGTGCACAAGAAGCGTCATCCGCAAGAGGCTGTGCACAAGAAGCTTCATCCGCAAGAGGCTGTGCACAAGAAGCGTCATCCGCAAGAGGCTGTGCACAAGAAGCTTCATCTGCAAGAGGCTGTGCACAAGAAGCTTCATCTGCAAGAGGCTGTGCTGGCTCAGGACCATGTGCCTCAGCTGGCAGACAGATAGACAGACAGACACCAGTCAGCCAGCCAGAGAGAAGAGAGAGAAGAGAGAAGAAGAGAGAGAAGAAGAGAGAAGAAGAGAGACGAAGAAAAATAAAGAAGAAGAAAGAAGAAGAAAGAAGAAGAGAACCCGAGTGAAGAAGAGGGCAGACGGGGGCAGACGGGGGAAGACGGGGGAAGAAGGGGGAAGAAGGGGGAAGAAGGGGGAAGAAGGGGGAAGAAGGCGGGGGAGGGTAGCGATACACACACACACACAACACACCCGGCACCTCGTAGACTCTTCTCCAGAAAGACCTTGGTCACGGCGAGCTCCACATCGTACCTCGGCAAAGTTGGGGAAGGGAGAGGGGGGGAGAAGAAGTAGAAAGGAGGAGAGCAAAGAGACAAGGAAGTGGCTGGGAGAGGGAGGAAGAAAGAAAGAAAGAAAGAAAGAAAGAGAGAGAGAGAGAGAAAGAAAGAGAAAGAGAGAGAGAGAGAGGGAGAGAGAAGAGAGAAGAGAGAGATAGAGATAGAGATAGAGAGAGAGAGAGAAGAGGAGAGAGGAGAATGAATATGAAGATATGTTCATATGTAAGCATATGCGTAAGAATTTTGACATGTAAGCATAGACGAAGGCATATTCATATGTAGGTTAAACGTATTATTTGGAGCCCTGCTTGATAGACATTCACATGTTTCTATCTATATCTGAAACCTGAACTATTCAACAACTACTTTTGCATGTGTATACCTTCCTGCCTGAATATGCGGCTTATACAGCCGCTCCGATTCATCTAATTGCTATAATGCCAACAAAGCACTGCTTGCTAGGCCAAGCTGCTCCAGTCTCATCCCCTACCGGTACCCCATGCTTCAACCATTGTTTCTTCTTATCAGCGCAAAGCTTTTGAAGATCTGATTGTGATTTGCCCTCCTGTCGCTGACACAGTAGCAAAAGAGCATCGGCTACATCTTTCCGAGCAGGAGGAACAAAACAAATTCGATCAGCAGCCTTCTTGGTGGGGAAGTGAACCGCAAAATTCCGAATGTCACCATGCGCTTGTTGCGCGATTACATGCCCGAGTTTGCTGGAGCAGGTCGCTTTCTGGTCGGCTGCCACTGCCCGCTCCTGTATGCCTCCCAGTGAGGCCACTGATCCCTGGGTTTTCCGTGATCACGCGACCAACGGCACGGGATGCACACCGTACCCCGGCTTGCCACCTCACCTGAAGCCAACCTGGAGATGTTCCAAGGCTCCACTGGATTAGCGCTGCTAGCGGCACCAGGTCAGTTGCCCCCACAGACTTGGCACTGCAAGCAACGAACTTGCGATCCTGTCGGATTTCGATTTTGAGAGCTGTGGCCAGTGGAACTCGCAGGCCTTTTCCGCCTAAGGAGATCTTCACAAGCCAGCAATGTATCAACGGAAGCTTCGTCTAGAAGCCGCTTCCTGAAGCTGGCTTCTGATAAAGCCCGGAAAAAAACTTATGGCTTTGTTCCATATGTAGCCTCTTTATAGCCTCAACTCTGTTGGAGGGTCCCTAGAGGGTCCGTAGGATGGCTTTTCCATGGTATAGATCACGTAACAGATCATGTTAAAGATTAGGGGTTCCCAAGGGGAAAATTTAGGAAAATTTTACATGGATCCTATAAAGAGGCTACATATCTAAATATACAATTTAAGAATCCCTGGGTCCACAGGAGTGATTTAACAATTAGCGAGGTTTGTATCTATGATACCCTTGGCCTCTTTAATGCCACAATCAGATAATCATTATTTTAACAACTATAGACTATACTATACTGTACTGACTATACTATACTATACTATACTATACTATACTATGACTCTGACTATGATATGATGTGATGTTCTATTGTAACTGTCCAGTATGGTATGTTTACAAACTTCAAAACCACATCCACATCCTGATTTACTAAGGGCATCAGACTGTAAATGCATAATAATTTTCAATAAAATATAATTTATGTTTATTTTCGTTCTCTTGATTCATGAAAGTGCAAACACATACCATACATTATGATTTCATATTTGCTAGATTACAATTCTTTCATTGAAATTGGAATGAGTTAGGATGTTTCCCATATGATATTTCTCTGAATATCAAACGAATTTACCGAACTCCAAACATATAAAAAGAACAAATGCTACAACAGTTCAATCGGGGCCCATTGGTTATTGCGTTCACCAGTGCGTTTCCAAACACAACCTGTGCATTGATCTCATTATTACCACTGCCACTACCAGACTACAGCGTACACTTAATGACGACGATAAACACATGAGATACTTCAACCTTAGATGAACTTAGAATTTCAAAATTGACCAAAACCTTAAGGGTGAAAAACGCAGACACTGCGACTCGCTTCGCTTCGCTTCGCTTCGCTGATAAAACACAGTGACCTGGAGACACACAACATGTCTACTGAGGCCCTGTGAGTCTGCGGTGTAAACATGACTAATTAGCAGGCAGTAACAGTAATTTAAAAAAGTAAGTCTACTAGACCCTTCCAGGTGTAGAGCAAAAAAAAACAATCCACTACTTGTCTCGCGTACGCGACCCCTGCTGGTTGCAATGGCTTCGCAGCTTGAAGAGGATACGGATGTTGCGTTTTGACCGCATCATGAACGGTCGCTTTGGCGGATCCACAGAAGACTATAGGCTATCGAAATAAGTTAGAATTTATAGCTGGGCCTTTATTCAAATTTATATAGCCACCAAGAAACTGCATCCTTGGCCTTGAAGGCTGCGCCAGTAATTTGATGTGTGGCAAGTTGAATTTCTGAAGGGGTCAATTTTGAATATCAGATCTTGTCATATTTAAATATCAATCACGAACCGGACCATACATGATAAATCATTTTCATAAAATAGGGTGTAAGGGGCAGTAAGGGGACATCACATTTGTTACTGCTCAAGAAACTGATCCTCAGCCTTTTAAGTAGTTATTATTTTATTTTGAGTTATGAGATGAGTTATGTTATGAGAGCCATGAATTATGACAATATAATATTGGAGGATTTGATGTAGCGGTAGACCCCAAGACATAGTTGGGATTACAATTGGATCCGACTCCTCAAATTCTAACCCTTGAATACAATTTCTAGTTTGCCCTGTGCAGACTGTGTTTTTTCACCACATTTGAAAGTCATGGCCGGTTCCCACTCAGAGGATCCAACTGTCAACATTAAAAAGGGGTGGAAAGTATAAGTTATGCAGTGCGAGTATGCAGGGGCTATGTTTTGTTCATGAAATTAATGATTGGCTGGTCGGTAAACACATTGTTTCATTCAATCATATTCTGTCTGAGTCATAGTTTGTGCAAATCATGCGGGACATTTAACTTAATGGTATGTTATTCATCATTATTCTGATTCTGAGGTAAACTCTATTCTTATGATTTGTCTAATTATTGACTCTTTGGGGTACTCAACGATTGGACAGTGGTGCAGGTGCATCTATTTCCTATTCATCGAGGAGTCTATGAATGTGAGAGCCCCGGAACGTTAACAGCAGGATAAAATGAAAATACTATTTTTGAAATGGCCAGCCATAGTCACCAAAACGTAATTTGCTTTGACTACGGAGCGGGCTACATATTTGGCAACTTTCCAGTTGGCGCGTTGAGCCCGGATTGGCCCGGGAAGGTGCCTTGCAAGAGACGAAGGCCGCATGACGGGAGCTGGCCAGGCAGCACCATCCCGAAAAGGGAGGTGATTTTCAACGCTGTCAGTGATTTCTTTGGCTTGGCAAAACGGTGGCTCCACACCATGGAAAGCACGCGTGGTGGTGCTCCCGGAATTTCAAGGTTTGGGAGTGGGCACAACTTGAAAGAAGGTGAGCAAGGACCGCTGGCGGTTTGGCACGCTGCGCTGCTTCATATGAATAGGATATGATACCGATAATTAATGCCAGTTTAATATCTAATATCTCAGTATCTCATATATGCAATTTCATATAATATATCAATAATAATATAATATATAATATCATAATCATATAATAATAATAATTAATAATTAATCGATAGATAAATAGATACATAGACAGATAGATAGATTGATAGATAGAATGATAGATAGATAGATCGATAGATAGATAGATAGATAGGTAGGTAGGTAGGTAGATAGTCAGAGAAAGAGAGAGACAGAGAGGAGACCTCAAGCACCTTTCGGTCCATCAGTGGCTTCGCTCTGCCATCCCTGATTCGCAACAA
>Ga0126342_10022106_pt1 | contig 10546 bp, 14 predicted proteins | sample Cyp1metagenome_FD_92528 | JGI IMG/M metagenome (GOLD analysis project Ga0126342, IMG submission 92528) | Coral microbial communities from Lord Howe Island, Old Settlement Bay, Australia - Cyphastrea 1 metagenome | ecosystem: Host-associated > Invertebrates > Cnidaria > Coral ...
ACATATATACATATATACATATATACATATATACATATATACATATATACATATACATATATACATATATACATATATACATATATACATATATACATATATACATATATATATATACATATCATCTATCTATCTATATCTATATCTCTCTCTCTCTCTATATATATATATATATATATTATATAAATTATCTATAATATGTATACATATACATGATATACATTATATACATGATATACATGATATATAGAGGTATTTCGATGATGAAGCTGTTCAGGAGTCTAGCAGGCTCTCATCACTGGTTTTAGTTTTTCTGTGTGCATCTCTTATTACGGCCAAGCGGGCCGTAGCCCAGGGAACTCCTTCGAGCAGCTGTGCATCAACTTGGCCAACGAACGACTGCAGCAGTATTTCGTTGAGAATCTTGGCAAGTGAGCTATTATAACAGGTTATTAACCTGGCTTATTGGGGATGATGATCACCTATAATAGTAACGATAGGGATACCTATCACTGAGTTTCTAGATGTTTATCGGGGATGATTATTGGGGATGATGATAAGAGATAATGAACGAGATACCTATCAAGCAGTATTTCATAGGATGGGAAAACGAAGCAGATCTGCGGTCCGCAAGATCTATGACTTCGATCGTTCCGAACCGGGTAGGGTACATCCCCGGCTTGAGGAACGTGTTGGTGGCCGAGCAGGAACTCTACAAGCGGGAAGCTTTGCCATGGGTGGGCCTCCCATTGCCTGATTCCACTCCAGTGGCCAAGCAACATTGGTGCTGCAGTGCTTTCTTTTGCTGTGTTTTTTTTTCCCCGCTTTTCAGGAGTGGGAGATAGTGGGAATAGGTTTGGATGACTATGCTCAGCTCGAAACTAGCCTGATTGGTTAAATAGCTGGGCAGCTACAGAGATGTTCTATCCAATGCATTTGTTGTCACCGATTTTTCTTAAGGTCGTCACGGCCATCGTGCAGACCTTCAAGACCCTGGATGAATATTCCCAGCAGTTGGCAAAAGGTCCGCCTCTGAAGATGTAAAGATCCTGAGTTCGTTTGAAGTAAATTTGAAACTTGTTTTAGGGGCCGAAGACTGTTCTAGAAGTCCGATATTGGCGACATTTACTCCAGATGAGGTGGCTTTGAACTAGTGTGGAGTGCCAAAGATGCTAATGGCACCAAATAAAGTGGCAGTGGCTCACAATTTCTCAGCAGGCTTCGAGAAGACTTCGGATGAATCATTTTGCCAGAAGACGGTGGAAGATTCCCAGAAAGATGCTTGGCGTTAGGGATTTGGCCCGCCTTCCTGCCTATCGGCATCTATCGGCTGTAGTGGTGTCAAAGGGGTACCCAATCTTGGGACCGGCCAAAGCATGCTAGAAAGGAAGCTGATGCCAATTACTGCAACTACAGCACAATGCCAACGCTTAGATACTCGTGGTGTTCACTTCACAACATGGATGGTGTATCTATGGTGTATGTTCAACCTTGAATTCTCCAACCTGCAGCTATTTCATTTTGACACCTTGAGCTTTGGCGGCACCCAATGGGGTCGGTTTCGCTGCTCAGGATACACAGCGGAAGGAAGTTCTTCGACCTTTGAAGATGTCCAACAAGCGTGGCAGCAAAGCCGGCATGGGCCTAGCGATGAACGAGGCATGGGGAACCATACCCCGGGGTTTACAGTTGGATTTGCCACAATTGCTGGAGCGATTTGATTCCCGCCCATTGCTGGGCCAATTGGAGTCTCCCCAAGAAACTTCTGCGATGTCCGAATAACTGAGTAGTGATTCAGGGTTTCGTCGTCAAGCACTACGCTGGCTTGGTTGAGTACAACACCAAGGGCTGGCTGGACAAGAAGCTTGGTCGGATGAATCGATGGTGCTGTGACCTATTCATGAATTGCACTAGGCTTCCTTTCTGAAGCCGACTGACCAGATTGCATTCTCAGGAACAATGACAGACTGTTGGTTGAATGCGAAGAGCTCATTTGTGACTCGGACATGTGATGTGTGGAATCGTCAGTGTCTGCTTTGGCACGTTGACACCATTTGACACCTGACCTGATTGTGCGATGCGAAAAGTTTGCTATTGACCTATTTACCCTCTGATTTATAGTTGATTGACCCATTAAACCTGGTGATTTTCCATCGTTTTTTGTATGTTTACCAGGCCGGGTATCATGATTCCAATCGGTGCCAAATGGCCATCCTGTGCCACCTGGGATTGACAAACTGCCGAGGCGATTCCAACTTGCCCTTCGTGGCCAGCCTGGGCGAGTCTGATGGTGACAAAGTGCCTTTCAGATCCATCAGCAAGAAGTATTGTGCGGATTTGGAGAATTTGTTGGAGACCCTGAACACCTGTCACCTGCACTACATCCGTTGCTTGGAGCAACCAGGCTGACTTCCTGTTTCGGTTTTTCGTCATATTTCGTCAACTTTCCCAGGCTGCTTCAAGCCAAACGAATGCCAGAAGCCTGCGATTTTCCACGAGACTCTGGTGATGGATCAGCTTGTGCAGTTGCTTGGAGAATTGATACTAGATACTGATTCTACTGATACTTTCACAAGTCATCTAAGTCATCTTGAGCCAAACGAATCATCAAATTGGCACCAAGCAGTAGCCTCCAAGTGCCACCATAACCAGCCTCCAACGTCGCAGGTGTGGAACCATCGAACTGGTGAAGATCATGCACGATGGCTATCCAAACAGATGTCCCTTCAACGAGATTGTGAAGCGCTTCCGCCACTTGAACTTACGCATAAGCAGGTTTTGATTGCTCATCTGGATGCCTGGAAACCAATGGTTGTTTGATTTAATAACATAAGAACATATAACATGATGTTGGATATTGATATTTGACAGCACACATATATATATATATATAATATACTAATACACTATATAGTTTAATGCAAATGACTAGGGCTTAAACAAATGCCGATTTCGTCACCAACCAGTCACCAACCAGGAGATTTGCTGCCCGAAAGCTTCCAACGCTATGGCATGCGCACCTTCATCGAAGCACTCATGTTGGCGTATGATGTTCCAAAGGAGGCTTTTCCACCCAGGGAGCATGATGGTCGTTGTTTAAAGTCTGGAAAACATATACGAAAACCATGGTTAATAATATTAGTCGAGCAATGTCGCAAGGCGTTTTTTTTTTTTGATTGATGTTTTTTTCCTATACCACCCATGAAAATTGTAAATTTAACATTGAAACGAACAGGCGTTGTTAGGCAATATAGTCGTGGTGCCAGTGGCTGATGTTTCTGAAGGACTACAGGAATGATCCATGTCAAAGCCTGTGCCTCTTCATGAAGTGATGTGTGCATGTCGTTGTGATCAAACAAATGCTCATCATTGGTGGAACAGACTCTCCCGGTATCTCCCGGGCCTTGGCGCCCCGGTTGAGCTTTCAACTTCCATGCCTTGCTGCAGGAATGGGCCCTGGGAATGTCGCGGCTCTTTCTGAAAGCAGGGCAATTGAAAGCCCTAGAAGACATGCGCACCGAAGGCGCACGGATTTGCTGAGACGCGTGAGACCTGTCCTCATCCCAAGTCACAGCTTTATCATTCTAATACTCCATCGACATTCCAAACAAAATAATCAAAATAATCAAAATAATCAAAATATATAGTAGTGACATTTAGTGACTATATATATATATCCCCATCAATTCATGATATTCCCTAAATGTCAATTCTGATATTCCTGTATCCTGTATCCCCATCGCTTCTCCCAGGAGCTGAAGCGGATCCAGAAAGGTTGCGGCAGATCGTCCATGACATCATCAGGACGACTGACGTTGCTCTCCTTGAAAAATACAGAGGCTTTCAGGACGTTTCCCCTGAAATCAGCACGCGAAGTTTTCGGATTGAAATGACCTGGTCGCAGCCTTTTTCGCATCTGAAGTTCTCTTATTTCTTGGTTTCCAAATCTGAATCAAGGGGGAATTTCGAGAAAAAGTTGGCCAGGGTCGCAGCCAGGAAGAAATGGCTCCGTGCCAATCATGCCATACAGCTGGTGAACTATTTGCCGAGGTGGGCACCATCATCCGACTGGATGGGTAATCCTTTCGTTTTTTTTTCTATGGACAATAAGCATAACCGCCATAACCAGCAAAAGATTACCCTCTGGTAAACTAACATAACTATGGAAAATCACCATTTTCAATGGGAAATTCCACTATAAATGGCCATTTTCAATAGCTATGTTAAATTACCAGAGGGTATTATTTTTGTGTACTATCAAAGATTGGCACTTACAATTTTTTCCATGTGACAAAAGGGGTCAGTGCCTCGCTTAGGCCTACGTTTTGGCTCGCTTAGGACTACGTCGGAGATACATGGCTACAGTATCAATAGAAAGATAGATGCATCCGAACGTGTGTATCCAATGGAGTCCAATGTGTTTGATGTCGTGTCTCTTACCTCTAGTAGTTCCCACTGTCCCCTGTCCCCAGTTCCCCTGTCCCCCACTAAAGATTAACCCTAAAGGTGTGTATCCAATGGAGTTAATCCTAAAGGTTGAACTACACATCCTTGAATGTCGTCCTAAGTGATCCAAAAAGTTGTCCTAGGTGATTCTTTGACCGACCACAGGTGACAAAGTCTCACCATATTTTTAAGCATTTTGACGTGGACAATTATGATCTACCATGAGATGTTAGGATTCGAGGATTCTTGGACCAACTCGTTCAGGAAACGATAGAACAAATGCGGAAACTTCACCTCATACAGCTTGAAAGGGAAGCTCTGCTGTGTGAACTGCGAACACCTTTGAAACTGACTGATAGGCAACTACAATATACCGTCAATATGTATGCATATATACGTATATATATAATATTTACATAATACATAAATTATATTATAATGATGATTTATAAACGTATGTGTTAATATATATGCAGATATATGAGATTAGATGCATATAATCTGTATATGTAGCAGATATTGTGGGATACCCCTGGGAATTTGACGTAACCATTGAAGCCATGGCCCATTTAGTTCGTTGATTAATTTACCGAACTCAAGATAGTGTTTTATCTTTGTTCCATAGTTATATTAGTTTATCAGAGGGTACCCTTTGGTAAACTAACCGTGTCTATGGAAAATCACCCATTTATAGATGGTTTACCTATTAACAATGGTGATTTTCTATAGGAAACTGTTAGTTTACTGGAGGGTATATTGGTTTATTGGTGCTAAACGTAGGGAATGGATGGGAATGGGGGAATGGGATGATTATTACTAGTGATTATGGATCATTCCCTCATTCCCTGCTAAGCACCAGTAAGATATTGGTTTACATTCATCTCACTGCCAGGTTTCTGTCAGCTCTGCGCACAGCAAGAGCTGCCCGGACACTCTGCACGCGAGCTCTGCTCATTGGACGACTCCAGCCAATGCTGACGGCAGCGAGGTGGCCGGCAAAAACATGGGAAACATGTGTCAAACATGGTGAAGTTAGTTGGTTAAAAGAATGGTTTAATGGGAAATAATGGAGATTTAATGGAATATATAACATATATAACCAACTATTGGATGAAATTGGATGATATACCCGTTAATTGGGGGATGATCATCAATCCATTTTCAAAGGGATTTACATACCCATTATGTTTGCATTCCCATTATAAATGGCATGGATGACAATAAACCAGATATCATATTTTGACCCAACAAAAAGAGCAAAAACAAACATGGATAAAATCTGTGGACCTATTGGGTTCTTCATCTTTTCCCAAAAGCAAATAAGATAATTCTGCCCTTTTGCAAGGCGGGCATCCAACAAGGGGTTCACAAAAAGTCACCGACATCCGCCATATTTTGCTGTAATTTAAATAAGCAACCAAAGTCCTAGACATTTTCCAGTTTCATAAGTTTGATGATAAAGTCGTGTATCAGTTTGAATATCAATGGAATCTTAGAGTTTCTTTCCGCAATCAATATTCATGATATTCCATCTGTGGCCATACATATGGAGGTTTCCTGAAATAGGGGTACCCCCAAATCATCACTTTTCATAGGATTTTGCCATTCTAAACCATCTATTTTAGGGTTTTCCCATTGATGGAACCCCCCATTTCCATGATTTTCCATGATTTTCCATGATTTTCCATGGTGAAATGTGTCATTTCAATAGGAGCTGTCCATCCACGGCGTCCGCCCAGGGAAAAGCTTCGGCTTCGAGCGCAAGCCGCCCGGCGCCGGCTTCGGGGCGCCGTGTGGACGGCGCGGCTGTCGGTGAAGTTGATGCAGCAGGCGGCGTCCGAGTCCTGCCGTGGATGAAAATCCACATAGAACCTATATAACCCATATACCCTCTGGTAAACCTTCACATAACTATGGAAAGATCCAGCATTTTTAATGGAATTTTTGATGGAAATTGATAGGGATTTATAGTGATTTAATGGGATCTTTTAGTGATTTAATGGGATCTTATAGTGATTCAATGGGATGTTAATGAAATATACCCTCTGGTTATTTAACATAGCCATGGAAAATCCATTATAAATGGAGGGTTTCTAGCTGGGAAAATCATCTATAAATGGGCCATTTTCAATAGCTACGTTAAAGAACCAGAGGGTAACTTATATAATCCATATGAAATCTATAATCCATATGGGATATATGATACATGGGATTTCATCCATGATATATATATATATATAAACATAGCTATAGATATTCCATATAGCATAGGGTATATTCCATGAATCTAGCTGTTAGACCGGGGGTGTAACAGTTCGACCCTGAAAATCACGTTTTTTTTGAGCAGAAACTCATCTTCCAACCCCTATCTGTCAGGATCTATGTTAATCTGGAGGGTAGATGGGCCATGAAGGGTTTGATTGACCTCGCAAAATGGGTATTTTCCATCTGTGAAATGATCAGAGGGTACTCTTTGGTAATCAAACATCTAGCGAAGTCCCAATTTTTCATGGGACAAGAGCTTCGATTTCCTCAAAACCATGGCATACTGGAGCGAATTTTCCATGACATGTATATCGGAAAAGGGTAGGCAGACATGGCTCGGCTGTTTTGCCTTCGCAAAAAAACCTATTTTTTGTGTGTCTTTTGGTTCGTTGGTCAATTTTGAAAACATGGGCCATGGAGACAATGGGACTCATCTGAATCGGGATGTGCAGGCGAAGTCCAATCGACGAGAAAGACTGGTGAACGCGGTCTATTTGAGGTGGCTCCTTCACAAGAGGCCACCTGGATGAAAACCGAGGCTATGCGCTATGCGTCCGAAAATTGAGGACCCAACATGGTGTGTTCTGAAAAAGAAAGCAATTGTTGAACCGTGAGGTTCTTGAGGTTCTCCAGATTCCGGGGGTATTCGTCAACTTCTTATAATAATATATATATATATATATATATATATTTATAATGTGGGATTCACCCAATGCCATGCAGCTACATATTCCCATGGGTGGGGTTCATGTCATCGGTACCTTGAGGCTCCAGCCTGCCATCCAGGGCGCGCGCAAGCGGCTCATTGCCCTAGAGGTTCAGCGGGAGGTGCAGCTGATGGACACATCTGAGATGGGAAGGGGGGATTGTAACCATCAGTTTCTTGTTTTTTCTTTATTCCGATGTTTTCATTTGAAATATGGGCAATTTGAAGCATCAAACATGGCTATAGCCATGGGGATGTGCTGTCATCGTGAATTGGATTCATCCAATGGGGCAAATCTACACCAACGCAGCAATAGGCTGAACGTCGCCGTGAAGAAGAGCGACGTGCTGCAGAGGCACAAAAGACTCGCTAGTTCCAGAACTGACTTCAAGTTTCGATTTTACAAATATGTAAAGTAAATAGGATACATACATATGTGTATATATATACACCATATATAATATATATACACATACACTGTATAATTATATATATATATACACATACACTGTGTATATACATACATTTTGTTTGTTTGTTTGTTTGTTTGTTTGTCTGCTTGTTTGTTTGTTTGCTTGCTTCTTACCCATATTTGTGGAATAAAAGAGGCACCAGATGTTCCATTGTTTTGGTGGCAATCAAGTTGAACCATGACCCAAATCCGAACTGGACACAGTAGAGATCATAGCACGGGCCCTTGTAGTGGGCCCTTAAATTCCCTTCCTTATATATGCCTTATATAGACTTATATACCCCTTATATAATCTTATGTTTATTCAGCCTTCTATATTCCTTTTACAATTTTCTTTGACATATTTTGCTTGTCCCATCAATCTGCATTAGCTTCCTTGTCCCAAGCTTGTTATCTCTCATTATCGACAATGCTTCCAATTTGTTGGTCATCACCACCGGTTCCCATCGACACGAGGAAAAGAGACGCCATGAAGAGGAGATGGAGAGAATGAAGGAGCAGCTTCGCAAAGAGTACGAGGAAAAGGAACGGAAGCTTGCAGAGGCTGCTGCTGAGGCAGGTCACAGTCACTGGTTCTGCCGTTCTGCCGTCCGGTCACAGTCAATAGGGGAGTGCCATTAGAGAACTTTCTCGTCTACCACCAAAGATCGACATAGAGCCATCTTCCAGCATTCAAATGTTGGGGTTTAGCCATAGTCCAGCTACATTCCAGCCATGTTCCAGAGCCATAATCACCAACACATCATTTCTTGGGTCACTGGATTTGTGTTCCAGGAAAACTCTAGAGGTAACCACTGTTTTTACCCATTTTCAAGTGAGATATTTTTAGGGGTTTTGCTGTAATGTTTTCCCCCTAAACGCATCCATTTCTGGGGGATTGGTTTCTATAGGCAAAGCGACAAGAGGAGGAACAAGCCCAACGAGCGGCTGAGGCGCAGGCACAGCAGGAGCGGGCCATTGTTGTGCGCGGATGTTTCAATAGACTTGAAATAATGAGACCATGCTGTGGATGGGTTCGAAATCCTGCACCACCTTGCATGGTTGAAACCCTAATAAATAATGGGATGTTTAGCACCTATCAACTGGTGCAGGATTTCTTCCATCCACCGTATGATAGATATAGCCTAATGAAATAGCTATGACTTGAGTCATGATAGTGATGATTGCGGAATTGTGGACGTGCTTGATGTTTTTTCAACAGAACCACATCATCCCAAAGCACCTGGCTCCCAGGAAGCGGAATTGAGGCGTGTCAAGGAGGACACGGCCACTGGATGGTACCCCAATAGCTGGATATTTCATGGAAAATCCGAAAAAACATGGATGATGATTTGGGGGTATGCCCTGTGACTTAGGAAACATCTATTTTCGCCGGCACTCTCATTTCATGGGAATCCACTTGCCGATCTCGTGGCTTTACTGGACTTTGATTTGTGATTGACTCCGAACTACCTGGGGCAAGCTTTTTTGTGAAAGTTCACGTGGCCATGGCGAAAAGAAACAGCGTGAAACCCTCATGAGTCATTCAGACAGATAACCCACTGGCAGCAGATGTCTAACAGGAGCTTGAAGCCAAGAAAAGCGAGGCCTGCTTCAAACAGTGTTTCCAACATTTTGGGACTGTTTAGGATGTGATGCCAAGTACATTTCACATATATATATATAATATAAATGGTATACCATGATATTATCATTTCAAGAAATAATGTGAATGATCAGATTAGGTGTTGATGATTTGTCATCATTGGGTGGGGCAACACCAGAAAGTCTTCTTAGATGAGTTGGACAGAAGCAGGACCTGTGGAGTCTTACCATGGAGGGATTTTGAGGGATTCAACTGGGGCTGTGGGTGTCCACGTAGCAGGAGGCGCATCGTGCAGAGGTGCTTTCGACAGTTGTTTTGTGGTTTGGCTCTGGGCAGATGGTGTTTTGGAATCTGTTTCTGACTTGGATTTGTGTCCCACCCTATTTCAAGCAAATTAGCTTGATCATGATTGCAGCTCTTGCTTGTTCGCTTTTATTCATCTTGTGCGTTTTCATGGTTGGGTTTCAATCCGTTGTATAGCAATATATAGGTTTGTCTGTTGAACAAGGTACCCCATTCCATCCACTGGTTAATTCTCATTCTTCCTGTTAACAAATGCCCGTTTTTTTTTGGGTGTCACTCCCGCATTGCATTTTGAGACACCCCCAAGCGAATCCCATGGCAGGCGCTGGTGAACGATGTCCCCTCCCCATGCCGGAATTCACCTTCCAGGTGTTCAGCTCATCGCTTGGGAAAGAAGTCACTGGTAAACTGGCAAAAACTATAATATACATATAGACAATTGATAAGACAAAATAAAAGATAAGACAAGACAACATGTAATACACAATAATACACACACACACATTTATATACATATATAATAATAATAATAGTAAAAATAATAATAGTAATAGTAATAATAATAATGATAATACTAATAATGATAATAATATATAATATATAAAATATAATATAATCTATAATATAATATATAATATAATATATAACATAATATATAATATAATGCGAATAGAGTGTAGGCTACGGATCAAGTATAATATCACAACTAAACACTCTGTGATCCAGCACCAAAGGGGCAATCCGAACTGGCCTCTTTGGCTCAAGACCC
>Ga0126342_10022107_pt1 | contig 10546 bp, 7 predicted proteins | sample Cyp1metagenome_FD_92528 | JGI IMG/M metagenome (GOLD analysis project Ga0126342, IMG submission 92528) | Coral microbial communities from Lord Howe Island, Old Settlement Bay, Australia - Cyphastrea 1 metagenome | ecosystem: Host-associated > Invertebrates > Cnidaria > Coral ...
TGGGAAAATGATGGGAAAATGATGGGAAAATGACAATCTCTTGGGAAAATGATGGGAAAATGACAATCGCTTGGGAAAATGATGGGAATATGACAATCGCTTGGGAAAATGATGGGAAAATGACAATCTCTGGGGAAAATGACGGGAAAATGACAATCTCTTGGGAAAATGATGAGAAAATGACAATCTCTTGGGAAAATGATGCGAAAATGATGGGGAATTGACAATCTCTTGGGAAAATGATGCGAAAATGACAATCGCTTGGGAAAATGATGAGAAAAGCATGGTTAATGATCATAAGAATGGTTCATAATCATCATTTTCCTTCGGAAACGATGGGTTCTCCACATCTAATTATGTTAGTTTTCAGGAGGGTAAGGTATAGTAATGGTATGTTATAGTCAAACACCCATTGAGTAAAGTTATAGTCAAACCACCAAGATTTAGGTGTTTTATGCTACCTACCCCTTCAGAACGTAAATTGTGCGATGGCTTGCTATTGCGTTGCTAACATCAATAACCTATGGTATATGAGTATAACAATCATTGGTATAATCATGACGGGTACCATTACCAATCTATATTATACCCAATAATTTGAATGTCTGAACATGGGGATATGAATAAAATACGAGGGGTATCATGCATATGAGGAGAGTGAATGGAAAATATAGGAGATACCCTCTGGTAATTTGTTACAGTTTGCTATTGAAAAATGGCCCAGTCGTTTTTTCGTGAGTTTTCCCATTAATAGCATGCTGGATCTGTCCATCGTTTTCTGCATGTTTACCAGAGGATAACCATCAATAACCCATGATTCACCACTACTAAACATCACTATGAATCATTAACCACTACTAACCATCATTAACCACTATTAACCATCATTAACCATCATTAACCATCATTAACCATCATTAACCATCATTAACCATCATTAACCGTTAATGATTACTAACCATAGTCATTAATCACCAAATGGAAACTGTACTTATTCTGGCGTGTTCCTTTCTGGAGAAATGACAATTCACCCATGGAAATGTCGTGTTCCGGGCACAACATTAGGAGAACAATTGGAAAATGTGAGGGATATATACATGTAAATGTGTTTTGTTCAATTTGTTTAATGACAACATGATGATTAAGCATCAAATGTTCCGGACAAACGCAATTTTTTGGAAGGTAGGAGGGGAACGAATGGAGAATATATGTACATATACATGGAAATGGTACAAGAAAAACGCTGGAAAATGCTGGAAATAGTTGGGAGATGATCCTCCACAAGGCGGTAATGATCTGTGGGTTGACCATCTGGGCACATGTAAAAGCCAACTGTGTCAATTTAATCCATAGTCTCATTATTGCTGGGTTTTTCATCATTCTTGTTCATTGTTAGATACATTCTTCGTAATGATTAGTAGTCTTAATGTATTTCTTTGAGAAATTGTCTTGATCGAATCCTGATTATATTAGTGTTGATGATTTCACAATCTTCGGATCGCTGGAAAAAACACGTTACAGAAAACCCCAAACGGTTTGGTAAATTTTACCATGGGCTTCCGGTGAAGATTTCCCAAAAAAAACAATCCATTGAAATAATTGAAATATAGACCTCGGTAAATAGATGGTACTGATTGGTGGTTTTAATCATCTTAAAAAAATATGAAAGTCAATGGGAAGGATTATCCCATATATTATGGAAAATAGAAAATGTTTGAAACCACCAACCAGTGGTAGGAAGATGATGTTCCTCTTCAAACTTTTGCGTGGTTCGACACAGGTCTATCTTAGCTGGTGGAATGGCAATTATAAATCAACAAACTATACATCAACCACGTATTCACTACAGTACTGAAAATGTTCACCATACTGGATACAAAAGACATGCAACAAGTTAGATAATCCATATGAACTTGAATACTCAATCTATTCTTAAATCATCTATAATATCTATGAATTGTCTATAATCATTGGATATATATGGATATATCACATCTGATAGTAGAGAAACTGGGTAGAATCATCATTGGGCATAATAATATAATCTAAAAGAATCTACAGTATCATCTACAGTATCATCTACAGTATAATCTATCATAATCTATAAATTACAGTACACATATGGGTATGGATCAATACCTATTAATACCATTTTTAGGGGAATGAACATCCATAAATCCCAGCTATTTTGGGGTTCACTAGGTACCAGGGTTTTGACCCATCCCCATATGATCAGAATCCGCAAAAATGAACGGCTCCAAGGAGCGTCCCAGCAGACTCTCAGCTGGTGGAGCAAGGGCTACGGCCTCGGGCTGAGACAATTTTCTTGGCGAAACATACCATAAATGGGGTGACTTACCTGATGTAATGGTGATATACTGGGCTGATATAATAGGCTGATATAATACTTACAAACTGATATTTCTTGATATCCTCTATTAAAAAATGGTTGATATAATGGTGATAATGGATAGTGAGATTAATGGTTCAAATGGTTAAAATATACACTATCAATATACACCCTGGCGTGAGTCGGGTTTGGAAGATTAGTGAAACCACTACAAATTGGTGATTTTCAGGGTCCAACTGTTAATTTACCAGAGGGTATACCCTGTTTCCCAGATTGTTGATTAAAAAAAAATGGGGTTACATCATGGTTTAGAAAACTAGCCAATCATTGTAGTCAATTTATCTATGGAAACCCAGGATTGTCCAATCATTATAGTTAGCCAATCTCAGATATATGGAGCTTTTCATGGCCATGGGGGTACCCAAATCGCTGGATGGCTTCATTCATGGAACATCCGAAAATCAAATGGATGACTTTGGGGTACCCCCATGGATTGGAAACCACTACTTAGGATATTATCCTCTTTAACAAAAAAAACCTAAACTGGTTGGTGGTTTCAACCCCTTTGAACAATATGAGTTCGTCAGTTGGGATTATGACCTTCCCAATATGGAAAGTCATAAAATTCATGTTCCAGTCACCACCAACCAGACATTAATCAACAACTAAGGGTTTACCATCATTTACCATATGGCATTGCCAAAGAATAGGGTACCAACCAGCCAAAAAACACCATAAATATGGAAGACAACCATAGTTTCCGTACAGAAAACGATCTCCCACTTTTCAGACCCAAACTTCATATTCCCATGACGCATGCGTCAAAGGTGTTTTCATAAAGACTTGCCAACACAACGCCATGAGACTCATGTATGAACATCAGAAAACATCATTAAACATCATTCTGGCTGATTTACCCTCTGGTAAACTAACATAACTATGGAAAATCACCATTTTTAATAGGTAAACCATCTATAAATGGGCAATTTTCAATAGCTATGTTAGTTTACCAGAGGGTATCAGATATCACCACAAAGCTGAAAGTTTCACCTTCTGCGCCATAGACTGCGCTATTTGGGGATGATTTTCCCACAACCAACACATTCATTATTCCCATGAAATCATCGTTTTTGATCAACCCTAAGATACCCGGCCTGGTAAACATAGAAAAAGCGACATGGAAAATGGCACAAAAATAATGGGGCTTTATAGTGATTCAATGGGATATGAATGGGATATACCATCTGAGAATTCAACATAGCGACATGGAAAATGGCACATAGAAATAGTTGATTTACATACCATAAATAGCATGGTGGTGATTTTCCAGTTCGTTATTCCCATGAACTGTGAAAAAAAACATCCCATCATAATGCCATTGTACTCCCAGTACCCTCTGGCAAACTAACATAGCTATGGATAATCACTATTTTTAATGGGTAAATCCACTATAAATGGCCATGTTCAATAGCTATGTTAAATTACCAGAGGGTAATTCTCATTCCCCCCATTCTGAATCCATGATATGTTTTTAATGATATCCCATTATTTACACTATTTCTCTGGGTTATATAATTAATATTTCACGAACCTGAATTAAGGCCATTTGGGGACGTTTCCCCTCATTAATCATGATTACAGGCTTTGGAAAACAGTGAGGTCGTTATAATTTACCCAGAAATCATCAGATTATTGTACATATATATATATAATAGATAATTATAGATATTATATATATACATATCATTGTATATAATTACATATATATATATATACATATTAGTTATATATACTTATATATATATGTATATTAATTATTTATATTATAAACATTGACTCTCCTTTAAAACCGCATTATAGATATCCCCTTCTTTTCCTGTTCTTGTTGCAGGGATCCCTCTCATGGCTGCCCGACCGCCAACTGAGCCAGCAGGGACGAGAAGCTGCGCCTGGCGAACCCTGCAGATATCATCAATAATGGTTATCAAACAATAATGGTTAATATATGGTTAATATATGGTTATATATTATATATGGTTATATAATATTATATATACGTATGGTTAATATATGGTTAATGATGATTTATAATGATCTGGTTGGTGGTTGACCTACCCCTCTGAAAAATGATGGAGTGAAAGTCAGTTGGGATTATGACATTCCCAATTTATGGAAAAATATAAAAATGATTCCCAATATATGAAAAACATGTTCCACACCACCAACCAGCTATAGATTTGGATATTTACCGTTTAAGATGGACATGTAGAGAATGCATATTTACCATTTATTATTAGTAGATATCGTATAGATATGGATATTTACCAAGTCAAACAAAATCTTATATAGAGAATAATTGTGGAGATGTCCTACGAATGATGAGGATTCCTCAGCAACACCTAACAAGATGGGCCATGAAAAAGTGAGTCAGTTCAGCTACCAAAAAACAATGGGGATGTTTGATGTTTACCCATTTTATAGTGAGAAACTAATCATGTTTCATGAAATACGATACGATACAACCCCTAAAAGATGCAGAAAAAAATCTACATGAAGCCCTTCTTGGGGTGTTTTAGAAGCCCTGGAAGCACCGTGGAGCACAGTGTTCGCTTGGAAGATCACATCATGGCATCAACGGATGGTGTTGTTTGAGAAAAAAAACCGTAAAATGATGATCTTCAAGTTTGAAAGCCTCATTGTTTTGGACCACCGGACAACCCCATCGGGTTGGTGCTTTCAACACATTGATACAAATCGGGATCATCCCTGCTTTGTAAATAGAAAGTATTTGAAACCCCCCAACCAAGTGTAGGTGCTCAATCTACCCTCTGGTAAACTAAGATAGCGAACTGGAAAATCACCATCTTTAATAGGTACGGTAAATCAACTATTTCTATGTGCCATTTTCAATAGCTATGTTGAATTATCAGATGGTATATCCCATTCATATCCCATTGAATCACTATAGAGTCCCATTATTTTTTATAAATCCCATGGAATCCCCCATTGAATCACTATAAAGTCCCATTATATTTTTATAAATCCCATTGAATCCCCCATAGAATCACCACATAAAGTCCCAGTAAAGAATCGGAAAATGGATGTCACCCAAAATGATGGCCAGGGTTGGCCAGGCTTGGATGGTCGTCGGTCAAGAATCACAAAGCTCAAGCAGTTCCGGTGTCGCAAGGCATATCTTTTCTGATTTCAATCATTTTCCATGACATAGTTACATATTCCATAGTTACATAATAGTATTTTCATGACAATAACAATGATAACAATGATTAAATTATGAGAATGATAAGAATGATCATAATGATAAGAATGATAAGAATGATAATATCTCATATAGGTTCTAAATTATTTGGATACTCATTGATAGACCTGTCCACGATAGACCTGCTTTCCTTAGTAAATTATTCCCCAGATCTGGAAGTGTTTGAAATATACTTCTTTGTCATGTTTCCCAAGAATTGCCATTTTGGGGCATATCGTATTTTCTATATAGACCACAAGAAACCCATTTGGGGGGTTCTCAAAGGGGGATCCCCAGTCGTCACCATGGTTGTTTCAAGTCACTAAGTCATGATCATCCATGACGACTGGATGATTTGGGGTACCCTGACTTAGGAAACCTCCATATTGGGGCTATCATGGGGACATAATTGATTTAATCTGGAACAATTCCCAGGTATAATCCACATATTAGAGCCATTTATTGGGGATGTTCCATATCTTTCCATATATTAAGATCCATTTATAAGGGACATCCCACCTCAACTCACCTGCCCCACAGGGCACGTCTTTTCAACTCGTTCGCCGAGGACTTTGAAGGCTGCCCTTTTTCGGCACTTTGACCGAGGGCCGAAGATGTCGAGCGATGTGAGACGGGCCAGAGCCAAAAGCTCCGGTCGCGGTAACTTCGCATTGCGAAAAGTTCTGGGAACGACTGGATCTGGAAAAAAAATGCTTCAAAGAGCATGGAATTTCGACATAAAATTCAAAATCCACCGTAAATCATCGTTGCTCATTATCTAGATTTCTATGGTGTAAATCTCTGAAAAAAACACGCGAACTTCACTGTCAACAAAATCGCCAAGGGATGGACGATGTTCATCCAGCGCTGGTTCCCATTCGGGGGTCCTTTTTGGGCCGCAGCAAACACCATCAGAAAACGGCCAGTGACGTCGGCGAGGTCGTTTTTTTCAGGCATTGCCACCGAAAATCATTGCACTTCTTGTATCTTCTGCTCATAATGCCTATCAATGTCAACCGAATTGATAAACCCATCCGATCTGTTTTCAGATGAAGGGGTACAAATCGGAAGAGTATTTTGTACATGTTATCCCACTTTTTGGACGAATTGGAGCAACCCCCAAAAAAGATAGCAAAGTAACTCATCACTAATTACTATTTCCTTGGGATTCTACTTCCTTATCTTTTTGGCGGTTGCTATATATAATACCATGAGGGGGTCTACTCATATCAGCATCACTTCAGAAGTTCAGAAGGGGCTCATTTTTTCAAATGGCAAATCTGCCAGTGATCCGGATCCCAGCTACATTAGATCCCCATCTTCTCTCGATCTCGGACGAAAAAAAAACATATGTTTTTCCAGCTTACTCCGCTTTCCCGGTAGTGATTCCGAACTCTCCATCTTATCCCATTGTTGGATGAATGGACAATTGGTATACCCTCTGGTTATTTCACATAGCCATGGTATAGATGGCCCATAGAAATAGATGGTTTACCTATTAAAAATGGTGGATCTTTCCATGGCTATGTTAGTCATAACCAGATGGTAATTCATGCCGCGTGATTCCTGAAGTAACTTCGAAGACTTCCAAAATCGGACAAGTCCAGCAATTTCCAGCTCGGGGGAAATCCGTGGCTTTCCGCTTTGGAAATGACGACAAAATTCATGGCACGGATTTTCCATATCGATGTGAACGGTTTAGTGCAGATGGTTTCGAAATCCTGCACCAGTTGGTACACGGTAAAAATCCAGGAGTTTAGTTTATCCCCTAATCCCAGTATTTTCAGTGTTTCAGAGGTACCAATAGTTACCAATTGGTGCAGGATTTCTTTCATCCACAGTATATATGATCATTTGCAGTATATAGTGACATGAGTCAGCCACCCATCTTATCCAACTTTTCTTGGTACAACACTTAATTTACCTTGCCCTGGAAAATTATATCTCCCCGCTAGTTAATCAGTTTCCCACTTATGGCAAAAATCAAATCCACCAACTTAGCAATAATCACCAGAGTACCCTCTGGTAAACTAACATAGCTATGGAAAATCACCATTTTTAACGGGAAAACTCACTATTTCTATGGCCATTTTCAATAGCTATGTTAAATCACCAGAGTAGTTCCATCCACTCTTGGAATATCCCAACTCAGATGAACGGTTTATACTAAGACACATGGCTGAACCAGACCACTTCCGATGCCACTTCTAGTCCATAGAGTAGCCTCCGCTAATCAGTCACATGGCTTGCTGGGAAATCTCCCAGCCGTAGTTCAATGAATTTCCCAGCAAACTATCCATATAATATATATATATATATAACTTTATATCTATATCTATATATATATAATTATATATATATATATATCAATTTATTAAATTTATTAACATCCATTTACAGGGAATGTTCCATATTTATCTATGATTGTCCCATGTTTTTTTGTCCAAAAAAAAGCTGTCTGGCTCGGGGATTTCCTTCGCAAAGTCTCAGACCTTGTGGATGTCCATACTCAGCGCATTGCTGATCAAAGGTCTAGAGGAACTACGAGTCCTGAGGATGGAAGCTGATCGAAGCTGATCAACCTGGTTGGTATTTTTCTTGTGGTCAACTGGATTTTTCCTAAGTCTCGGTTCTTTGCCCAAAGATAGACTTAAAAATGGGTTTATCCCATGTAAGAGTGTGTTTATACATAACCACCCTTACAGATGAGATAACTAGGGAGTCCCTGCCCCTGATCATCCAATATGACACCCGGGTGTTCCTGGTTTCTATCGGGGGATTTTAAAAAATGCTGGAACAGGAGTGTGGTTCACCGGGCCGGAAGTGTTGAACCTTGGTGCTTCACCAAGCGGTGGAAGGTATGGAATCTCTTCATGACTTGGGATCTTCTCCCAGGCTTCTTATTGCTGGAAAAATCTGGAAAAAAATAACAGCCTCGAAATTCTTTTCGCATGGAATGCAAAAATCGGGATTGCAATCTCCGAAAAATCATCGAAACTGAAACCTATCTGACTTGGGGGTCATGTTGGATTTTTGCAGGGTAATGTGATAATGCCTGGATTATTTATTGGCAGATCTTCTCATGTTTCCGGAGATGTTTACATCACTGAGGAAAAAAACGTGGAAATTATTGAAGAGATCATGCTGCGAGATGTTTACCATTGAGACATGGACCCTGTTTGAGGGATCGTCCAAATCACTTGCGCACCATCGAACCACAGAACCAGGTTAGTTGGTGTCCCCAACATAGAGTCACTCCAACACAATCTATTTATGTAACTTGCTGCTATGTTTATTATGTTTATTCAGTATATGAAACACACTTTTGGAAAAACATACTGATCTCAATGTTTCAACTGATGTGCTGCATGTCTCTTTCGAAACATGTCAAGTAAACTGGATGTAAAGGGGTGCTCATCACGCCGAACATGTTTGTTGTGTTCTTTTTCGCATGGCAATGTTGCTGTCTATATATCCTCTATACACACCATTTTTTTCTGTAGACATGCATCGATCCCAAGTCAAATGTTCAAATCCTTTTTTTGACTACACCCAAAATCTCTGGCTATGAAGGTGTATCTCTGACCCTAATTGTTCTTATTTGATACCTCCAGGATCATCCCACTTAACAAGAAGGCAGCATCCATGGTGAAAACTCGACGGGACTAGGCCTCCCTACTCTCCAAGTGTGGGTGTGGGTGGTGGCATGCTCACCGGTACCAGACCTTGTGCACAGCATATGTCGTCGCTGTGGCAAGCAGCGAAAGTTGAAATACTCCCATCCCCCTGAATGGGATATAATTCAACGGATCTTTTAATGTTAATTTAACCAACAGAACAGAGAAATTAAGCAGCAAAAATGGTGACTCAACTTACAGAAATGGGGATAGCACATTCAAAATCTATAAAGATGTTGGTTTAATCAAGATCGAATTACTAATTGAAATTCATTGAACTTGAAAAAATGTTTGTTTATTTCCAATGTTGAAACATGACAAGGCACCACAAATGCTGGGACTTCGTCCGGGTTCGCTGTTTGGATGAGGGTTTTTAGTTTTTACCTCTATCATTTACAACCTACATGGAGATCAATAGATTCAATAAATGATCAAAAGTCGGGTGATTTTTTTCATAACAAAGGGAACAGAAAAGGAAAAAAAACAATTTTTGCCTGTCATTGGATCACTTTGATGCACGGACAATATGGCAATTTTTGGAGAGTGTTCAAGAAAAAAAACACTTCGGCCCTACAACGTCACCTCGCTACCCTACCAACACCTCTTCCAATAAAGTTCCACAAAACGGAAAAATTTGCACATTGAAGTTGCGTTGTGCTTGGTTGGGGTGGGGTGGCATTCATTCGCCTGAGATCACCCAAGTCATTCTTTGGCACGCTTTTGATGAGGAACACAGGAGCAGTTCGGTGTCGGGGGGCCCATTCTGAGGATAAAAACTGACGTGTCGTTTTGGTGAAATTGCACTATAATGCGAATAAAATGCGGACCGCAATAATTCCGCGGAGAAGTATTATGTTTAACCGAAACATGTTGTACAGTGTGTATATATATATATATTTTATATAACTATATGTATCTACTGTATATTGTAACTGCATATAACTGTCCAGTAGGTTTTATACTAGTAGATATATATATATATTATGCATACATACATACATACATACATTACATTACATTATATTGCATTACATTACATTACATTGCATTACATTACATTACATACATACATTACATACATTACATACATTACATACATTACATACATTACATACATTACATACATTGCATACATTGCATACATTACATACATTACGTACATTACGTACATTACATACATTACATACATTACATACATTACATACATTACATACATTACATACATTACATACATTACATACATTACATACATTACATACA
>Ga0126342_10022108_pt1 | contig 10546 bp, 16 predicted proteins | sample Cyp1metagenome_FD_92528 | JGI IMG/M metagenome (GOLD analysis project Ga0126342, IMG submission 92528) | Coral microbial communities from Lord Howe Island, Old Settlement Bay, Australia - Cyphastrea 1 metagenome | ecosystem: Host-associated > Invertebrates > Cnidaria > Coral ...
ATAGAATGCCAGAAGATATGCCAGATAGAATGCCAAATAGAATGCCAGATAGAATGCCAGAAGATTTGCCAGAAGATATGCCAGAACATATGCCAGAAGATATGCCAGATAGAATGCCAAATAAATTGTCAGAAGATATGTCAGATAGAATGCCAGAAGATTTGCCAGTAAGAAAATGTAGAAATGTCATGGTGGGGATCACACGAAGTAAAGTAATTGACAATCTCACCGGAGAGTTTCAGCTTGTTCCCCAGTTGTTTCCAACTTCAAACTGGACTCATTTCATGCCAAACTGTTTCCTATGCAAGACCAGAACCAGCACCCTCCCAACCTCCCAGCGGCTGGCACGCTCATGAGCCCGCACCAAAAGGTTCAGCCGCTGCACAGCTGATAGGATCGTCTCCTACCTCTGGGACACACGGTGAACACACAAACATAAGTGCGTCTCTACTCAGTAGATATCTCCAGGCGGTTTGGATGGCAAAAGCCTGGGCAAATACAAAATCCGATACTTCCAGCATGTGTCTGACTCAAAGACATAGCTGCCATAGCTTACCCCTGTGGTCCAGTCCTGCGGGAACTTCCCCGCCACAGCCCTGCATGGACTCTGCCGAAGGCAAAGCGCATCTGCACATCTGACCGAACGATGAATGAGCTTCTGGTGGATTTTACACTTTTGCGTCCCTTGCAGAGAAGAAAAAATTGACGCACTGTTTCCATCTGAACCTCACACCGACTTCATATTGTGTATCTTTTCACTACCTTTCTTGAGCACAAATTCTGCTCAGAGCAAACAGCCAGCTTGCCAGCTCTGCACTTGTTTGGAGATCTCCCTGTGTCGCTTGTACAGTCTCTAGATTATGTCGACATTGCTGAGCCACACTTGCATCGCGGGCAAGGACTGGCCCAAACGGCCCAAACCCATGAACATCTTTCCTAGTCACGAATCCTTCCCCACATGTTTTCTCGGTCTCACACTTTTTTTTCTCATGTTGATTTCACGTTGCTCTTCCGCAAGTGATGGGAACGAGGCCTCAGCGACCCCGTGTCTCAGACTGGAAAACAACAGGAACACTTTCTATACTGGACTTATATGGATTTATACTAAATATTACTAAATTAAATCAGATTGATCGCTTCAGATTCCCAAATCACATGAAAGATCTCAGTTTGGAAAGGTGGAAGAGTCCATCCAACGAGGTTAAAAGGTGGGCAGATTACTCTGTGTCCTTTTTAGTTTGAAACAAAAGAAAAGGTTCTTTTGATACCTTTTCTAAGTCCAATCCAAGGCCCAAACAATGTCTCTCTTTCAAAACTTCAATGAACTTTGTCACTGCCTGCAGTCACAGCAAAGAAAAAGCACTCACTCATGATATTACAGTTTTTTTCACAAAGTGTAGCAAAGTGGGTCACGGGTATGCAAACCACTATTACCTTCAGGTCGAGAAGAAAGATTACGACCGGATGGCCTGGGTAAAACGGTACTACAACTTGTTGCAGGCCATATTTTCCTGTGGGATGGAAGTCTACGAACTCAAGATACGACTTCACAGCCAGCGACTTTGCAACCAGGATGGGAAGAAACGTGGCCAAAGCTATCAGCTAGAGCAAACCCTTCTTTCTGCATGGCACTTCATTCTGTGGACTGTGTGAAATTGTGATTTGATTCTTTGGTTTGGCACCTGGACATGTGTTTCTTTTGCGCCAGACTCGACATGTCATAGTCCGGGCCTGGGTTCCGCCAGAGTGTGGCCAAGTAATGTTGCCGTGCGATGAAATTCCTTTTTCACACGATCAGCTTTTGTCACCAGGTGCACGGACCCAACCACCACTGTCTCATCACTCAAGGTCTCGCCCTCCAACCAAGTGCCTCGACTATGACGAGCCAATAGCTTCACACGCGAGGGGATCCTACTTTGGTAACTACACCTGACCTCCAGAGTGGATGCTTTGACCAAACCCCACACAATGAGAGGTACAGAAAAACAGTGCCCACACAGGCCGTCAGATTTGCACCGTCACTACATATCAAGCACCAATACCAATCGAAAATGAGCATACCGACATTTGCCAACAGCTGCAGGATCTGGAAACTATATATCGGATCACCAAAAAATACCCATCACCACTGACCTCATCCCCATACTTGTTCTCATCCTCATACCAATACTATTTGATGATGTGCTCATGCCCACTCCTATACTGATAGACTTATAAACCCATATATATGTTCATCTACTCATCTACTCATGTGCTCATATATTCGTAATCATCATGTCCAAGTTCATTGTTGTTATGTGCATTAATATTGTCGTGGTCATCAGCGGTATTGTCATCGTCGTCGTCGTCGTCGTCCTCCTCCTCCTCCTCCTCGTCGTCATCATCATCATCGTCGTCGTCGTCGTCGTCATCATCGTCCTCATCGTCATCATCGTCGTCGTCGTCGTCGTCGTCATCATCATCATCATCATCAGCACCATCATCGTCGTCGTCGTCGTCGTCGTCGTCATCATCATCATCATCATTTTCCATACTTTGCTGTATGTGTTGGATTATCCGTTTGTTTTCTTCATCTTCATCTTTATCTTCTCCTCCTCTTTGCTCCTGTTCATTAGCATGACGGCAGATCTCTTAAGCCCACAATTGAACCTGATGTGGGTGTCAGGCCAAACAGAAGCCACCGCCAACTTGAGACAGGCCACATGCGCCCAACGTGCAGCCGTTGCTGACCTGTCAACTGGATCATGGAGAAATGCCATGCTGCCACAAAAGTCCGAGACAAGACGAACTTATTTCGTCATATTTCGACCATGTTTTGTTCAGTATCAGCCAAACGATTTTGATCGATTTTGGCACCAAGTGTTGTCCTGTCCCACAAAAAGATCCCAAGCCGAGGTCCAAGCCGAAGATCCAGGTTTCAGGACCGATCTGCACCTGACTTCTGGCCCGGCCATCACAGACTGACAATTCCTCCAAGTTCACACGCAACACTGGTGGCAAATGGATGGCAAATGGACGGCAAATGACAAACAGGGCTTGAGTTGTTCAATTTGCCAAAAGCATTTTGGGGTCCCAGACTCGAGCACGTTTGCATCGCCAACACGTCTTCCACCCTCACCAAGGACTTTGGAACCAACCTGCAGCCAGTCAAATTTTCGATTTCTCACGGGCTGGGATATGATGGGTTGCCGCGCCTCCAGCATGTTGTGATCACCGATCACCAAAGGCACTTCCGAAGAATTCACAATCTCGACCTGTTCCTCACCGGAAGTCTATGTCATCTATGTCATCTATGTATTTTTTGATCATGTCAGCTCTTGTGTTTTACTAATGTGGGTTCCCCCCTCATCAAAACCATTTGAGAAGGAAAGGTGGAATGATATGCACGTAGATTGTTCATTTCGTACTCCTTTGAAGTCACAATGTTGCATTCATTATATTCAAGTTTCCTTGGTCAGAACGGAACTGAAATTCGGAAAGTCAGATGGGATAAATTGAGGATGACATCTGAGTGAGCAGGGAAAAAAAACCATCATTTGGAAATGTTTTTTTAATAATTCCAACCCAACCCATAAGTCGAAATTTAACATTGCTCCACACATCATGTGTAAAGCACGTTTTCTACTGTCGCCACCAAATCCCAGACCTCGATGATGTTAAAGCAGCCTATGACAATGGGACCCGCCTGGCAAAGTGAATCGCCAATTTTAACCTCTTTGGAGTCCTTGGAATGATTAAGTGGTACCATGGTTTTTAGTGGTGAATAAAGATCAGAGGCATCAGAGGCATCAACAACATTACAATGCATGAAAATTGTGTTTTTTTTCCCAATGCCAGGTGCAACATGCCCAACAGTTCTCTGTTCCAGCACGTTGTGTTTCAAACACCCAGCATTTGACGAAAAACAATACCCGAGCACCTCCGCATGGATGATGCTTGCAGGATGCACAACCTCAGCAAAACATTTTCCAACGCAGACTTCGACGAGGGCAGACCATATTGTGTTGGTACCAGCCCACGCCCCACAACTTGTCAAGGTGCTGTTCCTTCACCCACCTTGATGCCATGACTTCCTTGAACCTGCCGCTGTTGCCGCTGTTGAAACATGTTTTCACTCAGTTAATGCATGCCCGATCAGTCCTTCGCATCTTGACAAACAACTGCATCTTTGTGCACTTCGCACCTGCATTTGGATGTTCGTGAAACATACTGTAGTCGTACTGATTCAACACATGATTGATTTTATCGTTCAAAATCCTCGTGAAACGAAAATAAAAGAAAATAATGGCCAAATATAAACAAATACAATCAAAACCCCGTTCCATTGTTGCCATTGTGATGCAACAATGGTCAACACATTGGCTGCTGAGAACGAAACTGAACAAGTGATTGAGTTGATGTTGCAAGTTTCGCCGCCATGGTTGCCGTCAATTCTGAACAAGGTCACCAGGCAGCTGTTTGGGCGTTGGTTTTTGTCTAACCATTTCGGATCACGTGCGAAATATTTTGGCAATCTAATTTTTCATGTGGTGTTTCCATTTTTTTGTAACAACAGTGGTTGATACGAAATCAAAAAACCTGAAAAAAAAAATTATAAGATTTATATCGCAATGAAGCGAATGAAGTTGCCGAATGTTTAATTGCCATTTCTTACAATAGTATTGTTTTTTGGTCTCTGAAATGGTTGGAATATTTTTTTGTGAATTCAATTTGCGTGTTGCAAGTTGTCCCCTTGAACTTGAGCCAACATGCTGGTTCTCCCAAGATGCATGCGATGATAGTGCGCCAAATTGTCCCAAACAATGTTGTTGTTGTTTTCGTTGTTGATTCGGCCACACCATCCCACATTTAGTTCGAGTTTTGGACGTTTTGCAAATTTTGCCGTTAAGAATCATCACCACCACCACCACCACAACAACAACAACCACAACTACCACATTTAGTAAGCGCCATCACTACCACACCCTCATGACAGCCATTACCACAACCATTGCCACCAGCACCAAGCAACGGGAGCAGCAACAGCAACAGCAACAACAACACCACCACCCACCACCACCGCCACCAGCATCATCATCATCATCATCAACAACGACAATAACGAGGAACAAACAACTACTTAAGCGCGGTGTTTCTACATAATATCATTTGATTTCTACAGCACCCCTCTCACAACAACCGCCCCTGCCGCAACAACATGGTTCTGTAACCCAGACTGCTCACCATTTTGGGTGAATGTTTTTTTACTCATCGTTCTGCTGCTAACTGAATCCCAAAAAAATGTCCCTCCGTTTCTCATATGATCCCACTTTTTTAACAACAAATTCCCCCAAAATAAGCAAAGTACAACTGACCGCTCTGAACCAGCAACAATTGATTTCATTTCCTTCCTGGTGGTTGACATCCATGTTTCATGTCATCAAAGCAAGTTGGGAAGCAATACTTCCGTGTTACGGACAAAAAGAATTGGGAGACTTGACATTGATGAAGGGTGGTGTGCGACTGGACATCACATAACAGTACATCACACAAGAATTGACATTGATGAAGGGTGGTGTGGGACTTGGCACCACATAACAATACATCACAAAAAAATTGACATTGATGAAGGGCGGTGTGAGACTTGACATCACGTAACAATACATGACACAAAAATTGACACTGATGAAGGGTGGTGTGAGACTTGACATCACATAACAATACATCACAAAAGAATTGACATTGATGAAGGGTGGTGTGCGACTTGACATCACATAACAATACATACATCACAAAAGAATTGACATTGATGAAGGGCGGTGTGAGACTTGACATCACGTAACAATACATGACACAAGAATTGACATTGATGAAGGGCGGTGTGAGACTAAGGGAAGTGGTGACGCAGGGAGGTGGTGACAAAGGGAGTGTGGTGACTTTGGGAAGTGGTGACGAAGGGAGTGTGGTGACTTTGGGAAGTGGGGAAGTGGTGACGAAGGGAAATGGTGACTTTGGGAAGTGGTGACTAAGGGAAGTGGTGACGAAGGGAAGTGGTGAAGATGGGAAGTGGTGACGATGGGAAGTGGTGACGAAGGGAAGTGGTGACGAAGGGAAGTGGTGACTTTGTAATGGCTGCATGAATGTTGCATGGGGCTTGTGTTGGGGAGGAAGCCGGAGCACGAAACCAATTTTTTCCGTGTGAAGTGGCTGCAGGCGGCGATGAAAGATACCTCCTGTGTGCGGCGGGTGCGGCTGCGGTCGTTCCGGGCGTAATGGGTTCCTCCTCTGCGTTCTGCAACGAGTGGTTGTTCCTGCGTGCGTAGTTTTATGATTTTATGCATTTCTTGAATCTTTGGTTGCAGATCGCATTGGAGTGGCTGCATGATTGTTGTCATCTGGTGTTGCCCTGTGCGTAGAGAGATGCAGGTTTGTTACATGGTGCTGCAAAATGCATTGTAATGGCTGCATGAATGTTGCATGGAGCTTGCGTTGGGGGAGTCTTAGCGGGCGGTTCCGAAACAGCAAAACACCATGGCACTGAAGGACGGAAGCGGCGCCTAGCAAGCAGGCTCCAGTGCCTAACGTTGCCTTCACCAACAAGAAACCAGCTCCAAAGTGCAGCTCCCATGCCTTCAAAACAGCTTCACAGCGAAGTCTTAGCGTGCGGTTCCGAAACAGCAAGACACCACCCAAAAAAATAAATCTTGTGGCGCACAAGCGTCCGGCTACAGGAAAACAATTTTCAGGGTGGGCAAGTTTACTAGAACATACCTTGAAGGTATTCCGAATGGGCACCACATTCTTCCTCCTTTCCAACCCCCCAAAATTGGCCCCCTTAATTGTCACATTTGCCAGCACCAAGACCCCGGCAACCTTCATACCAAATCAGTCCTGCCCACCAATCTCGCGTTGAGCAGCTTCCTTCAAAAATGGAAGGGAGAGAACTAGAAAGCGCTGGCTCCAGACAAACGGACAAACGTATGCATTAGGACGTTCCCCTTCCTTGTAACAGTGACCACAACTGGACAGCACAAACGGAGCACCACAAAAATGCTCCAAATTGAGTTTACCTCTGATCAGAAGTCCCATATACAGCCATGCTCAAATCAGAAAACACTTTTTTTCCACTACCCTACCCCTGCGGAAGCTCCATGGTGCCATCAACATTGGCACTGAAGGACGGAAGCGGCGCCTAGCAAGCAGCTGCAGTGCCTACTGTTCAAGCTTCGACTCGCAGCTGTTGCTGGTCAAATCAGTTTCAACTTGAAATAAACCCTTCAATAGATTTGCCACAATGAAGGGGCCAAAACTAGACCCTCCAGGAGGCACCACTTTTGATTTCAAGGGGGTCCACTTTCTGACCTCTTTTTAAACACGTTTCCTTGGCACGGGGGTCCAAAACTGGACCCTCAAAAAATTGAATCCGGTGCCTCCGTGGAGGTCCAGTTTTAAGCCTACCCAAGCACCTTCTTCAGCTGCGCTGTTCCAATGTAGAAACGCATCAAACCAACACCGAGTTGGCAATAAGGGCCTCGAACAAGGGAGGCCCCAACTGCCTCCAAAAATCATATCAATTTCAGGTGCCAAAAACGAACCCAAAACTAGCCCCTTGCACCTGCTTGTCTTGGTCATGACAATTTTTCCCTTTCTGTTCTGTGAAAGAGGTTCCATGTTTCCAAAGCCTGCAATCGAAGCGCTTCGAAGCTAATAGGTCTGCGAGCGCCGTGTCTCTGTTGAAGTAGCTAAAATCATCATTTTCTATGGGTTTCAGAAGCGACGGCAGACATGCAACATTCATGCAGCCATTACGATGCGTTTTGCCAGCATCATGTAACAAACCTGCATCTCTCTACGCACACGGCAACACCAGATCACAACAATCATGCAGCCACTCCAATGCGACCTGCAACCACAGGTTCAAGAAACGCAAAGAACTACGCACATAGACACAACCACTCGTTGCAGAACACCGTGGAGGAACCCATTACGCTGCTGCACAACGACACGGCCACATGGCCCTGCCGGAAGGGGAAACACCATGGCCCTGAAGGACGAACTAGTCCGAGAATCGCACCACAAAGTGGGGCTTGTGTTGGGGAGGAAGCCGGAGCACGAAACCGTGTATTTTTCCGAAGTGGCTGCAGGCGGCGATGAAAGATACCTCCTGTGTGTGGCGGGTGCGGCTGCGGTCGTTCCGAACGCAATGGCTTCCTCCTCTGTGTTCTGCAACGTGTGGTTGTGTCTATGTGTCGTTTCTTGAATCTGTGGTTGCAGATCGCATTGGAATGGCTGCATGATTGTTGTGATCTGGTCTTGCCATGTTTCTGGCGCCGCGGCTGCATGCGTAATACTTTGTCTTTTGCAGCTGGATCTTGTAATTAGTATTGGAGTGGCTGTATGAAGGCTCCGACAGTGATTTGTCAGCAGATTTTCACAATTTTTGCGCTAGCAATTTTCCTTTTATTTTAATTTTTTAAAGTGCTTCAAGATCTTCTTTTTTCGCTTTGGCGTCGAGATCCGATTGTGGAGCTGCAATTTCCGACGCCGTTGCGCGTAGTTTTATGGTGTTTCGCAATTCAGTGTCTGCAGATCGCATTGTAGTGGCTGCGTCAAGGCGCATGCGTAATACTATTGTCGCACACTGTCTCAAAGGTATAGTATAGCTCATGAAAAGAGCCATGGCACTGTAAAAATCCCGTAGCAGCTCATCGCTCAGTGCGGGGTCCAAAGTTCCGCATTACAGGTTTGTAGTACGGGGCAGACGAAGGCGATCTCGTCGAGTAGTGGTATAATGCCCGTTTCAGGACCGTGCATAGACAGCTAGCCGCGGATCGATTCCCCCAGGTACGGGGCCGCGATCGTGACGTGGTAGACGAGAAAGTCTCAATACGCCGCGACCCGCCGAAAGGCACAGGGTGCCGGTCAAAAAAAATTGTACCTCGCAGATGAGCCATTGGGGCAGACTTTGCTGCGGAGAGGCGCACAAGAGAGCAACACTGGACAGCGCCAGTGCAGCTCGCAGTAGGTGCATCATCAGATCATGGCGACGGCCGGCTACGCCCCCACCCCCTTTATCCCAACACTCAAGAAGGTCAAATCAACAGAAAACCCAAGCAAAAACAAATTCAAAAAAGGCAACGCAGAACGGGGGCAAGGCCCCAACCCAAAACAGCCTGAGTGCAAAAAAAATGAGGTGACATACTGTGCAGGTCTAAGTCTAGCAAAATCCTCAGTTGCGCAATGTGCTTAGGGTGCCGCACAGTACCAACTCGTTCAGGGACGTGCAGGTAACACCAACTCATCCAATCCAGGGGAAGGTGCACTGCTTTTTGCCATACCAGCGTGTGAGTGAAGCAACACAGCACTGTGCGGAAACTAGGGATCCCCCTCAGCCAGGATCGCTGAGATCACATAGAGCAAGCCATCAAGGCATTTACCGGTTCTATACAACATGCAACTGAACGTGGAACGACCTGGCAAAAGCCAAGAGGCGTTGGACGGAAAAAAGAGCAAGCCATCAAGGCATGACAACTCACAAACATAAAACACTTCGATGCTAGCAACGACAACGCTGTGTAGCAACTGAAGTGGTGAGACAACAGTGAAACCGGCGGTGAGAAGGATCTAGAGTGAGAAGTGATGTCAAGCAAACTAAACTAAGGCACTCAGGGCACTCTCAGAATCCGCTCAGTAGTGCTTTTCCAATACTTCGTGGGAAGTTCATCATTAGAAGTACGAAAAAAAAATGCGAAAAACAACAGCGAGGGGTACACCCACTGAACTATTCAGCACCACAGTGAAAGAAGAAAGAGAAACAAGGAGAGGAGCATGCAAGGGAACGGCCGCACACAGACTGCTGGTGGTGGTTCGATTCCCCGCTGGTCCGCGGATAAGCCTCAAGTGGTGACCCGCCGAAAGGCAACGGCGCCGGCCAAAAAAAAAACCAGCTGATCCATCAGACCAGACCAGAGGCACGTCAGTACTTTTGTGGCTATCGACAAGTAGACAGCCTTGCATGATAATTACAATTCATCTTTTTGCTGCGATTGAACGTGTGTAACGACCTGGCGGAAGCCATGAAGGCGTTGGACGGGAAAAAAATTGTCACAGGGGGTGCCACCTCCACGAGGTTGTGATTTTGCTATTGACGGATTGTGGAGCGCTTGCCATTGAGGTTATGATACGGTCATCACGGTTCAGCGCTTGATGAATTCCAGCGTAGAGGTGAAGATGATCACGGGAGACCACCTGAACATTGCCATTGAAACTGCCAGGCCGTGACCTCGTGACCGTGTGGCCGCGGAGATCCGGGGAAGATATTTGAGCAGAATATACGCAACAATAAGCTTCCCCTCCCTTCTTCGTTTGCTTTCCCCTTGTCTTCCTTCCGCCCTTCGTCCTTCCCCAGTGTCACCCCCTTTTGTTTTGTTTGGCCTCTCTGCCCCCTTTTTGTGGTCGGCGCCCGTTGCCTTTCGGCGGGTCGCACTTGAGACTCCCGAGTGGACCAGCAGGGATTCGAACCACCACCGGCAGTCTGTCAGCGCTGGCAAGACCAACGCCATACCAA
>Ga0126342_10022109_pt1 | contig 10545 bp, 14 predicted proteins | sample Cyp1metagenome_FD_92528 | JGI IMG/M metagenome (GOLD analysis project Ga0126342, IMG submission 92528) | Coral microbial communities from Lord Howe Island, Old Settlement Bay, Australia - Cyphastrea 1 metagenome | ecosystem: Host-associated > Invertebrates > Cnidaria > Coral ...
AATGGAACAAGTCAAGAGTGAAGGTAAAATGAGGGAAAAAGAGGGGGCGTGAGCGAGGGGGGGAGTATGAGGAGAGGAGCGAGAGAAAAAAAAAAGGCAGGGAAGGAGAGGAGAGGAGAGGAGAGGAGAGGAGAGGAGAGGAGGGGGAGCAAAAACTGTTTTTAACGATATAACTGTTGTTTGCCTATCCTGTTGATGTATGGTATGATCTTTTCCCAAAGAAATTCAAAAACAGAGGGGGCAGCAGCAGCAGTGGGCCATTCTTATGCTGCAACAGTTGGGTTGCAGCTAAGTGTCTCCACCACATCCTTGCAAGTCATCCCTGACGGAAGAGGACTGCCTCCCAGCAGCATCTCTGCCATCTCCACCCGCTTGACAAACTGCAAAGCGCACCTGTAGACAGATCGGTTGGTGCCCAACTGATAAGGATCCGTCCCGTTGACCACCCACTCGGCGATTTGAGACTCAGTGACACCTGCATGATGTAGCGTCAGGGTGTGTTGCAGCACCTGGGACTCCGGGACAAACGAGAATGAGAAGGCCACAAGAAAAGGACATTTAACCCATGGTAATCCAAAACGAAATGAAAACTACAATGCCATTCAGGAGCTTCTGGGGGGGCATGTTCTTTAAAGGCTTCTCGGGCAGCGTGAATCTGGTTCTGGAGAGCGTTGTGAACAGTCTCAACAGTCACCATCAACATGTTGGCTTTGCTACCAGCAACAAGGTCAATGTTCTCGATTTTGGGGGCTGCCTTCCCAGCAGCTCTGCGGCCCGACGGCCCTGCCGTTGAGCCATCCCCCCCCTTGTTGTTCCTTCGGCTGGGAAAGCGTCCTCTTCCCAGTCCTCCCACTGGAGCCAGTCCTGAGACAGCAGAGTCTGCTCAAGATCCACTTGCAAACGAGTCGTCAGGAATCAAGAGTGACAAAGCCAGTCGATGAAAAAGATTATATACATTTAGAACAAACCCACTCATTATATCAATGCCCAAAATCAGGAATCCAGCCACTGACCTGTGGAGTCCAGCCCCGAACAAAAACAACTGGAGGGGGTCACCAAGAAGACTGGAGATGGATATTCTTGGATACTTCTCAGTATTAGGAACTTTCTTTTGAATCATGCTCTCATGCTCATGGGTCTTTCACAAATGGGATGCCCCCATTGCGGGAACTTACTAACAGTGCCATGTGTGAGCAAACACCCTCATCACTAGTCGTCAGGAATCAAGAGTGTCAAAACCAGTTGATGAAAAAGATTACGTTTAGAAAAAACCCACCTATCCTATATCAATGCCCAAAATCAGGAATCTAGCCGCTGACCTGTCGAGTCCAGTCCCGCCTCAAATTAAAGGGACAGGTCTGTCAAACCTGCCTTGAAAGCTTTTGCATCCACTGGCGCCGTCTCTAAGCGAGTCATCAGCTCCCGACCTTGACTTGAGTTCTTGGACATTGTCTCTTTCTGCACTGTCTGGGATCGCCTGAAGCATCGGCACCCTTGAAGGGATGTTCCTGTGAATGTTGCAAGTAGTTTCCTTGAAATGGTGTTGTTTAGACATCCCTTATCAAGCCTTGCAGGTATTCATGTGATATGTTGCAACCATCCATGACTTCCACTCTCGAAGGGTTGGGGCTCTGAACCAAGAGCTGATGGCTAGCTACCAGTAGAAACAATTCGGAATTATTTCTTGAACTTGGAAATTACATGTCCTGACCTGAATAGAAAAACACTCTTGTCATTTGTAAAAAGTCAGCAGTGTCAGTGTCATCACACCCAGCAGACACACAGAAATACAACCAAAATCTCCTGCACAACCCGGCTACCAGTTCAAGTTATAGTTATCAAGTCCTAACAAACACACTTTAATCCCGTGCCCTGGGCCCATTGTCCTTGAAACGTGGAATGCGTTGTCATCCAATGTCCCATGATGTCCCATGGTCCCACATGTGGCTTTTTTTGATATACAGTTGGTTGAAACCCAATTTTTCCCAACCTGCTATCCAATGCGCAGCTTTGTGCCAAGCTGCTCAATTACTTCTCTCCGGTGCTCAAGTTCATCGACTTGTACGTGAACCCGGGTCAGCATCTAGGATGGCCGGCTGCATAGGGCCCCGTGGGCATTCAAACAAAACAAATCAAATTTATCGAGCCCAACCCAACCCCGATCCGAATCAGATCCAATCAAAAAAAGTCAGGTCTACTCCTGCAGGCCCCATGACTCCGGGCCGGGGCCGGACTCCGTATTGGTATTACTCAGTAGTATTTTCATAATATATTTAAAAAAGGTCCATAAATAACAACAAATAAATCAATCAATTAGTTAATTACTTAACTAAAATTAATTGATATGTGAAATGTAATTAACTACTGACATGTCGCATACTCGACTGCACCCAGCACTTCACTTCTCGCTCACATTTGTTTTCCCTTTCCGCTTCGTCTTTTGGTCTCAACCTGCCTCCAGCTGGGTAGTGCTTTGGAATGCTGTGCAGGTGACCCCTACAAGACCGGATAGGGCGGGAGGGTTGGGAAAAAAATATGTTGATGAAGCCAGTTTGGCTCACCCTTGGGCCAAATGTGTTCATCAACGTAACATGCTTACCCTAATGACAATGCACGCCCAATGCCTGCCAAACACGATGCATACATGGTTGTTGATCTATATTCATTTGTCCGCAAAACAGCAATTCTCCGCGAATAAAAATGTCGCTTTACGAAACTTGCGTGAACTCCACGTTTATCTTTCGCGGAGCACATGTTTGTCCTGTTTGGCAACAACGCCTCTTATAAAGATTCATTTATCACCTGCCAAACTACGCCAGAGAATCAGGAATCACTTCTTTATAGCCTTGTAAACGTGCAGCTAGCATCACGGAATCCGTCCTCAGGACAGATCGTTGCTGACTAGTTTTTGTTGCAAGGTTACTGGGCCACCCCCTTCAAAATGCACTTTGACTTTCGCCCGCTCCTGAGAACTTTCACGCAAATATCCCTATTCACAGACCCCAGCCATCAGCAGTGGGTGCATCAAAGGACAGGGCCCCTGGTGCTTGGCTCTCGAAAGCCTCACTTTTGGAAACTTGCTTCAGGACCATGGTGTTTGGCTGTCGCGAAGCCTCACCTCTACCAATGAAGGGCAAGGTGATTGTCCAAAAGCACCACGCAGGAAACTGAACCAGAACCAAGCCGAAATTCTCCGGTACCCCTCTACTGCCGGACCCCGTACAATAATGATTATAACATCCAACTTTCGTTAAGCTTTACCGAGTAGAAATGTTACTTTCGCGAACTCGAAAACAAAACTTTCGAAAGGGTTCACAACATAATATGAAGAACGGTCTTAGCAATTAAAACTCTTCACGAGGACCTTTAGACCGATTACCACATGTGAAAATACAAGTGCCAGTGTCACTGTCGGTCATGTCAGTGTCACTGTGTCCCTGTCAGATGTCAGTACATGCAGTAATGGTATTCATGTCTCATTCCATGCTGTCGCAAAGCAACAATATAACCACACAGCATTCCTACTTCTATGGTAGGGGCAATGGCACCGAGTTGAGTTGACAAATGTGTGGCTTAAGACCCTGTCCACGCCACATCCATGTTCATGTCCAAGCTGCCTCGTCCTGCTTGGACTTGGGGTTGTAATACTTTTTCTCCGACTTCTTAATCTTTGGGTTCTGCAAATCAGAATACCATTGGGCGGTCGCCTGCGCCTCTGTGAGGTGGAGAGGCGCAGGCAGCTCCATGAAGTGCTTCAGGTACGCCTCAAACAGGAGGGGGCGGTACACATCGTCGGAATCCTGAACAAAAGCCTTCTTAGTAGCTTCAAGGTGACGTAGGACATCAAATTTGGTTCCCTTGCCAACACTTCTCTGATCTCGGAAGGCTATGACAGTCCCTTTCCACAAGTCAGGGTTTTGAACCTTCAGAGTGTCCATCTGGTTCTCTGTGTGCTGTTCTTTACAGCATCTCTGAAAGGCTCGAACAGCATAGGAGTCTGTCAAACAATACCCCCGGGCAAGTTTCTTTGCGATAATTTGCCTCCGATCTTCGAGTGAGATCTGACAGTCACAAATGCCACACACATCACCCTCCCCATCGTTCATGTCTGTTGCATCTTTTGCAGATGCATCCGCCCCATCCCCAGTGCGGTCAACATCGACATCATCAGGTCTTACCATAGCCATAGCTCTATAAGTATCCCTTCGGGCTACAGCCACAGCTACGCTTCCTACTTTCTTACTTTGGGGTTGTCAGTCAATTGTCCCGGGCCAATCGTCAGTGACAGTGGCGGATGCTGACATACATCCAAAATTTTCAAACTTGTCGATTGCAAAATTGATGACTGCAAAATGTCAGGCCGTGTCCGTGTCAGGCCAAAACCCTGGACTTGCATCTGACAACCCCTGTACATTAGCTGTGATCCCACACAGCCTTGCACTGCCAAACAAGCTGGATCCAGGAATCCACGATTACGACAGCAAATAAATCTGACTGAATTTGGATGATTGGACTGGAAATGGATCAAGTTGCTGAGCGAATGAATCCACAGGATTGGTACACTCATCAAAAGCTGGCTGCACCCAGTGAAAACAACAGTAAGTCCCAGCAACCAAGCAAATGATACCAACATATACCAATGGATTTCCCAATATCACCGCAGAAGTCAGTGTCAACCGCCACGCCAACAAAAACGAAACATCTGATAAATAAATCAGTGAAGTCCCGGCGGCTAGCTGCAGTTTTAACTTTAGAACACGCGACAAGTTCTGAAATTAGTGCCAAAGCCTAAGCCCATCTGCATGGTCAAGTGGCAAGTCTATTGTGGCTAAAGGCTTTCGTGGCACGTGGCAAACTTCAAATTGGCTAATTTGGGGTCTTTTCCTTGAGACATGAAAGGATGAACCCAACAAAAGTGCCAGCACAGGCAATGTGAAAACCATTGCCAGCCAACCGAACTCCTGCTGTGCGGCCCAAGTCGGCCGGTATGGGAGGCACCCCAATCCCTGAAACTTGCACGGACTGGGGGAACATGGGGATGCCCTGTGCATTGAAAAGCTCCTGCCAAGTCATTGGCCTGTGTTGACGGAGAGACCACATGTAGCTCTTGGTGAGCAAGCAGGGGCAGTTCGTACTGGCATAAGACAAGAAATCCACATTCTGGGTCAAATTGATGATCACGTCAGATCCATCGCTCATCATATCTTGCACTCGCTCGTTCGCCTGGTACTGGTCACGTCGCACCTGTGACATAGTGACATGACATCTGACAGAACCTGACAATGGACAGTGGACAGTGGACAGTGGCAACCGACTCAACTCAACTAATTGCCAATTACAACCCGGGAGGGTGTTGAACTATAAACTTGAATGCCTCAAAAATGAAAAATGATTCTGATAGACTCTGAACCTGAAGTTTCAGATTCCAAACCAACCGCTGTACGAAACCTGTGGGTGTGAAACAATATCCATGTCTAACCCACCCCCGACCTGAAATGCAGCTGGGAGAACATCCAGGAAGCTCTGGGCACGGGCGCCTTTCTTGGACAATGACAGGGCCTCCAGCTCTGATTGAACCTCATGGGCATGGGCATGGGTACAAAAACAAATCAACCTGACCCTGACCCTGGTGACTGATGACCATGTTTCTCTCCTGAATATATGTGCTTTGCTCACTGGTCAACAGATTATCTACTACAACTATGTTAAAGGGCAGATGGCAATGGTAATCTATTTTGACAAAAGTAAAATATATTGACTTCTGATACCGAAAGGCTATGTTGTCCGGAGCACAAAATAATTTTCCACCATCAAAGGTAGGACTTCGGTCAAAAACTTCCAGGGAAGACGTGACATCATTGATGTTGTGCAGGGTGAAGTCTTCACGGATACATGCCGAGTAGACACGGGTCCTCGCAATGGGGAATCCTCGCAGGGTGGGCTTCTGAATCGCCGAATGCACTTCATATCCTCAGAGTTTGATGCATGCAATGCGATAAGAACCACCAGATGCAAGATTGCAACAAGGAGGTCGAACATTGGAATGAAAGAATGTCATATACAAAGGACAAAAACCTTCGAAAACGCTGACAACATCGACCGATCCGATGCGATCCTCTGTATTGCTGTATTACATATGGGAAAGGTTAAAAAAAATAATAAAACAACTACAACATCAAGGGCGACCAATCTACCAATCTGCCGGCCTGCCGGCGTGTCTGATTGGAAGGTGTTGTTCTTGTTTCTGTTCTTGGCTTGTACTTGTTCCTTGGTTCTCTTGCTGCACGTTTTAAAGTCACCCCCCACTACTACTGCTACTGCTACTGCTACTACTACTACTACTACTACTACTACTCCTACTACTCCTACGACTCCTACGACTCCTACGACTCCTACTACTCCTACTACTACTACTACTACCACTACTACCACTACTACTACTACTACTACTGCTACTACTGCTACTACTGCTACTACTGCTACTACTACTACTACTACTACTCCTATTCTACTCCTACTACTCCTACTACTCCTACTATTCCTACTACTCCTGCTGCTGCTGCTACTACTACTACTACCACTACTACGACTACTACTACTACTACCACTACTACGACTACGACCTCGACTACGACTACGACTACGACGAATACTACTACGACGACTACTACTACTATTATTACTACTACTACTACTATTACTACTACTACTACTACTACTACTACTACTACTACTAGTAGTAAAGTAAATCATCAAAAAAACTAAAAACACAAAACACTAGATTTCGAGACTCAGGGTACGACTACGACTACGACTATTATATACGACTATTTCTACGACTACGACTACGACTACTCCGATGCCTCTACTCCTCTACTTCTTCCTTCCTTCTTCCCCAAGTACTACACTGGTAGTGCCGGTAGCTAAGGACATTGTCTACAGCATTACCGTCGTCTACAGGTGCCCGTCACAGGACGCACACGGTATTGATCGACCAATACTCATTTGGTATACATTCCATTTGTTGTTCAAGCACGCATTTGCTATTCAAGCTGCTTCTGATCTACAGCTCTGTCTTCGCCTCTTCTTCTCTCAGGCTTCCACTCAGCGTGCACGTCAACCTCCCTTGGGGCAATCTCTCTCCCGTCTCTCCCCTGTCTCCGTCCATGCAGCGGTCTGCTGTCAAGCCAGAGGCTCATACTGAGGCTCATACATAGTACCTGGCGCTACTTTGCTGGGGGCGGTACTAATTTGGTATACGATCAATAGATTGTTACAGCAAATAACCTTGCTACACAAGCCGCTTCCGTTTTACGGCTTTGTCTTCGTCTTCCTTTCTTCTTCTTCTTCTTTTCTCTTCTGCTCTCTCGCGGGCTTCCACCTAGAATGCACATCAAACTCCCTTGGGGCCACCTCTCTATGGCCAACGGGCTTGCCGAAGGCAATGAAATACCAATGGCCACCAATTCAATACTGTCAATAGAAAATGAGACAGCTTTAGGCTTTTGTATTTTTCATTTTTGAAAACCTATATTATGTATATAAAGGCGGACCGTTTGGGTAAGGCCCTAGGCCGTTGGTGCAGTGCACCTTGCAGATTTTGCAGGGGCAACTCGCGTCTGACATTTGAAGATGGCAACTTGCGTTGAAACTACTTTCCGGCGGCAATGTTCAAAGTTTCCTGGCCTTTTATCATGTCTATCATGTTACTTGGTCATACTGCTACCTAGAAACCTTCCAAGTATTGTGCCAAAATAGTTGGTCGGAAGTTCCGTGTGCACTCGTGGAAAAACACACGAGGGCGGCGACGCTTCACGATCTGCAGCTCCACTGCAAAAGGGAGCACTGTTGACCCCGCCAAGGAGGTCATTGTGCCCATGCTACTCCAGTCTGTGCAAGAGGTACCTGCCATGAAGTACTCCTTGCTGCCTGCACCTTCACCATCCAACGTCTCAACCTTGTCAGGAAAGATCTGACATGATCCTGCCCCATCAGGATGCTTGTAACACGCAGCTGTGGCTTGAAAGAAATCTTTGTCTGAGAACTGATCCATGCACTCCATAAGGGACTTCAGCACTCCCTCTCCGACTTCTTTCAGGTCTGACTTCAGCTGCTGTTTTTTTTGTTTCGGTGTGTCAGAATTCTGAGACTCAGCCAACAACTGTTGCACGTGGGCTTCTTTCTCTTTCATGACTCGCTGCACAGCAATGCGAACTGGCAATTTCAGAAGCTGCAAAATGTCCTTGAAGACATGCACGGGGTTGTGTCCCAAAAGGACTCGCTGGCAAGTTGGGTCAAGGTCAACTGAGTGGTAGACCTCCCCCTTTGGAAGCTTCCGTCCAGCCATGTCCAGCCATGTCCACTGCGATCTCCAAATGGTTCTTCAAAATCTCCATGCCGCCCATGCCACCTGGATATGAGGCAGCTGCATTACTGACTTTGCGGCATGAATGTCGAACATAGATGACACTGCATGAAACCGCAATAACCATCAATCAGGAACAGACTTAAGCTGAACCAATTCCCAGGCTAGGCTACGGCCATAGACCATAGCCGGCTGATGACAGTTGAAACCATTGGTGGTGATGGCAGTAGATGGGCCGTGGCCTAAATTTGATGGATGGTGGAAAGACAGTAATAATATTGAAGTAATGAACCAATGATAAGATACAATCAGGAAAATTAATGGACTCTGTTTGTGAAATCCTCTACGCAAGCTCACATGATCCCTCCTTTGACATGTGGCAGCAAAATACCCGGATGGTGGAAAAGTCCTGAAGACCAACCACGCCACTGTATTGAGAAAGCCAAATGGCCCCAGCTAGATTCCTGGCCAGTCTGTCCACTGCCTCCCGACCATAAGTTTCACAGCACATGTCAACCAAGTGAGTGTGCCATCTGAAGGACTCGTCCAAAGAATCCACGGGCAATGCGCTGGAGCTCGTGTCCTGAAATGTAACACACTGGTTTGTGATTGATGGCTGTCCCTGGCTTGACAACATGTTTTAGTACGATCTTGTGTTCTGCTTTTGGGGGTTTGATTTGGTGTGAAACGAAACCTTTACAGCATGTGATATTAAAACTCCCAAGCCAAGAACGAAGTTGCCAGGCTTGGATTCACGTCAAAACCATGGCCCATGAGAGAATCACGAGATCTTACTTTGTAATGTAAGGCCCCATTGTTTCGAGGTGGTGGGAGTGGTAAACCATAACCCCTCCCCTAATAGAAAAAAACATGGGAGTCAGGTTTTAACAGGTGACGCAGTCTGTGTCTGGGACTATCCTTGCTTACGCCATTGTCACATTCAAAAGGGCACCCAAACTCTTGTAGTGACACTCTTGACACTCTTAGCACGACAGGTCACCGTTATCACCAATCATTATTAAGTTAATGAACTACCAGGTACACCATTAGCCACTCACCAAAAAAACATTGTTCTACCCTTATGGTAAAACACACTCAGTGAGACATTCTTACGAGGACACTCTTGGAGTGACACTCTTAGTAAGACACTCTGAGTGAGACACCCCACTCTTAGAACAACACTCCAGGTAAAACTTAGGTTTCAATCGTGGTAAACCTGCCCCCTCAATTTTTGTTTGCCTATGTTGTGGTGTGTAGTTTGGTTGCATAAACAGGAAAGGCCCAGAATGGCACACCCAATAAAACCAGACCAGCAGGAATACCAATCCAACAGGAATAGAGTTTGTGCAAGGACCATTTCGGATGGTACCCGGGTCCTTGGGTTCGCTTCTCCTTGCTTTTTTTTGCAAGGGGCACTTGAGAACAGATCTCTCTTTCGTATTCAGGGTTTCATCGTCTGAACAAAAGGACAACTCAACGTTCAACTCCCTCTTGGCCGGCTGGCAGGTGTCATGTGTCCCCACCTCCATCTGCGGCACCTGTGGTACCGGGGTCGCCTTACCTGAGCCGTGAAATTTATTTTGTTGGGTCAAGTGATATGGTTCACTTGCCTCTACACATGGCCGTGTTAGAGTTTCTTTCATCTAACTCAGGAGAGACCAGTGGAAAAGGATACCCATAATCAAAAATCGTGAGCATCACTGAAGACCAAATGGCCGACGCGCCAACGAAACCTCAAACTCAAACAACAATGTTGGTAATTTTCATTTTGGGCGGGCTAAAAATTTGCAAGCCACAAGCTCTTCCCACCCTCACCACCCACTTGGGCATGAATGTCACACACAACAGATAGTAAGTTAAGTGGTAAGTGAATGTTGCATCCTTCAAACCACATGACATGATTGATTTCGAAATGTCCGCGACTCATGATCTGTTGTTCTTTGTCATGGTTTTCTGTTGCACGGAAGCGTGTTGCTTCTGTTTCATTTTCATCATTGAAAAGTTGTTTCACAGATTTCTCTTTGAGAGACCAAAACAGTGAATAACATCCTAAACGCGTACGGTAACTACATTTAAATATACGGATTTTGAAATATACGAACAGGTATTTTAGACTACCTCCGGGAAGGTTTTCCTTGGCCCGCCCAGCCATTTAAACATACGGAATCCAATTCATTTAA
>Ga0126342_10022110_pt1 | contig 10545 bp, 10 predicted proteins | sample Cyp1metagenome_FD_92528 | JGI IMG/M metagenome (GOLD analysis project Ga0126342, IMG submission 92528) | Coral microbial communities from Lord Howe Island, Old Settlement Bay, Australia - Cyphastrea 1 metagenome | ecosystem: Host-associated > Invertebrates > Cnidaria > Coral ...
CCTAAAATAGAGGTACTGTACCATATAAGGCCATATTTTGTGGGGATATTCCCTTACATAGGCCTTATATAGGCCTTATATATGGTAGGTACCTCCAATTTAGGTTCCTGAAATGACCATTGATAAAACCGTCATCACTTGGGGTGCTGTAACTCTCCTCACCTCTTCATTGGTGCTGCTGTTCGATGCGCCGGCAACGCCTCGATCATCTGCTCCGGTCCATGTTTACATCGTTGGTCCATATTCGATACGTAAGCTGCTAGGGTTTACATCGTTGGATGGGTTTCTACATCCCATGACGGATCCATGTATGCCATATATGGTAACATGAATCCCATCAATATACCCCAGTCATGTTAGAAAATACCCCAGTCATGTTAGAAAATATACCAGCACCATGGATCCGTCATGGGCATGTTTCTACACTTTGGATCCTATGGAGACTTTGCAAAAATGGCCTGGGCCTGCGCGCGACATTTCTGATGGACCAGATGGATGAAAAACACAACGCCCGTCGTCCTAAAAATGATAATCGTAAATAGAATTGTGACAATAACACGAATATTCTCAATTTTAGTGGGGATTTCTTGAAAGTAGAAAAAAACAACATTAAAACTATTCTATTTACTCAAGGATTACGGTATAAGTAGTACTTTATGTCCAGTGTATACGTTTATATATGTGCCCAAATCATTCCAACTTCACCGTGCCAGTCTTTCCGGCCGAGCCCAGCAACCGGAGTGGTTGGTGTTCATGGCTCGGGGACAGCGCATGAGAATCAGGGAAGAACAAACCAAGGAAAATGTGCCTCAGCAACAAAAACAGCCCTGGTTATTCGGTGAAAAGGGGTCCTGACTTTGCATCATTCTGATTCATTCTCATCAGTTTTACTATGTTTTACTGATATGATGTGGATTTAGCTGGTAGAGGGCACAACTGAAACTGTTCTGAAGAACCGGTTGCTTAGGCCTTCTTTGGGAGATGGTTTTCACATTGGAAACACCACCTTTAGCGGTGGGAGCCCTTCAGGACCCGAAGGAAAGCTGTGTCCCTTCGAAACTCCAACAAAGCCTTGCAAAGCTTACACACCTTGACTTGGAACTTGGTGAAGTTGAGCCGTACCCATATAATTCCATCTCACAACTGGAAAAGAAATAAAGAAAACAACTCAAACATTCATTTACCACTGTTTCAATAGGTGTTCACGTTTCCATCTTTGAGGTTTGCCAATAAAAACTACGCCAAGCGGCACAAGGCACCGGTCGAGACCACGTCCGCGATCTTGTGGAAATCGAAGAAGCCGGCAAAGACACAAGCGGGCGCAGCCAGGATCTGCCGGAGAAACCAACTTCTGGGATTTCATGGGATACTGTGTATATACACATATATATATATATGCATATATATATATATGATGTATGTACATAAGTAAATGTGTATATATATATTATATATATATACATAATATATACATCATATTTATCATATTATGATGGAGATGGAGATGAATAGATGAATGGCATTTGACGATTCATGCGGATTTTTGACAGGACCTTTTGAAGATATCATGGAATTACAATGGGGAAAGCAACCATTGATACTTCAATGGATTGGTTGGAAAGTCTACAGAAACCATGGTGTTTACTCAAAAAAGGAAGGAATGATTCCGGCAACGGATCTGGATATGGAGGCTTCGGAGGACTGGATTGAAGCAGAAATTGAGAGTTATATCATGGCCTCAGCAATTGGATCCAAGGAAAAATGGTGAGTAAAACGGATTATATAATCAAATACGAGGTACATAATATAGGTAATATATGGTATAATATATTGTTTAAGAATAGGAGGTACAAAGTGAACAGAAGCAGGAATGTGGATGGATAGTGCAATGCTTCAATGATGTCCATTTTGGGATTTTTTCGGTACAGTCGGTACTACCACAAAAACCATCAATTGCACATAATGGTATTTAAAAAAATGTTATATATGGTTATATACCCCTCCTTGTTCATCAACCAACCAGCCCATGTATCTGGGAACCAGCATATTGATGCCTATTGATCCATATTGTGCATGGCCATTTCAGTTTGGACCTGAAACGATCCATGTTGGAAGCGGCAAATACCTTTTGGGGCACAGGCAAGTATGGGTCGAGACTGAAGACCTCCAAACAACAAGACAAGATCTGGGGATGGGTCAAAACCCTGGTACCTAGTGAACCCCAAAATAGCTGGTAAATGGATGGTCATCCCACTAAAAATGTATCTATAGGTATTGACCCATACCCATCTTGGTCCATTTTGGTGTGAAACCATCAACACTAGGGGGCTGTTAATTCCTGGCCCTTGACCACTTGCGCTCACACCCGGTCCGGAACAGTGGCGACATTTGTGTGTCATTTCCCCAGCGCAAATAAAGACCCACATGCCAACCAAACAGATGTGAGACACAACCTTCAACCGAACGAAGAACGACCGGGTCTGTCTGAAAATGGGGGATCCCAAAAATTGCTACCCTCTGGTAATTTTACGTAGCTATTGAAAATGGTGATTTATAGTGGATTTTCCCATCGAAAATGGTGATTTTCCATAGTTATGTTAGTTTACCAGAGGGTATGTTCATAGGGAAAATGATGATCAACCTTCAAATTTGGAGTTTTCCCCTCAATTTTCAGACAAACCCACAGAAAAATTGCGGATCCCAATTAAAATTGCAAAGAACACCCTAGTCCTTGGAAACATGTTTTTTGGGGTCAAAAATTAAGGTGCGGGGAAAATTTGATGCCGAACAGTTCATTCACTCAATTAGTTGATGAACATTTTGACAGGAAAGTATGGGTTGTCTGATCAAATATGGAGGACGTCCTGTCTATTTTCCTTAATTATCCCTTGAACCCATTGTGGCATTGATGCTTAAAGGCTCAAGGTATCTTTATATACTTTACCATCACCCGAACTAACGTCATAGACCCTGCCAAGTAGGGTGTTGGAAGGCTTTCCTTTCCTTGCATCCTTTCCTCTTCCAGGGTCTGATTTAGTTGGGGGCATGGTTTTTCATCCGATCAAACTTGAGCTCCCGAACCTTAATGACGAAGCCTACATTGCAAGCCGCATTCGCTCGCAGCGGAATTATATCTTTAAAAAAAGTTGAAATTGAAGCATTGCCAAACAAAGTAGCCCTGTTCGCTGTTCGAGGGGCTCAAAATCATCAAAGTTTAGATCATCATATATTATAAATATAGTTAATATATATATATATCATATTACATATATTATAAATATTCTAAATGGCTCGTTTGAAGCCATGGAATTTGAAGCCAACCAGCGACCAAGGCGCCAGCAAGGATCGCGCTGGAGCCCCGAAGCGGTTCACACGCACCAGAGTGGCAGGAAGAAGGCCGTCCTGACGAGGAATTACCATGTGAATATAATATTGTATACATATATATATATACGTGAATATTATTATGTGGATATAATATGATATAATATCTATATATATGATATATGTGAATATTATTATGTGGATATAATATCATAGGAATATCATCAGGATATTATATTATACTATATTGTCAAAACCTGGGGCTAGATTTTATAGGATATACCATGATATACCACGATATACCCCAATATAAACATATATCATATAAACATATATAAACACAGAAAAAGCTCTGGAAATCCATGGTTTGAAATGTCTGCAAATGTTGGCTTCCCCATAGCTATGTTAGATTGCTGGAGGTTATAACCACTAACATGAAGGGCTCCCAAAAAGATAGAAAAGTTCATCCAAGATGTCATAGATGATGTTCCCCCCATAATTTCAAAGTGTCCAATTTCTCTATCGATTTGGGGTTGCTATGGGTTGCTGTAATTGTTTGATGGGATTGATTGCAAACGAAATGTGGAACTAAAGCCTGTTAGACAATCCGAAAGTCTGTTTGGTAATGATTCGGTCAATGGAGATCCAGCAAGATCCGCCTAAGAAGACAATAATGGATTCTGGTAATCCACTGGTAATCCCGCATCTCCAACATAGAGTATACCTCCCACAGTGACCCTGGCTTTATGGTAAAGAATAAAAAAGTGGATAGATATCTATATATTCTATATAGCTAGATGGGGTTAACTTAGTTAACAGTGTTTTTGGTCTGTACTTTGGATCAGCTGGAGGAAAAACCAGCTGAATTCTCCAAGAAAATCCTGGTGCCAAGGGGCTCTCTGGGATGAGTGAGCTGTCACATGTCAACAATGTCAACACTCGGCGAGTTTCTGGGTTTCTGGTCGTGAGCCCATGGACGTGGAATCCAGTAGGAGTGGTTGGAGGAACCTATTTCTTGTCTCTGTATGTCCCTGTATACCACTGAAGTGGCTGTTCTTGGCAACCCGGAGGCGTATTCAAAGTTGAAGACCTCACTAGAAATACGTAAAGGCTTTTGCAAAGCCAAATGCGAGACGAGAGCTTCCAACATTCTCGTTCATGCTCATCTTCAAATGCGCCAACCGAAACCCATGAACTGCTTGAATCATTAGGATGGGCTGCAAGAGGTGTTCCAAGACTCCTCTCAGCTTTTGACAGTCAAGAGTTAGCCAACTGGTGAGTCTTCAGGTACCCCATTGTACACAGTTATACCCCAACATTATGGGTTGTTATGGGTGACCAACCTGTAGCCAACCCTATGGTCCATCAAAGCTCCAGCTAATTTATACTCAGCCAGGCAGGACGATCATTAACTCAATGCGGCTAAGTTCAGCTCTTTGGCTGACCACTCAGCTGCTAAATTTGCCTTGCTGATGCTATGTAGCAATGTAGCTGTACGCCCTACCGAAAGCCACGAAAACAGAGGGTTTTCGGGGCATATGGCAAATATCTTTGGGCACATTGACTTTTAAAGTTTCCCACGCTGGAAACCAACGATTTTCTAGATCTCAAGCTGCAAAGCCTTTGGTGTTAGCCACCTGGGCAGTATGCACGGGGGACGTTTGTTGTGACAAGGACGTTGTTGCCGTGGGGCTGGCAGTGCTGCCTGGGGCCCCGGGAGCTCCGATGGCCGATGGGGTCTGCAAAATCTCCTCGGCCACGTGCTGGCAAAAGAGAGCATCTCCCTCGGACTGGAGGTTCAAATAGATCTTCTGGCCATGGCTATCTTCGTAGGTCAAGCGATGGGGCAGGCCGACCGGAGACTTCTTGGTCAAGGCGCCATAGAAAACACAAGCCGTGAGGTAGGTGCCCAAGGGTGAAGGATGGATTTGATCTGCATCATAGATCGGGATCAAGGGTCTCAACTCTCGGGCACGTTGCCAAGCTAAGCCAACAGGCACCAGTTCGGCCCCTGCAATGTCAGACGCTAAAGCCTTGTGCTGGGAGTTGAGTTGTTTCTGCCAATAGGGATTGTATTCCTCAGATTTGGGGCTGAAAGTGGATCAGAATCAAAGTTAAAAATGTGAACCAGAAGAAAAACCATTACATTGAATCATATTCTCCTGTCTTGTCAAAATTCCCATCCCAGATCCAAACTTAAGCAAACTTGCATATACGATCATATACGTGTATATGCATTGAATATACATATAAATAAATATATATATATATATGTATTGAGTGTATTACATATGAGGCAAAACCTGAGAGAAACAAAACATGAACCGTCTTTAAGTCTTCCATGTTTCCCTTGCCCAGGGTAGGAAGATGTATATCTTGGCCTTTTTCCTCTTGATCTCTTCTGCCAAGAGCTTAGCATGTCGCACGGTGCTATCTGGATCCTGAATGGATCGCATGCCATGCTCCTGCAAGACCACTGCATCAAAGTCCCCCGCACGGAGAACGTCTAAGGTTTGTAGCTCCTTGTCCCCATTCCAATGTTCTCCCAGGGTTGCGCTACTGCCGGTGGATTGCTGTGCGGCCAGGTTGATCTTTTGACTCTTGGCCATGGAGATCACAGATTGCGGCAAGTTCCAATAGAAGGTGAAGCTGTTCCCCACGAATAGCACACGTTTCGGTAACGTGTCCGCCATGGCTGTGGCGAGATGTGGGAGGCGCTGGGCTGATCTGGAGCCTTTCTTTTCGGAAGTCCCTTGTGATGGGAGATGACTTGTGAAAACATGTGAAAACCACAATACAACAACCAAACGATGCGGCGGGTTGGACCGTTTCTGAAGTTTGTGACAGTACCATGCCGTTTCCTCATGTGCTTGTCGATCTACAGAACTTTTCTCTGGGTTCAGGCCGCAGAGTGGGTCCGAAACTTGCGGCCTGGACATTCCTTGAAAGACGTGGATTTCCATGTGATGAAGCTGAAGAGTTTTGGTCGCCTAGATTCCAGTTCTGCAGCTGCGCCTTTCAAACGGATTGCCAACTTGCTGGAGTTTGAATCATCCAAAATCATCCATCTTAAATGTCATGTTTAATCAGTTCAATCCCTATCATCAAATAGCCACCATTTGGATCTGAAAATGGAGGAACAAAAACAAAACATAGCATTAAATATGGTCATATGACATTGAGAAAATTACCATATTTGCCATATTTCAGAGGGATTGTTGTTTGCAGAAAGCATCACCTACCAAAAAAAAACAACTATTTCACGGGGAAAAAAGGAATTACCCATCAAATAAACCACGTTTCATAGGGAACATGATGATTCTGGCTAAATGATCATATTTTGCTAACCTGAAATAAGGCCCCACAAGGGCGATGTTCAGCTCCTGCGCCATGGCGAAACATAAGCGCGGTTGCGCTAGGACGCAACCAATCACCTAGGGGTCGGGCCATGAAGTTCCAAAACTTCGGCATTTACACAAGTGGTGAAAGAATTTATGGAAAAAATTAGGTGTTTTTACATCATTTTGAAGAAAAACAACTTGATGTTTGGTTTTAATTTTCTTTTAGGAATTTCCTGGCATCTCCAGTTGAATTTCTATGGGTTTCAAGATGTTTGAAGAACTTTAGAGATGAGCATGAAACTCAATAGTTCTTTGTTGGGCTTTGGATTTGATGAGTGTGTCCTAAAAGTGGTGTTTGATCTATGTTAAGTGATGGGAATAAATCATATAAATCATATCAGGTCTCGTGCCAGGTGCCATCAGGTGCCATAGACCCCCGGGCCTGATGAACCGCATTCTGCATGCTTTAGAAAATGTTTAGAACATGTTTACCCTCTGGTGATTTAACATACAGTAACTATGGAAAATCACCATTTTTAATGGGAAAACTCACTATAAATGGCAATTTTCAATAGCTATGTTAGTTTACCAGAGGGTAAAAAGAAAAAATCGCTTTTGTAGATGGCCTTCCCGTGGTTTAAAAGAAAAATGGATGCTTCATCAGCTCCATCTGCTCCAGGTTCCATCTACAGGTCTACAGTTTTTGTCATTTTCCCTATGAACATATCGACATAACATGACATAACTATGGTATACAAACTATAAACCCATATAAACCCTCCAAAATTGGAGTTTTCTTATTGGTTTTACCATGGTTTACCACATTAGTGGGTCTATTCATATACCAAAAAAAAACCATCAGGCACCCCGCAGCGGACAGGTCACCGTGGTTAAGGTATTTCCCAGTGCTCCAATGGCCACGAGCACCGCCAGCCAGTGCAGGCCCCGGTCTTCCGCGGCCGAAGCCAACGGGGCAGTTTGGCTGATGTCTGTGTACCTGACCGGCGACAGGAGCCGTTGGGCTTTTCCGAGCCCACAGATGCTCCAGCTTCCAAAGATCCATCAATTGGTGGTGTGTTTACAAAGTGGGGCCCCCTAGATAGCTAAGTTGGTTTATAACTCCAATAACTATATGGTTTATGGTACCTATAACTATAGTTCATGGGGTTTATAAACCATCTTATAACTGGGGGGGCCCACCTTGTATAGCCCAAGAGTGTTGGGAATTGATCCTTTTTCAATAGGTTAGTAGAAGCCCAATACAAGCAATGAGCTCTTGACACTGCTCGACTGATCATTTGGGATTCTGGACAGGTGAATGTTCTTTTGCCAACCCTGACATGGGAAAGAACAAATGATCCATCAAAAGATGTGGCATGAAACCAACAATAGGCTACGGCCTCGCTACTATAGGATGATCATCATTATTGTGCGGTTCAAGAATTGCCAGTTTAGGCATTTTAGGGCCCCATTTCGGGACAAAAAAACATGTTTTCTTGTGACGATCCTGGGAATCATTGGACATAAAAAACAATATTTTCATTCAGAATCATCTATATAACACAAGTGATAGGCGTGGAAAAAAAACAAAAAACAACCATCCTAAGTACATGATGTACCTCTTTAATATCGCTACCCTCTGGTAAACTAACATAGCAATGGAACATCACCATTTTTAATGGGAAAACTCACTATAAATCACCATTTTCCATAGCTATGTAACAAATTACCAGAGGGTATGTGTATATTACCAGAGGGTACCCACTTTATCCCACACCAATCTTCAACTACCGACAGCTAAAAGGGGCCGAGAGACTTCACCAATCCCGTGAAGACTGTAGCCACGCCTGAGGCGTGACGTCGGGAGATTTGTTTTGGGAGATCCAAACGCCAGAAATTGGTGAATCACTGAATCACCATTGTTTGTTGATTCAATTTCCCATTGTTTTGATGGTTCAATCCCTATATGTTTGATGGTTTACTGGTAATTTAAGCGGTTGCCATGAAAAATCACCATGTTCTGTAGATGTTGATCTTCTATCCACAGCTATGTTCAATTGCCAGAGGGTAGATCCCGACTGGAAGTTGCTAAATGGTTCTGTCTGAAAAATGAGGAACCCCTATATCCATCCACTGGTGATTTTCGTCATGTTCCCTTTTAAATGGCTATTTGGGAGGTATACTCGCATACCCCATGTTCAGACACACCCGTTTGAAGCATCCAACGTTTTTTTTGGTATAAGGGTGGATAAGGATGGCTAAGGATGGCTAAGGATGGATAATTTGGATAATTTGGATAAGGAATGATAAGGATGGATAAGGAAAAATTGAAGCATCCAGTTTATCATGAAAAGCATTGGATCATTCTATACAGATACTATATATAATTATATATATACCATCTGGTTGTTTAACATAGCCATGGAAAATGGCCCATTTATAGATGATTTTACCATTAAAACCTCCATTTATAAGGGATTTTCTATGGCTATGTTAAATAACCAGATGGTATATAATATCAATATTAGTCATGTTTTTCCTGAAACATTGAAAGATGACATCTCCACTATGATACGAGTTCCCCAAAAAAGGACGACGAAATGTCGACGCGGGATCGTTCAAAAGCAAGGTGCAACAGTAGAGGACTGTGGTGATCACCAAGGTCAAGACGATCCCAAGGGGAATCACACGACTATGCGTTGCCTGTGACTCGACCGTGGCTCGGCCACAGACAGCTGGATAGCCACTTGTAAGTGATGGATTCAGATATATCATATATATATTTATATATATGCATATATCATACACTAGTAATATGCTGTGATATGTATGTATGGGATATATAATATATAGGTATGCAATGGTGTTACTACCACCCCCAGTATTTCACTTGAATCGGATTAGACACATGAAAATGATCAGCGCCTGCTGACCTAATATGGACATACTCAAAATAAGTCCGCCAGGCAATGCTTGATTCCATGTGATGCATGAAGATGTCAAAGAGCAAAATACACTGTAAAACGGAGTACAAATGAAGTCTTCATATAATAACAATATATTAACCATTATTAAAAGTATATTAACCATATAATAACCATATATGGATATTCACCATTTGGACTTTATCAAACAGCGTTCGTCTCCGTGGAACCACAATGTCTTTATCCTTGAGGCATCCCTGTGGCCCAGGCCAGCAACCCCCCCACCCCCGATGTCACGGTCATATAGGAGGCCCTATGTAAGATATAGTTTACACACACCGCCTTTCTGTAGGATGGGGGCTAGGTAGTGTGTCACTCACGTGTAGCCAAAAAGTAGATAGTATGTGGCGCAATGCTCCATGCCCCGCCTGTGGGATGGGTGGGGTGTTATAGAGGTATCATGTAGATAGTGTATAGGCACATGGGTTGCAGGTATGTATAGCATATGAGGTCTTGACAGTAGCTAGTATAATATGGCTACTATAAAGGTACTTTATGGGCAGTAATACGTTGTAAATAGTGATGTAGGGTGTAGCTTACCCCCACGCGCCCCTGTGGGATGGGTATAGAGGTAACCTGTTAGGTAGTATATAGGTGGCACGAGGCCAGCATGCAAGTATAGCATATAAGATCTTGATGGATGATCGTAGATGGCTGGGCCACCCCCATGGGGGTGGTTGCGGGGGGATAGCATTGGGGGGTACCATATATATATGTACAAATATATATATATATATGTATATATACATATATATATACATATATATATATATACAGTACATATACATATACATATACATATATATATATATACTATTCATATATAATATACATATATATAATAATAATACATATACATATACATATACATATATATATATATATACACATATACA
>Ga0126342_10022111_pt1 | contig 10544 bp, 9 predicted proteins | sample Cyp1metagenome_FD_92528 | JGI IMG/M metagenome (GOLD analysis project Ga0126342, IMG submission 92528) | Coral microbial communities from Lord Howe Island, Old Settlement Bay, Australia - Cyphastrea 1 metagenome | ecosystem: Host-associated > Invertebrates > Cnidaria > Coral ...
GGGACAGGCAGTTACAAAGTTCAAACCTACAAAACAAGGACAAATCTACACCTTACAAACCTCAACCTACTTAATTCTGCAGACAAACCCACTCCCACTACAAATTTCAAACGGTGAAAATATGAAATTTCTTTGGGATACAAAACTAAAAATGATTGAAAATCAGAAGGGTCTGGCTCTACAAAGATGGATATAGGTTATTTTTTTTTCAAATTTTCACATCAGGCTCAAAAACATCCCTCTACAAAGCTAGGAGTCATTTATGTTGAAAAAAAACAGTCAATTTAGCATCAATGTCAGAGCGTGAGATGCAAGCTTTGTAGAGGAAAGTGCTTGTACAAAACTTGGTTGTTTTGGGAGCCCGACCTCCTGGCTTTGTAAGGGATATTGCCAGGGGGATATATAAATCATATTAAATCATTATGAATCATTTCTAGCCATAATTTCTGGTGGATTTTCCAGCCAAAAAAACACCAAAATGCTGGCGAGCGTCCAACGTGTGGGTCATGGCTACAGAGTTCAGCTGTCATCACCTGAACTAGGGAAGATACACACCGAAGAAACTTGATGTCATTTGCTTCCTCGGTGAGTACGTAGAACTGGTATGAAGTTGTGCGAAAAAGGGAGGAACATGGACTTTATTCACCATTCTTCAACCAACATAGAAATTCAACAAGCAACACACCTGAACATTTGCAGTAGCCTCTGGTTAACAAACGTGGCTGGGTACCCAGAGGCTGATCATGTGGGATTAAGTCATTGGATATCCTACAGATGAGAGATCTAAGCAGAATGACTGATCACTCTGATTTTCGCAGGACTTAGAGTTTGTACTGTTTGTACTCTCCAATTCATGCTTGTGATTGAATCGCACAACCTAATTTTCGGGCTACGACAAGATTGAAAACCGTTTGGTAGTTTCATGCAAAATTAACCCTATTCTGATGTCTGATGAGTTCTGTGGCTACCGGGCTATCAAGGTTTCACTACATCGGTTACTCTGTGAAATTGTGGAAAGTTATTGTATTCAGATCTTGAGATTGATGATGAACACACCCCAAACTTGAGATGGATTCCCAACCACCAGGTTTGCAACATGATTTTCCTATTGGATATGGTATTTTTTGGGTTCCATGTTAAATGTAGTTGTTGGGCGCTGAAACTCTTGGAACTACTTGGCTTGTTGGCTAGAGGTCAAACTGGTGAACTCCCAAACAAACACGAACCTGTTCATTGAGAAGCAAACTCTGTGAGTCACTGAGCCTTTAACTTGAAAGGCTCAACAATGCTCAACATGTTGTTCATATTTGTGTACCATGAAACCAGATGAAATCTGAGATATCCATGATATGCTGACTCTAACATATCTGTCATATCACTCTATCACAACCCATCATCCGTTTGATATCCAAGAGACTGCGATGGGTAAGGACCAAATCAAAGGAATCAACAGAAATCCCAGAATGCTCAGCACAGCTCCACCTGGCACCGTGGATCACCGTGGCACCCGCTGGGTGACTCTGTTGTATTCCTCAGGGCCAAAGACTTCATATTATGCACTAGAAAAGATCAGGATAAGACTTACTTAAGATAACTTCAGACTTACTTAGCCTTACCTGCAGTCTGAACCTCCAAATTTTCACAGCATGGATGGTCCCATGGATATTCAGTCCAGATGGTCCCATGTATCGACTCATCCCAATTCCCGTGTGGGCCCAGGATTTCATGGCAGCCTCTCGATTGGGGACGGGATTCAATGTCTATTGGAATCCGCGGAGGCTGCAGATGCACTTTTTCTTCAAGAGTCCAAACGTCATCTGCGGAGACTATATATTGACATTTGATATCCTCACATATCACCACAGACCCCATGATTGCTGGTGTGCAACCCCATGATTACTAGTTATATATTACATCCCCATGAACCATTATAGGTTAATTCCCCAATTTTCGGGTTCTGCGTCGTATGTCTTCAGCAAGGTGAATTATCATGAATCATGACCATCTTCACCATGCATTGATCATTTTTTTTCTTTGTCTGAAAATAGGGTACGTACCCCCACATCCCAGGGTTATATAATCATCATTTTCCCTTATTCAATGGCTATTAGCCACAGATCATCGTGATATTTTCAAGTTACGTGGAAAAAACTGGGATGTGCCGCAAGGTGAGCCCTCTTGTTGACTTTTATATTATCCTCTGGCAGTTCAATGAAATGGGTAAATTTTGAATGGGTAAATCACCATAAAACATATATAATTATATATATATATATATTATAACTAATAAATATATATGTCAAACTATATATATATAGTTGTATATATATATATATATATATAATTGTGTATATATATATATACAAAGCATAAATGTGCCTTTTTCCATAGCTATGAGTATGTTAAATAATCAGAGGCTAGTTTTTCTGGATCCTCAAATCCGGCTGATCCACATTGTCACCCATTCTCAGTGTTGGGAAGTGTCCTGGAAAGCTGGACCCCACCATCATTTGAGGCTCTTCTAATATTCAAACATGGCTTGCTGGAAGTTCTGGAAGATCCCAAGTTTGTGCATAATTTTACAATTCAAAGGTGACTCAATGGAAAATCTCTGGTGGCTTTCCCAGCCATGTCAGAAAAATCCCACTAAATCCACCAAATGCAATGAAATGCTAGCAAATCCGACTCAATCCGACTCAATCCCATCATTTTTTTATCCATCCAATCCATTCAATGCCACTCAATCCCCATTTTTCGAGGTAAATCACCAGATCCAACAGAAACTCCGTGGCCTTTTCGCACCACCGGCTCTGCGCCATATGGTCCACCAGCCACTTCGAAGAAGATCATGCCCACCTCAGGGAAATACCATGAAATACCGCCGGCTGTGGCGGACCTGGCTTCCCAATCGGAATCCTTTGGTTTTTATTTACAGTTTGCTATAGAAAATGACCCATTTATAGATGCTTTATTGTGATTTATGATGAGTGAACTATTAATTACCTGGCAATAAGCCGATTTTCCTTCGCTACGTATGTGAAATCAATTTATTGCTTTTGTACTAAACAACAAATGACACTGACACCGAATTCCATCCCATGGTTTCGAACTTGTTTTTCCAGTACGCTAAAGTGTCCATCAACCGCAGGTATGCCTAGTCTTGAGACAGAGCCACTTGTTAACTTCAGGGATTCATGATAGGGAATTCTGAGTCTTGATGAGCCACTGCATGCCACTGCCCTGTGCGTTCAGAACCAATTCAGGATCTCCAAACAACAGTTGACATTGTTAAGCCACCACCCTTGGAACATCAGCAACAATCAGAGAAAAATCACCGTCCCCAGAATGGTGATCAGATCGAGTTCTTCAGAGGCGACCAGTAGCCTTCACCATGAATCAACCTTTTGAATTATGGACCAGGTGATCAGTTAGGGACAACGTGTTACCGTATTTTACCTGTTATTTTGGTTGAACCTCTTGGGAAATCTGCAGAATCCCAGATAAGATGTGTGCATATATATATATATATATCAATAAATGGCAGAATCCTCTACGGCCATACTTCAAGACATGGACTTATCTGCAGCCGATGATTTCTGCAGTGTTTGGTATCTCCCGTGCTGGTTGGTTGTATACTCATAGTTGTCGAAGCTGTTTTTTGCTACCGCGGGTATGAGTGAAATGTGAGACTCAGCGTAGTGAACATCGTAAAACACACATACTCATATCATGTACGTTCTAGTTTGGTTGGGTACACAGGGTTACTTAACCATCCCTCTATTGGTGAAACCATGTTTAAACCCACATACTTCTGGGTGAACCTTTCCACTTTGACAACCTTAGGGTCCCAGCCCTGACATCAGGGAGGCTGACAGCTGCCGCGTAACCATGGCATTGGTATCCAGGACTTCTTTGAAGCCATCGGCCAAGAGCCTTGGCGTAGTGGGAAGATGGATCATACAATGAGTGGTTGGTGGTTTCATTCGTGAAATTTATGGGGATTCCCTTTTTTCTATCCCTCCCTGATGGGACCCCCATTCCCATACTACTCCCATACTACTCCAAGTCATAGGAACCCCAATAGTACGGGAAGATTATGGAAATGAATGCTCCATCATTGGGGGTCCCTATAAATTCCATGGATTCAACCCATGGGCTTTGTCATCCGCGGCTTAATCAATCTTGGTTGACTTTGCAAAGCCCATGGGTTTGTCCTCTAGGGGTTGACCTTGGTCAATTGGGGACCATCCTTGCAAATGAAATTGGAATATTGGAAACTGAATGAACGCGCCAACCTATGGCATAAGAGGTGATAAAATGTCTCTAGGTTTTTTCCAACGTGGTCTTAAGCAAAAAATACCAGTGGTGTATCCTCTGATACTTGCTGGCAAAGTCTTATTATTGCCAGAATGGGAGCAGAATAATCCCTATTAAACCATTGGATATTGGCTCTGTTTCCCAGGTTTAAGGGCATTATCTAGAGATTTAATGTGGATTTTATCACCTCTTTCCCAATATATCCAGACATATCAAGGGATCACCCTATGGCATTGCGGGTTCAACCCATCCCCAAAATTGGTCGGATGTGGGCTACGTCATCCCTAAGGAAACACAGATGTTTGAAACCCATCCAGTTGTGAATTAAACACATCCAGTTGTGGATTAAACACATCCCTATTAACCCATCCAGTTGCAGAATATTGATTTAATTGATGATCTAATTATTTGGCCATGGGTCGGTTCAGACATTAAAATAGCTGGGAATAGCTGGCTCTGAAGACTCCCCCAAATCTGTGGAACAGCGAAACACATAGATTTTGATCCATCCTCAAATTGAATATAGTTGGATAGTTGGTTAGTCAGTTAGTTTAGTTAGTTTGGCTAGTTAGGTTAGTTTAGTTAGGTTAGTTCAGTTGAGTTTTGTTTAGATTGTTTAGTTTAGTTATATAGTTTATTAGTTAGTCTGTTTGTTTGGTTAGTCTGTGTGTTGAGTTAGTCTGTGTGTTTAGTTACTTAGTTAAGTTAGTTAAGTTAGTTAAGTTAGTTAAGTTAGTTAAGTTAGTTAAGTTAGTAAGTAAGTAAGTTGGTTAGTTGGCTAATTAATTAGTTATATGTCGTTATATATCATTCTATTATATAATATTATATATATCATTATACATCACTATATGTTATTATAAATATACCATTATATACCATTATATATCATCATCAATCATTATAAATCACTATGTATATATATATATATATCACTATATATCATTATATATATATCAGATATCTTATTATGAAATCCCCATTCTCCCATGGTTTTTCTTGGGGAACTTGGTACAAACCACAACAGCCACAAGGCTCACTGGTCATTTCTCCCCCTTCTTCGGCCATGCGGCGGAAGCCCACCCTCGCTGGAGCTGAGGCTGATCTTTCGGAGGACTCCCATGGCGCAGTGGGAAAAGCTAAGAAAATCTTAACTCAAAATATTGACTCTCCATATTTGCCAGCCAATTTTTGGGGTAAAACATTGACTCTCCATATTTGCCAGCCAATTCAGGAAGTTTCCTGTAGATTTTCAGCCGCAAGTGGAGATTTCATGGGGATAGAATGGGATGTATTTTGCCAACACCAACCAAACTATTTAGGACTTCAAGCTGCAACTTAATGGATGTGGGGATCTTCTCCACTTCTAGCTGCAACTTAATGGATGTTTCACCCATGATTTTTTGGTTGAGAAATGGTGATTTGAAGCACCTGGAGTGAGAGATCTGCTATGGCTGATAGTCTAGCACCCAAATCAACAAGCGTCAATAGAAAGCTTTGGCCGTTGCTCAAATGGCTACAGGAACAAGCATTGACATCATGGGGTTTTGATGCTGTCTGTATATTTCTTGATCGCAATCCCCAAAGAGATAGAACAGTTGCACACCTGGACATCTTGGAGGCAAGCACCTATCTTTTTGGGGCTTGTTTCACAGAGGAAAAACTATGTTTTGGGGTGCATGGCACTACAAACAAAGACTGAGGTCGAAAAGTAACATCCACAGCATTGATTCTAGCTACACACCTGTCCGCGCAGATCAAGTGGGTGGGAGGCTTCCAGAAATCCGGGATCCCGTTGATCCACGAAACTACACCTCAATGATTTCAGGCGCATTTGATGTCACATATACTTGAAACAGCCTTCCTGCCCTAATAGGCTCTAATCTTGAATCTACCAATCCGACGAATGCGGGTCAGAAATTCCACTTCCATGGTTCCAGGAAATGTATTGTAATTCCGCCTCTTTTGCATCTTCCTAACCTTTGTTTCTTGATCAAACACGACATGTTTTCTGGATTGAACCCTCACTTTCTGTTGCTTACCCTGCGGAAATCTAATATGGTTGGGAACGCCCATCTCCCGCATGCCATGTTTCATGACACCGGAGGGTAACCCCAATTGTTGGTTATACATCCCAGCATATCCCCATGAATTCCATGGCTTCCTGCGGAAAATCGTATGGTTTCCATCCAACCAGCTAGGAGGGGCGCCACATCCCACCGCAAGGAGTTCTCCAGGGCAAAGAGGTAGCGACTGAGAGGAGTTCTTGCAGGAAACTTTGCAACAGTTGGGAATGGCTCAAAAATTAACACCCAGGAGAGACCACACTTGGAGCCGGTTGATGTTGCATCTCAAGGTGGTGCCTCATAGTTAGCTTGATTTATAACTTTTGTTTATAAATTAAATAACTAGAGTTTATGGTAGATATAACTCTATATATATATATTTATAATATTGTAATTAGGGTATGAAGCAACTTATTACTGGGGGCACCACCTTGTAATTGACTGGCCATGGCATGCGATGGCATGCTATGGCTCTGTCACCCAAGTGGGGGCTCAATTGACCCACCAAAGCATCAAACCGTCCATTCTGGGGAGCAAAGAAGTCGACTATTGATCCATTTTGCGTGGGTCTAACAATATCAAAGCATATCAAGTAGTACCTTGTTGCTTTTTAGCCATGTCAAGCCTACGCATAATACCTGGCTACATCATTAATAGTAACTAGTATCACCTACCAATTTAAAATCATGTTGCTCCATGACATAGGGGCTGAGCAGCCAACTCTACAGCCCCAGAGCTCCAAAGTTGTGACCTGGTCACGGTGACTGGAGGATGGTGGAAGTTGGAAGTTGGACTGGCATCCTGTTTAGAAAGTTGGGTGAGAAGAATTACCATTTTAAGTTGCAACAACCTGATGTAAAGAAAATCGCTGGTGTATGATGATGTACCCATTTAAAGAATACTAGTAGACATTGAAAGCGATGAATGGGGTAGCCAGCGGCCCCTATCTGTCATAGACTAAACTCGTGGCAACAAATTTTTGTTGAAGATCTCCACTTTTTAAGATCTGGGTCTGTCCAAAAATGGGACAAGCCCTGCAGTAGCTGTGCAAACATCGAGTAGCCTATATTTTCAGATAACCCCAATGATCCATATGTTCAGTACCGTACTCTATGGATAACCAAATGAGGTACCCTAAATGTTCAGCATATGTCCAGATATATCACAACGTGGCACAGGGATGCTCTGGTGCGGACTAGCGACACTGAGACTTGGGCGCACAACCTGGGACATCGGGATTCACCAGGATTCAGTGGGCCCATGTTGGCAATTTGCGACCAACAGTGACGAAAGAAAATTTATCAGCTACCTCAACTATGGATACTGTATATATCGATGTATTTTTTTTCGCCTGTGTGATGGGATAATATGGGATACAGCAATGGGATATAGTATTTAACTGCTAGTAATCACTGTAGTATGATAGATTAAATAAACAACATCATGGATGTATCTGGGTATGAGTTAAAATGATGGGCCCCACGGAACTGAATGGATGGCTTAGTACTAAACACTACCATTTTGGGTTTCTTTGGGCTCCCATCTTTGACTCATACCCACATGACAAATCTGGGGCTACCACCAAATGATTTTGGATAATTGATTACAAAACCCATAACACCCAGAATAATTGAGACATATAAAACCCATCACAGCCAAACCAACAAATACATGCAATTGGATGTGTAAATATATATATATACATACATATATTGGGGTAATAAGTACCAGTACATCGTAGTATATCTACCGGAACATGCAGAAGACACAAAGACCACTGAATTCTGGTTGGCCACGGCTCCTTTTGCCAGGTACCCTCTTTGAAATAGGTCCGGCAGAGCCGAATAGGCCATGGCTTTTTAGGTTGTGGAATCCCATCCCCCTAATATTCGACACCACCAAACTAACAATGTTTTAGTTGGGGATTTACATATACTGAGAACTTTAGGACTATTTAGGGTTTCTTCAATTATTAGGTGAGATTGAACACCATCTGGCTATGAGTCAAAACCCTGGCACCCCTGGGTAGCCTAGAATAGCTGGTTTACTGTAATGGATGTGTATTCCCCAAAATATATCTGAATATGGTACGTAATATATTAATATTAATATAGTTTCCTAGAATAGCTGGTTAATGTTAAGGAACGTATATGAACATAGAATTAAGCATATGTAGTTTTTTCATAGCTGGTTAATAGGCGCTTCATGGTGTTAATGGATGGATTTTTAATACCTAATTACCTAATAATTAATCCCCATTAATTAGGTATTAAAAATCGATCCATTCATTAGGTATTAATCCCCATTACCTAATATTAATCCCCATGATTAATTCATAGGTTTTGAATGGGTTTTTATCCATCCCCATTTGGGCATCCAAGGAATCCAAGGCACAAGCTGCAACTGATCCGAAGCCCTTGGACTGCCACAAGACCATCGGAGCTTTCCAATGCCCTGCCGTGGCGACGCGACCGTTGGGTTTATGCTAATCTAATTGGTGGTTTCAACCCCTCTGAAAAATATGAAAGTCAGACTGGATCATCATCCCAGCTATGGGGAAAATAAAAATTGTTCCAAACCAACCAGTAACCTATGCCTGGTTGGTGGTTTCAACCTCCATGAAAGTCAATGGGAAGGATTATCCCATAGATTATGGAAAATAAAAAATGTTCCAAACCACCAACCAGTAATGATAACCATAATTAGATGCAGTCTATACACCAACAAACAAAACTGAAGGGGGCACCAACTGTGTATAGCCAGTCCTTTCAACTACAGAAAGGGCCATGAAGTTGGAGAGTCCTTAATTTCCAGAAAATGAGCACCATTAAAGTGAAGAGATAGTGAGAAGGTGCGTTAAGTCCAAATGGGGAGAATCAAACACGTTCCCACACGTTCCCAACTTAAGGTTTCATCCTAGTTGGAGTCATTTGTCACCTTTGGTAGATGTTCAACCCCAAATTGATTGGATTTAGATTTCCATTTTTCGTTCTTATCCACTTTATACCATAATCCAAATTGGCATAGACACTGAAAAAAAAAACATTATCATCCATTTTCGGTGGAAACTAATCTTCCCACCCGCTAGTGGCAATGTCCCACAAATCCAGATCCACCCGGATCAGTGTCGCGCTTCAAAGCTGTGGAGGCCAAATCAACATCATCCAACCTCAGAGACCGATGGCAGGTACCCTGTACAAAATCTGATGTAATTGGAGATGTACCCTTTGGTCAACTAGTGACAACTAAGCTATAATATATGTATATATGTATGTATATTATAATATATATATATATATATGTATATATATATATATGTATATATATATATATATATGTATATATATATTATGTATAATGTGTGTATGTATATATATATATGGAAATCCGTTCTTATCCCTTGTTTCTTTTCAGAAAGAATCTGGTAATATGGTTTATTAGAGTGATGCACGTAGTGCTCTCAGAAATCGTCCACGGTATTAGTCTCTCCAGAAAGGAGAAAACAACATTTTTTCCTGTAGCCCACATGGTTGCGAAACTGTAGGACATCGGAATTGAGATATTTGAGATTCCAAGTAGTAGAACGTCTTCTTACTTACGCATTTTTTGCTTTAGAAACTTGTAGATGTCTTCCTTTCTCAGTGGAGACTGGCCTATGAAAACCACAACAAAGTTACAGCACGTTTACCTCACATATCACGGAAGTCGAAGTCACCACATGCAGTGCTCAAAGTTGTTCAGGCTCGTATCAATCTATATTATATAATTATATTTATTTAATTATATTATATAATTTTACATATATGTATATAATTATATATAATTATGTATATATATATATATAATTATATATAATTATGTATATACAGTCTACTTCATTCTATTTGAAACAATCACAAGACATGGAAACCCGCTCATTCAATAGGACAATCATCTGCTAGGAGATCTTAGCCAATTCCTCACGTAAGTTGCAGGACAAGGCTCTGCGGATTCTCGCCAGGTCTCCAATGTGAACAAACCTGTCATGGCATCGTGATGGCTACGAGCGAAGGGTTTAAGTCACATCAGTTGGGCAGAAGTCACATCAACCCCATGTAACAGCGAGTTGGAAGAAAGTCACATCAACTGGGCAAAAGTCACATCAAAATATCAAAATCCCAA
>Ga0126342_10022112_pt1 | contig 10544 bp, 7 predicted proteins | sample Cyp1metagenome_FD_92528 | JGI IMG/M metagenome (GOLD analysis project Ga0126342, IMG submission 92528) | Coral microbial communities from Lord Howe Island, Old Settlement Bay, Australia - Cyphastrea 1 metagenome | ecosystem: Host-associated > Invertebrates > Cnidaria > Coral ...
CACGTTCCAGAACACGTCTGAATGTCACGAAGTGCCACGCCTGCCACGCGAAACGAAGCAACGACACGTCTGAAACCTCCAAAAATTACCACCTCTGCAGAACTTCCCATAGGCACGGCCATATGGTCCTCACGCGGACGGTTGCGAACGGTTGCGGACGGTTGCGAACGGTTGCGAACGGTTGCGGACGCGGACGCAACGTCGAGCGAACACACTCCAAACCCCAGACCCCCAGAGTGAAACGGGAACCCTTGCTACGCATTCGGGAAAAACCGCATCATTTGGTAGCAATGAAATGCTTAAAAACAAAGAACGTCCCTGGACAATGTTTCAGTGGCATACGTGCCCCAGTAATAGGGTAATGCGGCAAAACCGTACAATGTGGCAAACCCAAAAAAAACCTACCATTTGGTGATGTTTTTTACCACCTTTTGTATTTATATTCATATTGGGGATGGTTTATTGCTGGTTTTACCACAGTACCACATTATTTTCAACATACACACACATATATATATATAATATTTTGTAATATATACATAACAATCATTTACTATCATTTACCATGATTTTCCATACCCCCCCCCCGATAAACTCACTGTGAGTTGTGGAAAATCTCCGGTTTTTCACCTGAGGCCCGGCACCTCCGGCGGGGAAGCTGCCAAAAGATGGCCTGCGAAGGTAACTAAGTTACCATTGAACCATTAACCTACATTGATAATGAACTCTAGTAATGATAGATGAACCATCAATATGTCAATATAGAGGGCATGAACCACGAACTAATATTATACAAATATATATATATATATATATGTGCGTTATAATGTATACTATTACTATATATATATATGTCACTATTGTAATGGTGAATGGTGAACCCCCAAGTCACCATGGTTGTTATAATATGTTATAGTTATAATTTATATTGCTAAAGAGTCTAAGGTTGGATGATTTGGAGGTACTTGTCCCTATTTTTTGGACACCTCCATATAATTAAATGAGTAATTCTAGGTATACCATATCAAAATGGGATATATGCCCGCTTGGCAATTTGGACATCCAAACTATGGTAACTATGATTAAACCAAAAAAAATGCATGTGGATTGGCACGGTTTTGACATTGCCATGTTTGTTTGCTTGAGGGGCGCATTCTGAAGGCGTCTTGTGTTTGTCAAAGATCAATCTAGTGTCTGCTTTGGTGGCTTTGCTTTAAAATCATACCAGTAAACGCCCAACGATAGCAAAATCAGCGGCACACTAGCTCCGGAGGCTTGTTTGGTCCCGCGTTCGCCTTAAACACTGCTCGGGGGGGAAAAAAAACTTACCTCCAAAGTCACAAGAACTTTATACCCTCTGATAATCAAACATGGTTAGCCGGGTATCCCGAACTAAATGGACATTTAACTGGGAAAATCATTGAACTATAAAAATGAATCTAGAATCTAGATGGACCATATTCCAAGCATGTTTGATTACCGAACGGTAAACATCAACCCAAAATAATATTTTCATCCCCCATGTTGGATGCTTAAATAGCCCGTTCACATTCCATTGTTCCCACGGAAATTCCCATTGAAATGTCACTATATATTCCCATGACATTGGTTGAAATTCCCCATTAATCAATGTTGTTGGTTGAAGAAACTCCCATTGATGTTGGTTGATGATTTAACTCCCCTTATGTTCCAACCAACATCAACCCTCCGAAAACAAAAAAGCCAAGGTGCGGGGTTGCGGAAAGGGCACCGCAGGGGCGCTGAAGTTTCGGGCCTATAAAAAGATCAGTCCGACATCCCGTTCTCCGGTTCATCTTTAAATGTCTCCCAAACGAAACCATTGATGCAGGGAATTTCCACATTTCCTGGGGACTGTCTTTGTTTCAACGGGGGTGTTTCCCGGAACGGGGGGATTAGGAAACTTGTTCACCTCTAAACAGCTGATCAAGACCCCATTATATACCCACAAAAGCGATGGATTGGGTTCTAGGCAAGCCAAATGCAATTTCGTGTACATATATATATATTATATTTATATATACATGTATATAAACGACGTTGTGGATGTGATGCTTACCCCACTGATACACACGTATGTGTATGCAGAAAACACATATTTCCCTATATTTTCATATATATATATATAAGGTGTAGACAGTTCATCACCATGTTGTGGACAACAGATTCTGGTCTGGGGTGGCTTGGGATGCTCCATAGTCCACCCAGTCGCAGTTGATCACTTGTTGACTGAATGGACTCCAAAACTAACCATGACTACCCATGGCAAACTGTTACAAGAGGGTGCAGAACCAACCCGGTCCATCCCGTATGGAAACATATTGGAACGCACATACGTTGAATGTTGTATGTTGACTTGGTACCACTTAGTTCCATCCCTTTCGAAACAATGGGCCGGCGAGGTAGCTGTTCCAACTCACAGCTGGAATTGGAATCCTCAACTACACAACCGTGCAAATGGATGCATGCGAAATCACCCAAACAATGTACATGTGTGCATCCATCTTAGGCATTTAACAAAGCTCTATGATGCTCTATGTTATGATTGTTATGTTTCCAGATATTTATATCAACCGATGCTGTCATCTGCTTTCCCTGTCTTTTCCCGGTTTCCCTGCAAACCCTGTCGCCAAGGGGCTTTGTCCGGCTGTTTGCTCCAGCCTAGAAAAAATGCCACGGATCGAAACAGCCAACAATGAAAACTCTAGAGGAGGATTAGCAAGCCCTCAGTCGGCTCGGGTATGATGGTGGTTACATGTTGTTACTAAAACGATTCCCAATTCTCATGTTTCAAAAACCCTTGGTGGATTCATTTTTTGTCGGCCATCGGAAACTGGTTCTGCACGAAAAGGCATCCCATCGGGGATGGAGCTGCCCATCGCACTGCAATGACATGAACCTATGCAACACCAAACGGTTTGGGGTGACAGCTTACGCTCTGGTTATGACTAACATAGTCCTGGAAAATGGCCCATTTATAGATGGTTTACCTATTAAAAATGGTGGTTTTCCATGGCTGTGTTAAGATGGTAACATTTGCTCGTTGGGCTCCAAAGTCAAGTCTGATCACCGGTGATATGATATGATGCGTCTGCAAAAATTCTACAGCTTGAGTTGTGATTTTACAAATAACTATGAGAAGAGTTCAAGGATACCCTTCCTGTCAAGCCCTCATGATTTGTAACCTCCTCCATGGCAAATCGAGAAAACAAACAACATTCTGCTGCAACGGAGCTGTTTTGACATGCTGTTCCACACAGACTCTGCATTTCAAGCGACCTCCTTTAACACCAGGCCACCAGGCTGAAGTCAGTCTTTTCTGGCAACAACAACGCGATGATGGCTGTCAAAGATTTTGTTCTTTGCTTGACCTCTTTCTCAATTATCGCTCGGGCTCGCCACACTGCGAGGGTCGTGTCCCGTGATTAATCTGCCGATCTTGTTTGGTCGAAAGACTTTGCCTTGGCCGCCTTGGCCCTTAAAAAAACAAACATTTATAATTACCCATTAAAAAAGAAACAAGAAAAACGCGACAGTTTAGCACCCACAATTTCACATTCTTTGGCCACGTCTTTTTCGCGGTGAGGGTCAAGCGAAACAGCTACATCGTGGGGATCTGATCTGACCCGCCTGAACGATCCTTGGTGGTTGACCTACCCAAAATGATGGACTTCGTCAGATTGAATCATCCCAACTCTTGGGGAAAATAAAGCATGTTCCAATTCACCAAACAGTTCAAAGATGGTTTTTCTTCCAAACTTCCAATTCGTTTCTTAGTTTCACCGGCGAGTTGAAATCGGTTCTGCCAAGCAGGTGTATTTGGGAGGCGAGAAAACCATTGCAGCCAATATGCGCTAGTTTGTTCCCAACGTCAACGGGAAGTTGGGAACAATAGACTCCAAAAGAAAATCATGGCGACATTACCTCATACCCCAAAGTATATTGTGGAACCTTTCTGATTATTGTGGAGTCATTACCTCATACCCCCAAAATCTTGTGTTTTTTGCGGAACGTTTCTGATACCAACTTGTTCTCTCCAAAGTTCTGGAGGTAGGAGGGTCAAACGGATTGTGAAAACATGGGATGTATCTCCAATGGCGCCTGTATATACAAAATAAGAAAAACATATTTTATTCTTACCGGACAATTACTATTAAACAAAAAACATCATTATCATCAATATCAATGCATCATCATTCATCATGATTACCCTCTGGTAAACTAACATAACTATGGAAAATCACCATTTTTAATGGGTAAATCAACTATAAATGACCATTTTCAATAGCTATGTTAAATTACCAGAGGGTACATTATCATGATTATCACTATATATCACTATCATCAATGAGTCTCAGACCATTGGATACACAGAATCCTATCGTTGTTGGTGGAAAACTCAATCCGTAGCTCCTAACTGGCATGGCTCATAGCTCAGCGCACCGCGAACCGCTCCCACCCACTGGATAGATTGTAACTATAACAGTACTAAAACATCCTATAACTATAGTTTTGTTTATTCATTATTCTATAAAACTCATAGTTGGTTGTAAGTATAGTTTCATCCGATCATTATTCTAACTAAAACCGTTGGTGAATCAATTCAAATTCAAAACTATATAATTTTCCTGAAAACTTACATGCCAAAACCAGATTAGGAGGTTTCCAAAGTCACGGGGGTACCCCTATATAAATCATCCATTTGATTTTAGGATTTTCCATAGAAAATAAGCCAATAATTTTGGGGATCCCCCATTTACCTGGGTAAACAATATTTCACTAACCTGACATGCCGGCTATCTTGGGGATGACTCCCCGAATCCTAACCATCATCATAGTGAGGGAGAACAGTGAGGTCGTTGTAATTTACCCATATATATATATAACATAATACCATCCAATAATCACAATATGTTGTTGCTTCTATAATCGTTTACCATATTTACCATTGTAAATGGTGATAAATCACCATCATTTACCATGAACAAACTCCCCAGGAGCAACAAAAACCCATGGGAAACTTCCCATCTCCACCTGATGGAAGCATCAGCGGCCGCTGGACCATGGCGACTTGACCTTGGTGAAAAAAAGTTCGGGGAGTTCACTGGGAGTTCAATGGGGATTGAACCAAGAAATATCAAATATCCGTCATTTCCATGTGACTCATGGAATCTCCATCGTGAATTATAGGGGAAATTATGGTTGAGGTAGTTGATTTAGTTCGTAACTATGCTCACGGATTTATGCTGGATAGATCTAGTTACTCTAGTAAGGTCCCAAAAAACCTTCCACCCTTGAATGATTTGGACATCGTTTTGCAAGCCCTTTTTATCATAGCATGGGAATGGGCTATGTTCCAGAGGTCTGCTTGATCTAGAAATCGCATATCGCATATGTCTGCGGGATGATAAGGGCCATCATCACACCTCTGGGGCAGCCCCGAACTTTCCAGTAAATTGTCTAACTAAAACATCTGACAACATATTTGGCGAATAACCACCAGATATTTGGCAACGTTGATTTACATAATTAGGTTTACGGTTTATTAAGTACAGTACCCTCTGGTAAACAAACATAGCTATGGAAAATCACCATTGTTAATGGGAAAACTCACTATTTCTATGGCCATTTTCAATAGCTTTTTGTATGTTTACCAGAGCGTACATGGGAAACAAATAAAACACCAACGGCCGTTGGATGCCGTTGCTGTGAAATTCCAACGGCGCTCATGGATGGTCGTACGGTACGTCACACTGATACACACTGACACCGGGGATGCGGCTGACACCGACAGGGGGCCTTGCTTGTTGCAAGCGCAATCAAGAAAGGAACACATAGAAATACATGATCTATTTCGGTGGCTTGACTTCCAGGAATAGAATAGTAATATGTTATTTAATCATATCAACATATATGAAAATGGTGACAGAAACGGAAAATCACTCCATATGGAGCCCATGGGGATCGAGATCTGAAGGATTTCGGCCAATTTCAGGCAGCAGAATTTCCGAAGATGTCGATACAAGGGAACAAACCATGTCTCCTGATGAAATTCTGAAAATTGTTGCGCAACTCGAGAAGCTTGTGCCATCTGACAGATTCCAAAACATCAGTTGAAGTTTGAACGTTGGCTGCAGCCTGTCCCAACAGTTGACTGACTCCTGGATGAGCCTCTTCCATCCCATTTGCCAAGTAAAACATAGTCCAGCGAAGGTCTTTCAATCGCGTCAAGTCTGCCTCCAGGCTAGTGATACATTTAAACTATAAATGGATTCCCACCATCAGTACACTGTGCATGGGTACTATGATTGTATTCAAATCACATGTAACCCGTTATAATCTATATCAAGTTGAATATCATTTTATAAAGTGTAATTTCCAAAGTGCCTTCCAAGAAGCTTGGCTTGACAGCAACCGCCGCTGGTGGCTCCTCTTGTCAATGATCATCATATCAAACTGCAGTAAAATCGACATGGATCGACACTGACTGACTGACCGGACATTTGCGTGACAGATTTAATCACCACTAGTCAGGAAATTCATATACATGCAACAGCTGCATTAGGCAGCAAAAGATGGCAAACGTAGGGCTTCAAAACATGTCTAACAAGGAAATAGAAATGAGGTAGATCATGATAGATGATGATAGATGATTCATCCTGCAAGAAATGTGAAAATCACAAGTGACTTGACGTGACTGGACCAAACAAATGTTGGTCCTTGAGGAGCTTTGAAAGGATCAACTGTGGCACCCAAGAACCAGTAAACCCCGTGGTCTTCTACTTCAATTCTGTCCCACTCTCATCCCTTTGAAAAGCATCAAAATTGAGAGTTTCCACAGGGCCGCTTTAGTTTTTTTAATTTTTTGGGACTATTTATTTTGTTCATTTGCGTAAATAAGGTTTGACGATCTGGGGGTCAGCACACACAATCATTCCTCGGCGATGGGTACCCTGAGGGCAAATCCAGGCTGGGCATTATCCTGCTTTCGGGAAACAATACTCATCAAATCCAACAATGGAGAAATGGGTTTCCTCCATATCTATGTTTTTTAAACCTTTTATGACCAGCAGCTGGCGATTGGCCATAAAAACTTGTACAAACTCACCAAGGCTGTCCCGGCACTGCCTCTCCTCAATCTGTTCTTCGTCCTCATCCAATCCCTTCTGAAGGCTCTCCAAATTGCTGGTTGTAGGACGCCTGCCGGTAGAAACATGAAACCACGCCTGCATCCTGCAAAGCGGTGCCCCATAGTTCGCCAAATTGATAGAGGTTCATTCACTAGGGTTTATAGTGATTATATAGATTATATCTATATGGTTAGATGATGTTAGATGTGTAATAGACCAACTTAGAACTCGGAGGACCTTGTGTTGCATCCTCCAGACCCTTTAAAAAAAAAAACGTGGCAACGGAAAAATCCGCAGGGCTCCGCGGAGTTCACAGTTCTTACGATAAGCATCACTTTCATCTGGCGGCTGCGAAAACCCAGAACATCAATAAAGATGAATAAACCATGTCAGAGGAAACATGTCCAAAACATTGCGGAACAAAAAAAGGCGCGAATCCAATGAAATACACAGCGCAGCACCATTGATCCCTTAGACTTAGAGGCTCCGCAAAAGTAAATCCTGGAGGCTCTTCGCAGTCTCAAAGTCTTGAAGAGAAAATGAAACCTCCGGACTCCGGACTCCCGTTAAAAACACACATGGAACACTTTCCATTACGGATCATTTTCCAAGGGAAACCGGTGGCTTTTCCACATCTGTGGAAACCCCATGGGTAGATCATTCCTTTCATGGCTTTGCCCCACCTCGGCAACGATGGTCGTGGCAAAGGGCCAGTGTTCACGCGCGTGATCACCGGGGTCATGGGAAGCTTCTTCTCCTGGGATTGTCGTCGATGTTCATTTTTTGTTGGCTTAAAAATGTCCGAGGGAAACAAACATGTAAAATATGTAAGTGATGTTGAGTCCAAACAGCAGCCCTTTCCTTCATTGAATTTTGGCAGCCATGGCTTTCCAAATTATGGTTTGGTGATCCCGTTCTCATTGTCTGGTTCATTCACGAAAGGGTATGCAATTTTACACTGATAAACCAAAGGAAGATTCAAGTATCGTCAATAAATAATACAGTAAATGCGAATGATTCACCCGTTCGGATGCCCTGCAACAAGTTTACATAACTTTTAGTCATTCTGTATCGAACAAACCCTGGAAAGCAAGAAATGTGAGACAGCAACTCTGCGTATGGCCGAAGCAACCCGAATTTCCAGAAGCGTGGAACAGCTCATCCTGATTAATGTGGCCTTCGCTATCACAGTCCAACTCTTCAATTGTATTTAGCAGGAATTGTGTGTTTCTGTCCTTTTATGGGTGTTACAAAATGTTGCTCTGAAATTCCCTCTGTAAGCTATATTTGGATCATGGTTTTTGCTCTCTCTTGCTCTCTCTCTCTCTATTGCCGTCCCTGGGAGGAACAAACAACACACAAAAATGATGGCTTCGCACATGACCTTGAGAGACAATACCCGAAAAATGATGGCTTCACACATGACCTTGAGAGACAATACCCCCAACAACAATGCTTCAATAAAAGGTTTCAACTCCATCATAAATCATATTTTGGGCATTCAAACACCGACTTTTCGCCCATCCAAAATATGGCTGGCTCCTCTTTGGCGCTACGCATCAAGGGCGCCCAACTCACACGTTTTTGGATGCCTGGATGGTTTTTGTTGGGACTTTGGGTCTGACTCAAAACGGGGGAATGGATTGAATGGACCGACCAACACTGTCACCTAGGGCGACTTAGGGACAGGGATGTATCAAAAACATTCAAAAACTAGTGTATGAAATTTTGGGGGATGAACATCCGTTTGCCACCTATTTTTGCGTTCACCAGTGGACCATCCACGTTCGGGTACTTTGAGCCATGGGCATTGAGCCAAGGCCATCCAATGTCTGCCCAACCGATATCACACATAACTCGCCTGCTACCCCCAGGCCCAAAACCGACCACAATACACAAATGCAAATGTAAGCACATGTAAGCAGGAATACGATCCATATTACACTATATTAAAAAATGATATGGGGGTGTCTTGAAATCGGGGATCCCCAAAACCATCGGTTTCAATACTAGAATAGTTTACTTTTGGATGATTTGGGGTACCCTTATTTTAGGAAACTTCCACATGGAGTAAACGGACGGTTGGAATCGTGATGCGAATGAGGCAACACCTGGTTGGACATACCTTCTGAAGGGCGATCACCAACCCACATCAACCCACCCCGTATGATGGACTCACGTAGCGCAAAATTAAGCCATCAAGCCATCATCGGAGTTCTCTGCTAACCCAATGGTTGCTGCTTTATTCCCGAAAGTAGCTGCTTCACTAGCCAGCCATTCACCAATCATTTTTTCAGACTTGTTCGCCCCCAAAATGTGACGAAATGTGCCAAGTCCGGATTGGTAAAGCCTGGTTTAGGGATGTTGAGGGAAGGTACCCCAAATAGTGAGATCATCCGCAATCTGTAGTGAAGTGGTCATAATGCATCCAGAGATTATATTAAGAGTCGCGTTGTATCAATTTATCTCCCCATATCCGCATATATTCGAAATTATGTCCCACGATATAATGAAAAAATATACCCGCAGGACATTTAACGTAGCCATGGGTAGCCATGGTATAAATGCATATAAATTGCTCATTTACAAATCCATTATATATTTTTTCATAGGTAGACACAAAACATGTCCATCATGATATATGACATATATGGAGATTTTCATTGATTTTCAATAATGATTTTGGTTTACTATTGATATGTCCGTTATTGTTTACTGCAAGGAGCTGCTTGCGCCTCGACTCCGTTGTTCGTAGGAGCCTTCCGTGCTCGGTCTCCTGGCCTTAGTACTTGTTGCTTCAGCCCACTTGGTGCAAGGCGGTGACCAGCTGTGATCTTTGCTGATTGTTGGGGATCACCCATCTTAAGAACCCCCCATGTATATCCAAGTATCATGATTAAACATCCATAAGCACACATATAAATACGACATATTTGATCTGGTTTCACCAGCGATTCCAAACCAGGGCACCACCTTGCAACTGATAACCCACGCATCCGGGACTTGTCACCGTGGGATGATGCTCCGCCCGGTGATTTCCCAAATCGTGGCTTTTTGACAGTTGGAACAGATCCAGAGGTGTGGTGTGCTTAGGAAAATCAGGGCCACACATCATCAATCCACACTGTCCCTTGTGAAACTATATATATGTTATTTATATACATATGACGGTTTGCCAAAATGTCTTTTCCTGGTTTTGTTGATAAATCGCAATTCCTTGCCGCTTCTTATTGTGCCTTTAAAACCATGACTGACCTAAATAGTCTGAAACCCTGCATTTTATCTTTCATGTTTGAAGCCGTAGCTAAAACCTGCAGTAAATGCTAACGCGCGTCTATATGAAGTGGGTGCCGCTGCTAGTTGTTAGTGGTGGAACTGGAATATCTGCAGAGCTGG
>Ga0126342_10022113_pt1 | contig 10544 bp, 7 predicted proteins | sample Cyp1metagenome_FD_92528 | JGI IMG/M metagenome (GOLD analysis project Ga0126342, IMG submission 92528) | Coral microbial communities from Lord Howe Island, Old Settlement Bay, Australia - Cyphastrea 1 metagenome | ecosystem: Host-associated > Invertebrates > Cnidaria > Coral ...
CTACAAAGCTTGCACAAAGCACTTCTCAGTACTACTTCGTACTGCAAGACTTGCACAAAATACTCTCCAGTAGTACTGTGTCCGACAAAGCTTGCGCAAAGCACTTCACAGTACAACTTTGTATTACAAAGCTTGCACAAAGCACTTCCCAGTACAACTTTGTTCTACAAGGTACAAAGTACTTCCCAGTACTACATTCTACTGCAAAGATTACACAAAGTACTTCCCAGTACTATGTACTGCAAAGCTTGCACAACATGTTTCTCAGGACTACTTCGAACTACAAAGTTTGGACAAAGTAGTTCCGTACTACTTTGTACTACAAAGCTCCCCAGTGCTACATTGTACTACAAAGCTTGCACCAAGCACTTTCCAGCACAACTTCATTCTAAAGGTACAAAGAAGCACTTTCCAGTACTACCTTCTACTCCAAAGCTTGCACAAAGTGCTTCCCAGCACTATGTACTGCAAAGCTATGCAAAGCTTGCACAACATATTTTCCAGTACTACTTTGTACTACAAAGTTTGGACAAAGTAGTTCTCAATTCTCAGTAATTACTACAAAACTTGGACGAATTAGTTCCAAGTACTACGTGCTGCAAAGTTTGCACAACATATTTCCCAGTACTACATTTGTACTACAAAGCCAAGGCTTGCACAATACTATATACTTTTGTGCGATTCCATCCTCACCAGCGTCACCTGCGTCACCTTGACGAAGCAATTTTGACGGCAGTCTCCAGTCACTGGCTTGCAAATCTGGAACTGCATCAACCAAGGCTGGGCTGCAATCACAAGCATGGAAGCAGCCATTTCAATGCAAACTGCAAGCCTGGATCGCCAAACACAACGGCACTGCGCATTGAATCATCTCATTGACCTCCAAAATCAACGGCTGTGGGACGCGTCCGACATCTGCTCACATCCCCAGCGTCACCTGGCCGAAGTTCGGCGATGTGGGACATCTAAACTTCGCCCTCATATCATACAACTTATATCATTGATATCTCTATCAACACCCCTTGGAATTTCAATATGCGTCTTTTCGCTTGAATATATCATAACCCATAGGATCCATGTATGGTATATATGCTAACATTTGGGGTATAGTGATGGTAAATGTTACCATATATAGCAGCACCATGGATCCTATGGGTAATATATCGGTCATTTTCTCCCAGAAGTTTCTCCGCAGGACCGATGGAAAGATCATCGCCCCTCGATGGGCACCCTGGAGGCGGGACCGCACGCCCTGGCCAAAGCCAGGTTATTGTGCATGGCTCGGGGACTCAGTGCTGGACTTTCCCGCTGGTTTTTTTCTCATGGTAAGCGACAGATTGGGGAACCAATCTAGATCAATCTTACATGGATACTTTAGTCTTTTGGTATCAATAGGATTATCTACTAACCAGCAAAGAATTTAGTTTTTTGCAGGGTATCTAAGATTGGCAATGTAATGGACCAATCGGATATGATGAGGCTTTAAACCAGAGCAGATGATGGTTTTCAGACTGGTTGAGCCGAAATGGGTTTATGTAAAAATGATGGTAACACCCAGTGGTCATGAAAAAAATCGAAGTACGATGATATCCCTTGTGGGTTTTCAAGCGTTGAGACCAGATGAGACAGCCCCATACATTCCGGGGGGACACCATTTGTAAGTGGGTGATAGCTACGTTTTTGTTGGCAGTTACACCATGATGATTTGGGGATGTGGCTTAATAGCTGGGTGCCGGATTCCCCCATGTGATATTTCAAAAGAGTATCGAGGCATCCACATGTGACAATGAATCATAATTTGTCTTAAGATATAACTTGAAATAACCACACTATTCCCTGTCGCGCCTACAAATCCTGAGTGGATTGGAGGAATATATATATATAATATATGACTTGGAACATCTCAGAACTGACAGCACATGGCCCTTGTTTCAATTGTGCTGTCTGCTTTTTTTTTGCGTGTAAAACAACAACTATCCATAGTAGCAGCAATCAGAAAAAACTGGAATGGACTCGTGGACAGCAGCAGTCGCCGAGGCTCAAGGCAATGCGAAGGTCGTACTGGATGCCTTTGAGAAACTGTCTCCTGAGGACCAGGAGGCCGTTGGAAATTCTCTGCAGATCGATATGGAGGTTTCCTGGGGAGTAGCTCTTTGAATATTGACCCCTTTAGTATTGAAACCCATTGGAAATTGGGGATCCCCAATTTTAAAGAACCCCCCCATCTAGATGTATGAGATTAGGATTCTGTAAGTAATTTTAATTATAGATTCATAGATACGCATCGTTTTCATGCACAGGTGAATGAACATATAAATAAATATATAAATACAAATATGCCTAGATGATCCTAGATGCATATATTCTGGGATTCACCCGAGTCTATCCTTTTCATAATGGATAAGCAAGAACTCCAATCAGCAGAGGTTTACATATTAGTCAGGAGGAATCCAATCCCCAATGGCTGGACCAGGACAACCAAACTTTTGGACCAGGGATCTTACCTTCTGGCCAAGCTAAGATAGCATGGAAAATGGATGAACATGGCCCATTGATAGTTGATTTACCTGTTTAGGCGGTGATTCTCCAGCCAACTGTTAGTTAGCAGAGGGTAAAACCACAGTTGCAGTCAGATGTCACTGTCAGGTTCTGAGTGTGGAGATGGCACGCACCGGTCGGGAAGCCAATGGCTTGGCGGCCGGGGATCTACTTCTGATGTTTGGGGAATTTGGATTGGTGAAACTGGATGAACATCCTTCTGTAATATATATATATATATATACTATATATATACATATATAAATATATATATATAAAGAGAGTCACCCCCAAACATATAAATTCCCTGGACAAAAAGCGAAGATTCACTTTTCTTTCTTTTTGGGGATGACTATAGGTCAATCTTGATTTCCAGATGCGGGGATTACGCCATTGCCTTTACCCAATGAACCTCATTGCACTGGTTAGTGCAACCACCAACCAACCATGTTGGCTATGAACAGAGCGAATTGGCGTGATGTCAGCAGCTTGCTGCACCTCGCAAACAATTGTTGCTTGGAGCTTCCAGCACGTCCTGATCATGGTATCTCCAAATGCTCGTGTCATATGCTTTGTGCATCTGCCCCAAGCCATACCATGACTTACGGAATTTTGCAGATCTACGTTGCACTTCGATTGGCCTTGGGATGAGTGAGGTGGTTAGTAACTGGTTATAATAGATGTTATTATACTCCATGTTTGTGTCAGTTATAAACCAGAACTAATCCTAACTAATCCCACAGCCCATCGAAGCGCTCAGCAACGAATTCGCCTTGAAGGTGCCGAGAGACAAAGTTTCAGCAAGGGCTTTGTGCCCGATTCTGCATCCTGGTTGTTGGGACGTGAGCTGATTGGGGGCTCGACCATTGGGGATAGTACCATGGTTATAGCTGGTTGGTGGTTTCAAAGATGTTTGATTTTGCACCCTAGAAATGGGATGGTGATACCAAATTGACGTGCTCGTTTGTTTTAAGGGATGGGTTGAAAGCACCAGACATAACCAGATGAAGAGGACCGACTTTTGTGCCGGTCAACAAGAACTCCCAGAGAGCTGCATCCCACAACTCTTATGGCAAAGTTCGCTCAGTTCCCATCAGAAACTAAATGCGGTACTCGTGTGGAAAATTCTGAGCCATAAGTGCAGTGTGGAGAATTCGAAGCCATAAAGCAAGCCTAAGACTAGAAATTACGACCATCTGGTTATTTAACATAGCCATGGAAAGATCCACCATTTTTAAGAACGGTAAACCATCTATAAATGGACCATTTCCCATGGCTATGTTAGTCATAACCAGAGGGTAAGTTTTGGGGTGTGCCCCAAAAGGTTTGGTGGCCGCTGGTGAGGATCGCCATCTCTTGCAGATCCACTGGAAGCAGGTGTCAAAATCACCGAGACAGATACAAAGCTATGAGCCAAATAAAGCCAACTATTGCCGAGAGTTGTTGTACCACATCTAGAATCTAGATGAATCTAGTAGATGTCCAGCCATTCACCCTCAGGTAAGACAAGAGCTGGTGGGGCCAGCATTTCTGGTCTACTACGGGCCTGCATTCTTGCAGAGGACCTGCCTGGACAAGCTGCGTTGATTCACGGTGTTATCCCACTCCGCTGGTTGTCCCATTCCCTTACCCAAAGGGACGGCATTGCAATCCCTCCCCGACATGACCCAGCCACGTTATTATTCCAATGTGTCTACGACTCGGAATGATGTTGTCCGGAATTCAGATGGCTCGTGAATTATTGACTAACAAAATCTATCCAACATGAACAATTTAGATACAATTTAGTATTGTAGTATTGAGTCATTGGTGTCCAAATTTTAGAAGTTACTCAATCGATCAACTTGACCCGTATAGGTACCCAAGCGTAGCCATGCCATGGCAGGATGGGAACAGATAGCCCGTTGCGTCGTTTGGAGATTTTGGCCGAGATCTACCGTTGCGCCCGGAAATTGTGGCCAGCAACTTGCCGTCGCATTGCCGGCCCGGTCCTGGTGTGTACCTTTTTGTCGAATCCAATGTGGTTGGTCCCTTTTCAATCTGTTCCATTGTTCATAGAATTGGATGATGGGAAAATTTACAGGAAAGCCCTATATTTGATGGTAAAAACCATGGTTTCCTGTAGATTTTCCCTTAAACCAATCCAGTGAATTGTTCTGTTCAAGATGTTCAAGTTCACAAATTCTGGTAAATTGTGTAGGGAGAGAGAGATGAGGAAGAGAGAGAGAGAGTCACATCTAATGTCAACCCCGGATTAATAAACCTCCGGATTAATTGGGGGGTACCATTTCAGTAGCCATAAAAATCACTATTTGGGGTAACCACCACAATTAATCAACCAGGCTTTAGCAAAATCCAGGGTTGACATCTACCCCTGAGGCGCGCACTGCAGAAGCGGGTGACTGTGTGACAGTGCGAATTGATGCGATCACCATCCAGGCAGGAACAATCCTCTGGGATTACCTAGGAATGTAGATGGATGTAGATGATTGATCTGTATCCTGTATCCAATAGGCTGTTTCTTTTGTTGAATTCTATGTGATGGTTCATTGCTAGATTTTCCATGGGTCACTTGCGCCACGGTGAGACACGTGGGCATCGGTTGGTGGGTATGGTTTGCCTTCGCTCTCTGATGTTTTAGTAAGTTTCGAAATGCTACCATTAATTGCTCACTAGAGCTAGCTTGTACTCTTTGCCATCCAATTGTTCAGGCTTAATTACAAAAATTCTACTTGGTGGGCACAGTTCCAGTTATAAGTGGATATATACATATATATATATACATAGTTATAGAGGTTATTGCAGTTGTGGTTATACTGTATAATACTAATTATATAAGTGTGAGATCACTGTTGTATCCATTTATCATCTCCACTGCACCCCCCAAGCATTGCACTTTGTATCCCATGGAATTTCTGCCGGATCAGGGACAATGGAGCAGTGCAGATCCTGAAGTGCTGTTATTGAGGCTTGCGCAGCGTCGCGTCAGTTGCCTCGATTTTTGTTGCAAATGTTGTTGCTCCAGCTGATGTTGTAAAGACAATGGTCAACACATGTCAAAATAGCGGATATTTAAGAATGATTATATAATATTCTATACTGTAATTATGTGTATACACATGTCATACACGTGTAAATTGTGTGCATATTTACTATATACATACATTGGCTTTAGCCACATGAGTGCGGACCACCAGAGAAATCCGAAATGAGCACATACAGTAGCTTAACATATGGCTATTTTTACATAGCTTCCCAACGTCGTCACCCACTTGCATTGATAGCTGTATGTTGTGACCCTTAGACCTAGGTTTAATGTTTGTCATCAACTCACCGGAACTTGCAAGGAAGCTCCACGGGAGTGCCCAACAAAACTTAAGGCTAATTTCACCATGCCTTTTGGCAAGATTTTCTCACGAATCAATTCGCTGAGGGATTGGGGTATGTATATGGAGTAATTATGTCCCACAATATATATATATATACATACACATACATAACATATAATTATATATATATATATATATTTATTTATTTATGCATAATATAAATTATAAATATATAAATATAAATAAATAAATAAATAATTATATATATATACCTCGGGAAAATTCCATCAGTCCTGGAACGAAAAAGAATCCGGAACTCAAATTATACCAGATAAGGATCTTGGGTTGCGCATCCCAGCCCCTCGAGTTTCTCTGAAACGGGAAATGCCATGGTTTCAAAGGTCCTTCCGAATTTACATTGCCATAATCATGGGGTGTATACCATCTGGTAATGTCATAGTTTGCTCACCATTTGCAATAGGTAAATCAACCTGGGTCATCGAACACAACGGGCCATGTTCATCCATGTTGCCGAGTGATCACCATGACAATGGGAGAATCACCACGACATCCCCCATGACAGACAGATCCCATGGCCTTTCCCCCGGTTGCTACGCGCCAGGATGTGTAGCAGCAAGCAGGCGTGCCTCGAACGGCGTCCGGAGGATGCGAAAAAGAACCGCGAGGCGTGGACGATATTGACGATGGCCGATGGCCGTGGGATTTGGTCAAAACCTGGTGTGTTTTCCCAAGGATTTTGGGCATCCACCCATTTTTGTTGTTTTTGCTGCTAAGATTTGATTGGTCACCCTCCAGGAATCAAACGTTGTTCTTGCTGGAAATTCCACCATTTACTTCGATGATTTTTCGCGAACTAAACCTATTTACAGGCGATCATCCGGCCAGCGACGTTTGATTACCAGAGGGTATGCATCAAGTTTTGATTAATTATTATAGATTTGATACATGGATTTCCCGAAGAGTCTGAGATCTGACAGATATGCCTTTGAAGACCTCGGGGACGACAGAATTTTTCCATTTGGGGACATGTTTCAGTCCAAACTTGACCCATAGCATTCCATCCCATAGATACGACTCCCTCTGAATTCTGGCCATTAATTGATGTGGGAATATTAACGATACTCAATTCACGTGAGCTCAAGTCTGGGTGAAACGCAAGGTGAATCATTGCGTATGAGCCGTCTTGGAGACAAATTGACAGAATACTGCTCACATCAAAATGTAAGGCCAAATTGGCTTCGCATTCAAATGGTTGAATTCGAAGGAAAATTAGATAATTACAGTGGATCCAGACCTACATGGTGAGAAGATAGAGGCACAGCGAATTGCAGAATTGCGAGCTAGCCTTAGGGCACCAAATATGTGTGCGGACATCTTTTGACAATATGTTTTGCGGGATCCTTGAATGATCAATTAAAAAATGCCCAACATCTCATGATAAAACTCATGGTAAAACACGCTTTTCGTTTTTCCGCCGTTTCCTGAAAAATCGGGGCCAATGACCAAGCAATGACTTACTCGGTTTCTCGGGATCCCAGTTCCAAGGCCAATTCATGGGCATCAAATGACCATCCCCAGTATTCCCCAGTTGGCGCCCTAATAAAACAACTTAAGATGAATATTGAAAAAAACATACACCATATGTCAGTTGTGAGCAACTGCATCTAGCTTGAATATGCTACGTACATAATCTGGGAAAGAACTTATAACCACCGTTTTGTTTAAATTGATATATATATATATATTCATTGATTCATAAAGTGATATATATATATATATGTATATATATATACACGTAAAAACCCATTAATTAGTTCGTTATATCCCTATATATCCCTCAACCCAAGTTCAGTACCTCAACCCGGGTTGGGCGCCAGGACAACGCCGTGATCCTCTTCGACAGCGAGCCGCCCACCTTTTTGCCTCAAGCACCCGAGCTGTGCTCCCAGGAGGCACGTGTCAACTCGGGAAACAGCTTGGGGATTTTCACAGCAAACTAATACCCATAGGATCCATGTATTGTATATATGCTAACATTTGGGGTATACTGATGGGATCCATGTTACCATATATAGCAGCACCATGGATCCGTCATGGGATAGGGATTATCATCTCCATTTTATGGGGATGTTTCCCTGGGCATGTCGACGACCCTCCCAACCTACAAGGGGATGGATTATGCCAGGAAACATCTGATTTCATGTCAAAAACATATAAAAACATTGGAATGATATATTGCATTTGACCCCAAAAAAAGACAACGCGTTTTATCCAGGCAATTTTTTTTGCGTTTTGACCAAGAAAATATCAAAGTCTGAGATGATGGCTGGGTTTTATTTAGTTGCCCCATCCTTATTTAGGTTCATGATCTTCACTTGGCTTTCTTTTTTTTGCGGATGGGGCGCCATCTTTCTGCAGAATGTTCTTTGCGATGTTGCGGACCGCACTTTGAGTGGGTCTTTCAAAATTCCCATGGTTTATATATACATATAATGGGTTTTGTATATATATATATATATATATATATTACCAAGTGATAATATTACCAAGTTTTTTTTGGGGGGTGGAAACGGTGGAAACGCTGAAATGTGCGTGGCCATGCATCGAAAGTCAAGGATCCAAGGACTTGTCATCTTGTCGCGTGCCTAAGCTGAGAAAATTCGTTTGATCCAAGGACGACTTGTGTGGCGAATGTCTGTGAACATTGATTAAAGGACTGGGAATATGATGATAATATGGCTAGTCATCCCACCTGGCTAGGAATATGTATATCAGTTATATCATAAGTTATATCCACACCACATCCCAGTCCTGGTTTTTATCGTTATATCCATGGCTAAACCGACCTTCCAACCTTCGACGGCCTTCCTTGCCAGGAGTTGATCCGCCGAATCAGCCATGAGATGCTGACCAATGGGCAGCTCAGCAAATCCCCGAACTCAGCGCTCGGGAGGTTTTTTTGTAGGGGGAAAAAACAATCTATAAATGCTATCTGCTATCAAATACATTCAAATACTATATATATATACATGGATTGTACTGGAGGTTTTTTTTGCCCTAATTTTTTGCCCAACTTAAATATATATAGCAAACATATGGTGAATTACGGCGGGGATTAGTTCACGTGTGGATGTGGCAATGGAAAAGACACTTGTGCCATGACATCCCATGTGGATCCCATCGGTGTCAGGTCCTGCATTTTTTGTTCCTCACTTTGTTAGACCCACACCACCCAACAAGACAGAACAAAACTATGCAGATCTATCCTTATCACCCAGTTCTTCCAAAGGCTTTTTTTTTGGATAATGTAGGTATCAGTCACATCCAGCTATCCTACTCCAAGATGGCTGGTTGGTGGTGACTGGAACCGAACCATGGAATTTTGACCCCATGGCATCCATGTGCGAGGCAATGGTATCGCAAAGTGGCCTTTGCCTTTCTTCGTCCTGCGAAGCCAGGCAAAGTGCATAAGCAACGACAGCCATTGGATGGCTTTTACCATGGGTTTTTTCGCAAAAAATATTGAAACACCATCGAATGAGTCGAATTTCCGAATTTGAAATGGTGGAATCCCCAATGCCCATCCGTTTGAATACTTGTTCATCTTGTTTTGACTGGATGATGCTTTCATGCACGCCAATGAGTGCAAAAGGCGGAGGCGATTTTGATCCAACATGGCAAGCCTAGGCCCTAGGCATGGGTTCTTTGCTGGGTGGTTTCAGCTGATGATCCTAATGAAAATGGCCAGGCGAGGTGATCACCACCATGGTCAACGGAAAAGAAGAGACGCGGAACATTGCACAGGAAAGCGACTTCGTAGTGCAACCCAGCTGCAACGGCCAAGCCATGAAGCAAATCGCCTGACGTATAATGACTTGTAGCTAATTTATTGGTGATGACAAGCCATAGGTAGGGAAAAAACACATGGTTAATACATGTTAATACTGTAAATTGTATCCCATTGTGTATTTTTTGTTGGTAAAGAGACCATACATTATACATTCACCACAGGTGGACGATCAAGGGATCATTTTCAAGGATTTGAAACAATCCCAGATTCAGGGCACGATACAAAGAGAAGCAGCACAAGCAGCACAAATTGATGCCGTGATTGACCTCGAGCTGCAAGTTGGCAGTTGCGGAACTGGTGTAGGAGCTATTGTAGTTGCGGAAATGGTCAATACTCGAGGCAAGCCAACACCAAGTGGAAGGAGAACTACATCTTGTCCAAAACTCGTGCGTCTGAGGCATATGAAGCTTGGCTGGTCAGGGAATGTGCAAACGGTTTGGTGTGACCTCGAGGTGATTTCACTGACCAACATATTGGAGAAGGTTTACCGTCGGGCCGTTGGGTCGCTTTAGATTTGGTTTGCAGATGGATATGATTGGCATGTTCAAACTCAAATCGAGCATTTTTTTTCCCAAAGTTGATTGAACTTGATGCCATAGTATGTTTAGACTTGTGCACACTTGTATACATAATGATGCCTTTATACATGTATGAATGTGTACATATAGCTAAACAAATAGATAATAGATAGATAGATAGATAGATAGATGGATAGATGGATAGATGGATAGATGGATAGATGGATAGATGGATAGATGGATAGATGGATAGATGGATAGATGGATAGATGGATAGATAGATAGATA
>Ga0126342_10022114_pt1 | contig 10543 bp, 7 predicted proteins | sample Cyp1metagenome_FD_92528 | JGI IMG/M metagenome (GOLD analysis project Ga0126342, IMG submission 92528) | Coral microbial communities from Lord Howe Island, Old Settlement Bay, Australia - Cyphastrea 1 metagenome | ecosystem: Host-associated > Invertebrates > Cnidaria > Coral ...
GGTTGGAGGCTTCCCAGGTGAGATCTTGGTGGGCTCTGTTGAGAGATTGCAATGAAACAGATCATCCTCTTGACCAATGAAATCCAATGAAATCCCATCTATTTGGCCAGGTATCTACGGTCCTTTCCAAATTTAGAGAATTGAACTTGATTGGTCAGCTGAAAGTAGGCATGATATCCTTTTTGCACCTTAGCTCGTCCCAACTTGTTTTAACCACGTTCAGTTTTGGGGAGATGCAGACACCAAGAGGCAAACTCAACCTTGTAGGTTTGAAACGTCTTGGATCTCTGTCGCATGCTGGGTTGAGACCCCACATCTTCTGTCTATCCAATCCAAAGGTGGAAAATTGCCACCTGTGTCGCCGTTTATGCTTGGAAGTTTCAATCAGGCTCGATATCATCCAGCTTTAAGCCATTGGGCCTAAGCTTGAATCTGATGCAGTCGCTCCATAATATATATTATAAATATATATATACATATATAATAATGCTGAATGATATACAATTTTTGGAGTCTCTTCTTGGCCAGATTGGTGTGGCCAGCAGCGGAAGCTGCCTTTGCACCTTGGAGTCCTTTGAAGATTCCACGCTGACAGAATTACAGCCACTATGTCCACGCAATGACAAGCACGTCTGGGATCCTCTGGCTGCAGAATCCGCAGTGCGATGCATTTCGAGATATTGGGGTTGCATTGGTTGCAGACCGTCGAGATATCATTCAATTCCAATCCTATCCCCATCAGGGCATGGCCATGGCCGCCAGGGCGGACTCAGGTGGGTGAAACTCTGGAAGCTGAGTTCTCGGAAGGTGCATCGGGAGACCTAACTACATAGTGTTCGTTCATAAACGGCATAACATGTTGTACAATGTGATAAACATTTTGGAGCATATGTTTGAATATGTTTGATACTTTTCGATACTTTTCGATACTTTTCTTGTTGTCGTTTTCTGTTGGTTTGCTTTATTGCTAGCTCACATTGGCGGTGATTGAACAGAGATATGAACAACGTCCATGTTCCCATGTTCAGTGGTCCATTCCTGCTTATTGCTCAGCAATCAGTCTCGCAGTTCTCTGCTCTCAAGCGCGGAATTCGGAAAGCTTCGATCATCATGGGTCCGGTCCAGGTCCAAACATCTGGGAGGATATGATCGTATACATATATCTGGGTAAATTATAACGACCAAAGCCTGTTCTCCCGAACCCTGGAATCATGCAATATATGGTTAATAAGGGAAATCATCCCAAAATGGCCTTAATTCACGTTAATGAAATATTATAATTTACCCAGATATATCCTGAGATCACTATACTGCCAGTTGATAGATGAGGGCCGATGACATCTACTGAATATTAGAAAGGGGTCCCCTGACAGCGAGGATCCTTGTTGCATTGAATGTATCAATTGTCAATCAGTAGATCACGAGAACAATGATGCACTTTCTTAATAAAGGGAAACTCTACCTTTCCCTCATACACGTGGTTGTGCCGCTTTCTCTTAGGATGGACGCTCGGCCAGTCCACCTGAAAGCTGTTGCCACCTTGAATAGAAGAATAACATCTGACGCACTTTTCAATCAAGGTTGAACTTGATACGAGTCAAAGCCCAGGCATCCTAAACACCAAAGTGCCTGGGAAATGGATGCTCACCCCCTAAATATGAAACTTTCAACGTATTTCATGGGTTTTGATCCATCCCCAGCTGTGACTTGTCGTCATCGCAGCTCATGGTGGGATGTGCTGTCGCCTTTCTGGCAGTTGCTCTGGCGGATGTCGATTTTCAGGGCGCTGGGGTGGGCTCGACCGAACCCGAACTTGAAGCCTTCATGGCCAATGAGACAAGGCAAGGTCGCCCCCCTCACACCCCCGTTATGTGCCAGTTATGTGCTGGTTTAGAGGCTCAAAGTGCTCTGAAGAAACATTAAAAACCCATAAAAACCCTAAATTATGGCAGAGGGAGATGTTTGGGGAACTGCTCTAGAAGTCCTACTCTTGCCTCGCTGAGAGCCGGAGGCTGTGTCAGATGGAACACGCGAGGGCTGCTGTGGCTGCTGTGCCAATGTCTCGGAGAATGCTCTGGCGTCGAGCAGACACCATTGCTGCGGGTTATCCGTCGCACTTGCAGCAGTACGTCCGACTGCTAGCGTTGCTGGGTGAAAAAAAACAGATGTCACCTTTGTCCTGTATCATTTTTATCATCTTTCTATCAATTTTAGAGTCATTTAGTCTTCGGATAGATTTAGAAATTTAGACACTAGATTCACATATAGATTCAGATTCACTAGATCCTAACAGATCCATGTCTACAATTGATCACTTCTGTTTCGATATTGATCTTGGGTTGGCTGATCCCCGTTGGATCAGGTTGTCGTTGACCGGTTCCCTGGACCTGTCGCCGAAGTATCCCATGGAAGCAGCGCGACGCTTCTGCGGCCTCGACTGGCCCACTGAACGGGGCTTCACCATGGTGGGCCTCGTGCGGCTGATCCTTGGAGATGGCCATGGGATGGGATCCATTGAAATGGGATCATCTAATGGGATATCTAATTTATGATCATTATACATAATTTTTATGATCCAAATGGATGAACATGATATCATCTATAATGGGATTATTTTGTGGATGATCCCATTTATGATCATTTCAGTTTATCATCCATTGAAATGAAATATCATGAAATATCTAATGGGATCATATTTTGAAATCTGATAGCTCCCGCCAAAGCGTGGATTTGTTTAATGCTAAGTTTGAGCCTCTTGGGGATGCAGCATTTGTATACCATGATATACCCATGTTTTGGGGTGCTGAACTGGCCATGGTACTGCCATTACCAGGGTTTTGATCGGTCGGAAATGGGATAGAAAATGACCCGCAATATTGATGAGCTTAGGTGGTACTGTAAACCAACCAAGTTTGGGCTCATTGAGTATGACTCATTGCCATATTTTCCTGTTTCTTGAAACAAGATTGCTGACGTTATCATTGCCCCGTTGGCTACAGGAGAAACATCGCTCAGCTGTTGCTCTCAGTGGTTTCTGAGAAGATTCCCGGTGACTACGCGGAAGTGGGTGTTTGGCGTGGTGGTACAGGTATTTTAGCAAGAGGCATCCTCAACGAGCTGGAAAGACATGGTTCCAGAACCGTGCACTTGTTTGATGCATTTGATGTAAAAGTTTCAAAGTACGAATCTGGACACAGAGATCTTTTCGCCCAGACCCGACCACGGGACGTCATTGAGTACTTTAAGATGTTTGGAGTGGATAACAAAGGACTGCAGATTCACAGGGGCTTATTCAATCAGTCATTGCCACAGTTTTATGCTATGCTCAACAACGCAGACCTGAAGATTGCGGTGTTGCGCATTGATGGGAACTGGTACGATGCACATCAAGATGCTTTGTATTATTTGTATAGCTTTGTTCCTGTGGGCGGTTATGTCATATTTGATGACTTTGCCTTTCCTTGGGTTCAGTCAGCTTGGTCAGACTTCACAAGCGACCAACGCTTCACAGAAGAGGTGGTCTTACTCGATGCAAATGGAGGATACTTTCGAAAGACCAAAGAGGTGCAGGTGAACTTCAGGACCATGCGAGAACCGCGAGATTGCAACCTGTGAGGATATTCCAAAATAAGTTTGTCTGAAAATAAAGTATCCCCAAACTTGATTAACTTGATGGCTGATCATCATTTTCCTGATGCAAATTAACATTTGCGGAGTGTATCCCATTTTCAGACACACCCAAATATCCAACACTTGTCTGTTTGAAGACAGGTGGGAGCTGTGTGTCTTGGCAAAGTTTCCAAGTGCAAATGGAGAAAATTGGATTGTGAAAAAAGCGCGGCACCCAGTTTTCGAAGCTACAAACCTCCGCAGTAGGGGCATCCGCACCATCCAAAGCAATGGCCCAGGTAACAGCAGAAATTGTCTTCCTGGAAAGATGGCTTGCGACATAACGAATCGTCAACTTCGTTCTGAAAATCCACTGAAATGCACTTCCAACATCCAATAACCATAACTGCTGTGTGGTCAGGAAAAACTCAGTCGTGAATGGAACATGACTGCGTTGCTATGCGTTGGGAAAGCCGGTGCAGTGGTTTCTGCAAGGCTGGAACGCACGAGAAAGCCTCCGAGAGCGGGCACAAGCTGGAAGAGGTGCTGTCCTGTAGTAATATGTGCTGGTCGTGGCTTGTCTCAAACTCTCAAACTTGTAGGATATCCCGGATATCCTAAAATGGCAATGTTAATATAATATGTTAATGTATATTTGTTAATTAATTTGTAATATAATGTATATATAATTATTCTAATAGCAAAAGTCATTCCAAAGCATCAGATAAGCTGCCAAAGGTCTGACATCATCAAGTTGATCCCCAGGCCCCCCCTGGGAATATCATTTTAGACACCCTGTTGGGGTTCTAAAATCTTCCCCAACAGTCCCTGCTCGTACTTGAGGGTATATATGAATCACTTAGTGGGTAGGAAAAAGGGCAGCGCTCCCCGCAGTCGGAATCTGACAGGACCTCAACTCAACCCTCTGGTCACATGGAGATAGAGGATCAAACACGGGAATACGGATGGACCCACAAATGTTTGTTCATTTTGAATGCGATGAACGGATTAACCATCCAGTTTCTGGCGTTCATCAATTTTAGCCATGGTCATGTGCATTTTGTCCAAGCCGCACGGTTCCTTTATAAACTGCATGGTGATATCCACCAGGCTTCCATTGCAGAAGTATGGATGCACACTATGACAGGGTTTACCAAAGCAATATGATTCTCTGTGCATCTTTCTTCAATTTGATAGGAGACAAACATTTTCTGCCATTGTTAGATTCACTTCATACTTCCTTTGGTGGGTGGTTTCAAGGCAGTAGTCAGAAGCTGTCATTCCTGCTGCAAACGCCCAGTTTTCGCCCAGCTGCTCTTGGCCATCCAACTGTGGTAGCGTTTTTTCTTTGAATAGATTGATTGATGTTTTGATGTTTGTTGTTTGGTTCCCAAAGTCTAATAAACGCAGTTGTCAGTGACATTCCATGACATTCCTTTACATTCCCACCAAAATTGGTTGCTCAACATGTCAGATGTCACCTGGTTTGCATGTCAGCATCGCCACCACCCCAGCGCCAGTTTCGGTGATCCACCGGCGTTGGCTCGCCCATCCTCTGTCCCCAACAGGCGATCATCAAACACACAAGGAATTCTGCTGGACCTTCATGAGGCGTTTTGTTTTGGAGCCATGACTGGTGCGAAATCGGTTTGTTTGTTTCTCAATGTTGCAACCCGTTTTGCTGATCCAGTGCAGGGCGTGGCCGCTGTGTGGAGATGCGCCAAGCTGCGGAAAAATGGTGGTTTTTCTTGCAGTTGTCAGCAATGCTGAGCAGCATTGACTATTGACCTGTTGCGATTGTTTGTCGAGATGTCTGATACAAAGTCTGAACATCTAGAGGTCAAACATCGGTCCTCAAGACCTGTGTTTATTTCCCTAAGAATGCACTATCCCTGTAGTGGGTTCAGCATTTTTCTCGACGGCTGGACATCCACTTTGGTGAAACAAAGCCGTTTTCATGACATGACGGATGAGTCACGTTTCATTACATTGAAGAGGCCGGTTCCGTCACCCGGTTTTCAGGCTTAAGCACGCTTAGGCCTTCTTGTGACAACTGTAACTGGTTTGGGGCCAATGGAAAAGTTTTTAACATAAAATATATTGTTACCTCTACACCAAAGACAGTTCATAGCAAACATTCCTTGTTGAAACCAATTTCAGGAATAGATTTCCTTGTGGAAAGTGTCCCTTCATGCAACCGAATTGACTTCACAATGCATGCCAGAGATGGTGACAGGACCTGATCCGAAGAGCCACAATTATATATAATTATATATATAGGCACTATATGAACTAATATACACACTATATTATTCTTCAAACTAGTATTCTATATATATAAATATATATACACTATAGAATAGTAGTTCAAAGATTTGGCTTGCCACTCCTTCACTGGTCGAAATCCTATGGTGACTTTAAGTGGTCGATTGTAGCTTGAAGCCTCACGAATCTCGGCCGTTTGAAACAGATGGGCTGGAATTGGTTTGGGTATTCCACCCTTGGTAGATGAGTCCCTTTCTTGGGATGATGGGATGATGCAGAGATTTAGCACCAAGCGTTGTTTTTGGAAAACAGTTGGGAGCAGGACTTTGATGAAAAATCTGGCCCCACCCATCAAGCTGCAGTTGAACTCCCTTTTCTTCCCAAAAGCAGTCTGAGTTCCAACAAATTGTTGCTCCACCTATAGTGTCATTGTTGCCTTTCCGAACCTTTTTAGCCCAAGGACCCCCATCAGATGGGCAGGTGTGAACAATGAGTTCCAACTCTTGTGAGGTTTCTTGTTCAACTTGCAGGAAAAGGACAACAGAGGAGTACCAACTGCAATTATCAGCAGAAACGAGTCGGACTCGCAACACTTTATCGTGCGAATTGTAAGTTTTCGACACAACTAGAGGGCAAAGACTTAGGGAATTAATCCAAGACGCTTGGCGTACAAAAGCTTGAACAAACCCTAACAAGCGACACCATAGGTATACCATATACATACCGCATGTACCACAGGCATACTACGCAATATAATATACCAGATGTAATATACCATGTGTATGTCACCCTTGTGTGATGTGCATATCATTTTGTAGCATCAGAAACATGTGTACACTACTGGAGTAGATAGCCAGACTCCACTGATCAGTGTATTACTGGAAATCACTATGCTTCTACGCCTTCTACGCAATAAGCTCCGACTCCAAATAAGTTCGTCTACATATCCCATATATCCCAATCATGTGTATCCCAAGCTCTTCACAAATTGTCGGATGTAAGGTATGCGGTAATCATGTGCATGTATGTATTGTTTGTCTTTCAAGGCCTTACAGTATAATAAAGCGCAATATGTCTATTACTCGCGGTTCATGGTCTCTTGTTCTTTTCCCGCTCTATTGCTTTTACTTGTATACAATCATGGTCTCTGTAAAATTGATGATACACCCAATGCTTTGTTTAATTTGCGCACTTTTTGTTGGCTGTTATGTAGAATGACGTCCAGTTGTTATTGATTCTTTGCACCATGATGGTTCTCGTGATCTACTTCAATGTGGTGGCGTTCCAGCTCTTCCAATTTGTTGCTTATCATTTGCCATCCATGTTTGTTTGTTCAATTGTTGTTCTAAGTGTTGTGCGGACATTGTTTAAGCATCTGTTTGTTTCAAAACATACGCCAGTATATGGTTGGTTCCATGTGCGGTGATATTTCTCAGATGTTTGCAGTTGGCCTAGCAGCTTTGATCACAGCTTCATGCAGAAATACAATTTGTTGCATGTCTTTGTAAAGAAATAAAATGGTGCTTCATGAACTTCATTCTTCTCATCCTGAAAAGGCTCGTTGGCGCATCTTTGAGTCAAGAGCCGAACCGTTATCTTTGAAAACAACAAACACCTTTTTCAGAACCATGCTAAAGTAACCAAATTTGCTTGCTAAATGGCTCCACATTGTGCCACTTCAAGGCCACTAATTTCGCCCTAAAAACTTCAGATTTTATTTGGCGCGACAAAAAAAAAGGCCCAAAACCTGACATGTGTTCCAGAACATCCCCCAAGTTGGCTCAAGGCTGGCCCCCAAAAATCCCAAAAATCACTTCAGAATGAGCCCTGCACAGCCCTCTTAAATAGCCCAATACGGAGCTCAAACATCCCCCCAAAGTGGCTCAACACGGGCTGGGCATGGATAGAGGTTGGTCAAACCTCAGCCACCACAATCTTACACGCACGGGTCTAATTTTTAGCACAACAATATACAACACTGGACACTTCTTCAATAAATGGGTCGGGCACCTGAGAGTTATGCCCTTAGTTTGTGTGTGTGCGCGCCTAAAAGGACATTTGAAAACCTTTCAAATTGATTTGGCATCCAGGGGTCTGGCCGCTGAGGATGTGCAATGTGGATAAAGAAACAACCAGCCTGGAGAATCCAAAACTCGTTCTCAGGAACCACATGTTTTTCTTCTGGAACGATTTAGGGCTTTGTGGTTGAAAGCAAAATCCAGTCCGAATTTCCTTGCTTCTTCAAGATGACTATTAATAAAGGGATACAAAGGCTACACCTATTCCTAGTGCTGCTGGTTGTGTTCCGATGTTGCAGATTTATGGTTCCCCACCATCCACATGCTACAGGCTACTGGGTCCCTGCTGCGGTGATTGCTAGCGCCTATTTCAATCATACTGACACTTGGTACATATCCAGCATTGCCCAACATTCATGGTTTCCAGTTTTCGGCGTCTTATGGCTTTTGTGTTCTAGTTGCTTGATGCATTTTGATTTTCCAATCTGGTCACAGCAAGGGTTTGATTTTGGACCCTTATGCTTGTCGCTGTTACTAGGGTAATGATCTCTATATAGATGCTGTACTGTTCTTGGCAAACGGGTTCTGACCAATGTGTATACCAGGGAACCCAAACATCAGATTTCCAGGGCTCGGGGTTGATAATCGTACGTTTAATCTGTCATTACGGGTTTGTTGGTTTGATTGACGGCCCGATTGGCCGGACCCAAACACGCTCTGTTAACGCACGTGAGGTCGAAAACCCGCCTCTGGCTTTTTATGGGGTTTTTACCCATGTGTTTAGCATTTTTCTGGAGGATTGCTGGGTTGAGTGTGTCTTTGGGCCAACTTGGGCCCAAGATCAATAAAATTGACATGTCTGTTCCATCATGCAAACGCTATTTATTTTCAACGAAACATGCAAACGCATTCCGACTGTTGATGATTTTTGTTGGTCGTTTCAGGAAGAAACTATAAATTTGAATAAAACATGTCATTACGAGCAATACGGCCTATGTCTGAAAAAATCTTGACATTTGGGATCGTTTGGGTTTCCAGTTGCCAGGTATATACATTTATTAATTGAAGTCGTGGCACACATGCACATTGTGATTTAAACATATTTAATTTAAAACATTTTAAAACATTTTAAAACATGTTCTTTCTTACGCGCCATTTTTTCTTCCCATCATCGATCTTCATGGAGGCATTCCAGTTTTCCTGGCACCCCTTCCGGGCAAAACATCCAACACCACTTGCCTTTTAATAAATTAAGAGCTGTGCGCAGTGCAATATGTGCACATTGACCAAACCCTGTAGCAGTTCTGTAGAGATTGACATGTTTTGCTTAGGACTTGGCAGGAGAAATCAGTTTGTAAAGATGGAGCAGATGTGGTTGATCGCGCAGGAGGTCGCAGAAAAGATCTTTGATCATTTCCAACAGCTTCAACCCCAAATCGTTGGGGCGTTGCAGTCTGGCATTGACCAATTGACTCGGCCACCAGACTCCCCCACTGGTTTAGAGCTTCGACTGGCCGATTTGCAAGAAACGCTGCTGGCAAGGGACAATGAATTAGCCATCTCGCGGAAACAAATTCAAGATTTGCAAATGAAGCTCGCGCGCAAGGAAAATGAGAAGGCAGCACTTATGCCACTACGATCTCGCGTTAGCAGCTTGGAATTTAAGTTGTTGGAGAAGGACGCGGAAGGGATTTCTCAAATTCAGGATTTGCAAATGAAGCTTGCGCGCGAGGAGAACGCCAGGGCAGCACTGGTACCACTCCAGTCGCGTGTCGACTTTTTGGAGTTTAAACTGTTGCAGAAGGAGGGCGAAATTGTTGCTGCACAGCAGGGTTTGCATGGGAAACTTGAAAGGATGGAGACTGAGAAGTTGCAATCTTGCATGGCTCAAATCAGTCATCTAGAGAAGCAGCTCGCGCAGAAGGAGAGCGAAAGGGTGTTAATGGCGCAGAGGTTTGCCACGCAACCGCAGGTAGATGGTGAAACCTGGCAATATCAAACCAGCCGTGGCAAGTGGATCTCGTTTCCAGATCCTCTGAAGACGTTTGTAGCCTTTTTCTTGAGGGTATACAAGGGTATAATCCCTTAGGATCCATGTAAGCAATATTTGCCTACATTGAAATGTCATCAAAATTTGACTACGGAGCCCATGTCATCAAATTTTGACTACGGGGCACAAAAGGTTATCGGATTCTATGGAAAAGTCTCGAGAATCTCTCGAAATTATGACTTTGTCGGACATGTCTCGAACTTTGCGGGAATGCCAAGACATTGGATATTGGATCTCATATAAATCATATAATACTGTCCAGACTTGGCTCTAAAATCCATACAACTCACAAAACACGTCCTATGGTCACTGGATGTGTATACCATACCACAGTACAACAAGATGCCCACCCAAAACTGAGCAAAAACAACACCCCGGTAGAGCAAAAAAACATATATATATATATATATATATAATGGGTCTACAGGACTTTTGAAGCATCGTTGCATGCTGCTTTCGTAGGATGTCCTGGCATCAACCTTGCAATGATCAGTGCGGAGTTTTCTGGCCTTCTGTCCAAATAGAAGCCAGCAAAAGGAAAAGAAACACAATGATTGCTCTTCAGAAGAAAATCAGGACTTTCGTCCAAAAAGGAAAACAC
>Ga0126342_10022115_pt1 | contig 10543 bp, 8 predicted proteins | sample Cyp1metagenome_FD_92528 | JGI IMG/M metagenome (GOLD analysis project Ga0126342, IMG submission 92528) | Coral microbial communities from Lord Howe Island, Old Settlement Bay, Australia - Cyphastrea 1 metagenome | ecosystem: Host-associated > Invertebrates > Cnidaria > Coral ...
CATGTATGCATGTATGCATGTATGCATGTATGCATGTATGCATGTATGCATGTATGCATGTATGCATGTATGCATGTATGTATCTATGTATCTATGTATCTATGTATCTATGTATCTATGTATGTATGTATGTATGTAGGTATGTATGTGTGTATGTGTGCATGTGTGTATGTGTGTGTATATATGTGTGTGCGTATGTATGTATCCATGTATGTATCTATGCATGTACGTATGTACGTATGTACGTATGTACGTATGTACATATTTGCGTTTGTACGTATGTACGTATCTATGTATCTATGTATGTATCTATGTATCTATGTATGTACCTACTTATCTATGTATGTATCTATGTGTGTGTCTATGTATGTGTCTATGTATCTATGTATGTATGTATGTATCTATGTATGTATGTATGTATGTATCTATGCATCTATGCATCTATGCATCTATGCATCTATGTATCTATGTGTGTATGTGTGTATGTGTGTATGTTTGTATGTGTGTATGTATGTATGTATGTATCTATGTATGTATGTATCTATGTATGTATCTATGTATGTATCTATGTATGTATCTATGTATGTATCTATGTATGTATCTATGTATGTATCTATATATGCATGCATGTTTGTATATACATATGTATATATATATATGTATAAATGATATACGTCTGAAACACAACCTGGGGCAGTTTGTCCTGCCAAAAGCCCAATCGAAACTAGAAGCAATGCCCAATGGGGACAGGATCAACAACACGCGGAGTGTTTCAAGTCCCAGCGAACACGTCAGGCCTTTCTTGCGATCTGAGGGGACTTTCGAAAGATCTAAATATCAACACCTGAGAACATCCTGTGATATGTCCATGTCTATATTATATATATATGTATATAATGATATATATATATATAGACACTTGTACTTTCGTACTGACTATATCAGTAATATCATTATTACTAATATAAGTATATGTATGTATATATATATATATGTTGTTTGCTCTTATATATATATCATTCAAGACATTGTGGCTGGTCAAAATGTCTTCCACAAAAAGTGGTGAAGTACCTGCGGGTCAGTCCCCAACCATATCATCATTGGCTACCCATTTATCATACATTTGTTTAAATATATCCCGGATCTCACCATTTTATCCCCATCATATCTCCAGTTTGGATGGTTAAATCACTTAAATATACTTAAATCACATTTGACATAACTATCTTAGAGTACCTTTTGGCTAGGTTTGGGGCCAGCTACACAACGAACATCCAAAAAAAAAAACGCATCCTCGTCGCGCCCACCGTTCCTTCTCGTACTCCGAGGTGGATGCATCGATCGCGTCGCGGATGCTTTCGCATCTCTCCTGCATGGCTGATTTACATTCGCAGATGTATTGTATGTATGTATGTATGTATTGATATATGTACATAACTACGCATTATGTATAATTATATAACTATATGTGTTATATGCATATATGTGTATACTATATGTGGTGTATATAAAAACATGTGTAAACCGTATACATCTGCATACATCTGTATACATCTGTATACATCATGTATGCATATCATTATGTATACATCTGCATACATGTATTCTTTACATATGTATGTATCGTATGTATTTGGTGTATATATGAACAGATGTATAGTATGTAAATACATGTCAATAAATATGAACATATATGTGAACATAGATAGGTAGATAGATAGATAGATAGACAGATAGACAGACAGATAGCTAGATAGATAGATAGATACAGTTATATATATATATAACTTAATTGTATTTATATAATTATATGTACATGACTATGCATTATATTCTAACATATTCTACTAATATGTATCAACTGTGGAGGACAGCCACAGAGTAAAATACTTTGTTTTTTTCTGGAATGGAGTCCACACTTTATGGCGCTTTTTTACAGGGAAAATGATGATAAACCATGGGATTTGGGGCTATCCTATTTTCAGACTAAGACCCACATATTCGTTCAAGCTCTGAAACCATCCATTTTGGGGTGGTATACAATGAATGTTTCCAGAAGCCCACATGGCATAGTGCCCACTCAGATATTTTTTAAAAGAGATGGTCAGCACTCAAGAACCACCTAAATTGGTGGGTTGGTGGTCTACCATTCCAGCTGGTTTCAGTTACAAATTGCCAAGATTTTGCACAAAGCGGGTACAGTTTGAATGGCCCATCGTCCCAATGTGAGCACACCCATTTCGCGATTGGAAAAAACGTTCCCGACATAGCGGACATAGCGAAGCAAACTGCACAGCAGTTGCTGAAACTCAAGATCATGACATCTGGGCCTCCCAATCCCAACAAATAAATATGTCGCTACATCTGGCGCAATTGCTGACATGGCCGAGAGTTCTCAAACCTTCACCATTCTCCTTGAAGTGGCCTGCCATCTTCCTTCTGAACCCTTTGCTTTTTGCTACCTTTGTGAAACATGAAATCCCTACTTTTCGCTTTTTTTCCAGCCATGGTCGCTAAAGCGTCCGTGGGCCGGCACTGCGACAGCTTAAAGTTGTCGTGCGAGAGCCATTTGGTGGATTCGCCTGTTTTGCTCGTCCGTGTTTAAATAGTCCGTCCGTCCGTTCGTAAGTTTGTTCCAAATATGTTTATGGGTGAAGTGGCGCCATTCGCTTCTTGGAAATAATCCCTACTTTTGCTGATTCATCCCAGCTCTATATTTTTCATATAAATATATGATCCACAAATACAAACAGCCATTTTTGGCTCCCGCTTCCAGGATCTAATCGACCATGATTTTTTCATCGGCGGCCTCAATCCTGACCTTCTCGCCCGCTCCGTCCAGGATCACGGTGCTGTCCTGGTGGAGTTGATGTGAAGTATGATGGTGAAGTCACGAACAAGTTCTGGAGATTTTAACCAGAAAAATCCTCGAAATTCCACCAAAGTGGGGATTTCAAACCATCAGATGAAGTAAGTTAGGAAACCTGCGGAGTTCAGAAAAATAAATAAGGGCTGAACCAAGCCCAAAATCTGGGATACAATGATATAACTTGATATAACGAATAGACTGACGTGGAAAAAATCAGCAAGTTAAGGATAGGGGGGTTCTTTCGAATCGAGTATTGGTTTCAAACGTGATTTCTTGATGTGAAAAGCACGGGACTCCCAGGTTTCGATGGGGCTCAAGACTTGGAAAATGATGGCCCTCAAGGGGTTGAGTTTTCTCCCAAGGATTTCAACGATTTCTGGATGTCACCAGATTGAAAGCCTAGTCGTTGGAGATGTGAACCCCCATGCCAAAAACCTGACCTCACTTTCTTTTGATCCACAAAGTCATTGATAGCCCACTAACTACAATATGTGGTCGCTTTTAAGCTGCCATATCAGAAGCACTGCGGCCAAAAATGGTGCACCGCCAAAATTGCTCTACTTAGATGTTGCCAGAATTGGCTAAGTGCTTAGTAACTGCGTTATGTCCCAACACATCTCATTGATACGGGCCGCAGACACAAGCCACTTCGCGCCTTGTCGATGGTGATGGTCTTGGCCGTACCCAGCTGAGACAGCTGCACGTCCTACTGAAAGACACAACGGCCATGACAGGAGGCGGTGATCACCGGCCTATTTTTTTCAAGTGGTAATTGAACATCGCCATGAAAAATTACCAATTGCCAATTGCTAGGTGTTCTGCCCACTAAACAGTGCCATCTTCCATGGCTATGCTAGCTTTATAAGGGGGTAATAGATAAAAAGATATTGCTTCTGGCTGTTTGACCACGAAAGTTATATATCAAAACTGGGAATCCAAACAGGAAGACAGAAGCAGGAACTACGATGACCCAGTTGGTAGGGCAACCTCTTACTGCAGGGAAGCCGTGCCTTGCCTTGGAATTTCAACTAGTTGCTAGGGAAACTGCCAGGGTTTGGGGTCTGCTCTTTTCTAAGTGCAACAGTGCCAGAACCATTTCAGAGATCGGGGTCTCATATCTTCAGAAACTTATGGGACTCCTGACATCTGTTCAACAGGTCAGCCAATGCTGACACAGGACTTTCAACTTCACCTCCACCCAATCATCCATCTAAGCTGTCTTGAGAGAAACCTACGGGAAAAACGGCCGAAATTTGGGGTTCCCAAATTTCGAGGATCCCCAATCGGCAGTTTGCTCCGCTCAGAAAAAAACTCAACGGTTGGTCGAATTTGGTTTGTTGAGCCTCGTGAAACCATGTGAAACCCAAGAAAAGAACAATGCTGGTTGGTGGTTTCAACCCCTCTGAAACATACTAGTCAGTTGGGATTATTATTCCCAATATATGGAAATGTTTCTGAGTTCCATTTTTGTTGGTTGGTCTCCCCATTCGGCTGATACAGTAGCCCCTATGAAATAAACGCCATGAACAAAGGCCACAAATGGGCATGGCTTCTGTGGCTGTCAAGTATCAAGGCATCCAAGTTGGGTACCAGAATTGGCTACCCCACATTGAAACTCAATGAAACTGGGTATCAGAACTCTGTACCAGATTCCCAATTCTGACCCACCATTCCATTTCACAGTTGATTTGGTCCCACCAAGCTCGATTTCTCAATCTCCGGCTCAAAAACGTCAACTATCATATGGTTGAGAAGCTCTTAGCAGCTCCTTGGCTCCCCCTTTGAATAGGGAATATGAATATCCCTAGGTCCGAATCGGTCCCTCCGTTAACCACGGAGGAGTCAATCCTCCAACTTGCCACCAAGCTCTTCGGTGATGAGTTCTGCCCCTGTGAGAACAGCGAGGTCCTGGCAGTTGCTATGAAAACTCGATGTGATTTCAACATGTCCTGAGGCTATTTGGTTTCTGGTTGGTGGTTGACCTACCCCTCTGAAAAATATTAGTCAGTTAGTTGGGATGATTATTCCCAATATATGGAAAAATAAAAGTCATGTTCCAAACCACCAACCTGGTTTTGTCTGGATTTCGTCAGCTAAACATTTGGTGTATAAAACCAACCACATTGGGGGGACGAGCATTTGGGTGATGCGTAAACCATTCGGTGCTATCTGAAAATGACGGGGCAAAAACAATTGGACGGTTTATCTATAATAGAACAAAACACTTTCCCCCATGTAAACATATATAAATTAACAATTTGGAGGTACACAGCCACTGTATTTTCAACCACCCTAATATCTTCGGGACATCAATGATTTTGCTTCATCAAACGTTCGGATGGCTCAATTGGTTGTATGAATTTAATAATTACACTTAATAGTATTTCATTATAGTATTATGAATACAACCATTATACTTAATGGCTAATGGGATGATGAAATACTGTATACTAAGTATACTATTGATTAATTGATGGGTCAATTTCATCATCCCATTATACTGTATATAAACTTCTTCCATCCATATTTGGGCAACAAAAAACATCTTTGGAGCGACCGTCAGACGGTTTGGCAACTTACTGTTCCTAAAATGGGACCTGCAGGGGGCAACCTAGCATCCAAACATGAGTTTCTTGATGGGATCCTACATGATACCCTCTGGTAATTTAACATAGCTATTGAACATGACCATAGAAATAGTGGATTTTCCCATTAAAAATGGTGATGTTCCATAGTTATGTTAGTTTACCAGAGGGTACATGATATCAACCTGTTCGATCTGACTGGTGTTTAGGTGATTGAACTTGCCTCAAGAAGGGCCAATTTATGTCATCATCCGATGCTTCAGGAAAATAGGAAAATCACAAGAGTCACAAAACGACTCTTATATGTGAAAACGACTCTTATATGTTACATTTTATGTTGAAACATCCCAAGCAACTGGAAACAAATGCAACATTGCAGGTATACCCTCCCGTAAACGTTGCAACTCAACCCCCCCAGGATTTTCCCATGATTTTCCCTTCGAGGACCCTGGATAAATCCAATAGGAACCCCGGCTTCCCAAAAAATCACAGTTTTGACATGTTTTAACCAGCATTCATGCCTATCAATCACCATTAATTCCCATTAAATCCCTATTAAATCCCATGAAATCACCCTTACATCACCATTAATCACCACCTAGATTCCAGCCGACCAATCGCATCACCAATCACAGCATTTAATCGTTCCGCCTGCAGAATGGCCTTTCGGTTGTCGCCAAATCCCGGGGCTTTGATGGCGGCGACCTAGCAACAAAATTCAACAATTTTGGATAGGGATATTAAGTATGGATTTGTTGGATATAGTATTATATATGAGATGGATATATCAATTATATTGGATATTATAGTATTATCCATTGGATATAGTATTATCATGTATTATCTATTTATATCATACTATATGGATAGTTGGAGATGATATACAAAAGACCTATCTCATTGGGCTATGTTGGATCTATATTTTCTGTACATGTAAATATTGAGTATAACTGAATATATATATATATATGTGAGAATAAATACACTCGTATAGAACAAATAAATATGCAAATATTTTTAAATATAAATTACATATCTATTATGTTCATACATATTAAAACATATTAAAACATTAAAATATACAAACTAATCCAAGGAAACATGTAGTTCAAAAAATGTCTATCTGGACTTCAGAGACCAGCTTGATTCGAGAAAGTTGATTTTAGCAAACAAATAGTTAATAAACATAAAAAAGCGGGTGGAAAAAAACGACTCAAAAACAACAGATTCACCAAAAATGACAAACCAGAAAACCATTTTTTCAAAAAATAAGCAACTGGAGAAAATACACTGAAATTGTTTTGTTCTTCCCTTGTCGTGTTTTGGTTTGCTGCTCTGTTTTTCTCCGGGTTTTCTGACGTGTCTTTGTTTCTTGAACTTCTGTCGCAAACCTCAACTTTTGGATGGTCTAAACCATCCATATCAATCCATGGGGTGGTTTAACGGATGGAGCATTCCCCAAATTTAGGGTACCCTTTTTAAATTCTGATCCCCCCAATCAAACGGATTTCTGAACCAAACGGCAAACTTTGACATAGCTTTCAAACATGAGGCACGACTCATGTTGGCTCACGTTACTGGGTCATGTCGTCCTCGTTGTCCCAGGGTTTTCAATCGACCAGGCCTTGAGACCACCTCTGAGTTTGTTGACGATCAGCATGGAGAGAGCCTGAAGTTCGGCTCGCCGAAGTTTTGGGAAATTCATGGCTAGGAGATGATAGGACTTGATTCATTTCAAACATGAGAAATATGTGTATATAATATACTGTGTATATTATATATATATACATTGAGAATCATAGACATAGATAAAAACATTAAAAACATTCTAAAACCCCAAGTCTTCAACCATTGCTAACCATTCCTTTCGCAGCAGAGATGTACTCCAAAGACCTTCCCATGTAAACACCGCGGAGACGTGCCAGATGTCGATGCCTCGAATCTCGATGAATATGATGACAAACCCAGATGTAGGGTGGTGTAAGCAACTTGAAACTCCGAAGAATGGCATGAGGCTTTTGAACAGGGCGATTTTATCAATGTAATTTCCACTCGCCCGGGGATTTTTGTGCACACCTCGCCATCCACATCTTCTGCGATCAGCAGCAGAGGCTTCTGCACTTTGGCCACCTGCTCCGGAACATGGGATGACTGCAAGATGTGGAACCTCTGGAACGCGGCTCCGGTGAGTTCCCCCCAAAATTAGCGGTAGCTTTATGTTTCGGAAATGTCTATGGTTGAAAATCCACCATTTATAGAGGATTTTTTTTCCCATTGAGACCTCCATTTATGTAGGGGGGGTTCCCAGCCATGTTTGATTACCGGAGGGTAACCCCTGAAAAATGTTGCTCAATTTTTTAGAGGATCGTGTAGCTTTGCCCGTGTTTTCACAGCCTCAAGGTCTTGTCCAAACGAAAACTTCGAGGAAACCATGGTTTTTGTACCGGTCATGTAGAAGATTCTCTCTAGGATCAGTGGGTTGGTTTTAAGAACCTGTGCAATATCATGGAATGTCTGAGGGAAACTGTGGCTATGGTTTGGGCATACCTTTGACCATCCAAATCCATCGATTTTTTTTGGGCCGCACCTGCTCCAACACCGGCAGAATGGCCTTGGTCGTTGTCACCAGAAGTGCTGACTAAAATGCTTGGTTTGATGACTGGGAGGTGGTCCCATTTAGTTCCCATCTTTCCATCTCTTGAATCAAATGTGTTTATCAGATTCTGGGAATCAAATTCTGGGAATTCAAGATATCTTGAATGAAATTCTGATGTTTTTATCTCTTCACCTTGGGAGAACGGGGAAATTTCTAACCGAAATGGGTTCATGGGATGGTGACGACATGGCGATAGAAACCACTATTAGGTGATCATCTTTTATCTGGTAAATGGTGTTTTAATGATGTTTTAATGGGATTCAATGGTGATTCAATAGCATTTAATGGGATTTAATGGGATATATGATGACTTATGATGATATACCCTCTGGTAATTTAACATAACTATTGAAAGATCCACCATTTTTACTGGGAAAATCCACTATTTCTATGGTCATTTTCAATAGCTATGTTAATTTACCAGAGGGTAAACCATCCAAGTGGTGGTTTGGCGGGAGAAAACATATCCACTTAGGTGTAGCAAAAAAAACATAAAAAAACTCTGGACATTCATGAGACCACTTGAGGTCGAAGTCAGAAGCAAACATACTTTTGAGGCGGCAAATTTCCCTGGCAATGGGAAATGACCAACAGAAGAATCATCTACACCACTGGGGGGTTGTTCCATTGCTATCTTGGATTACCAGGGTATCCCAGGGTATCCATGTTTTGAAAAACAGGTGGCATCATGGCATCATGGATGGACAACCGTATATGATATGGCTATGGATCAACAAGCCTGTTTTTGGTTAGCTGTTACTGGCTAACCGTCACTGACCCAGACCCATCCCAGACCCATCCTCCTGTATCTGCTGTATCCTTTTCCTCATCCCCATTCCCAAGCAACCAACCCTGGCCTGAACAGATGAGATCTTCTTATCAAAGATGAGCACCAGGGGGTTCTGCCCGGAGAGGTGGCTTTGCAACAAAGGTCATCTGGGATGGTTTTAGTGGCTTCATGATCCTATCAACTGACTGGCTGCAATTCATAGTGTCCAACTGTTCCATCATCGGGGGATTACTATCATGATCATAATACAAACATATAGAGTCTAAGAGCAACAAAAATAATAGTGATATCATGTGGTAAACCCAATCATAAACTATGCTAACCTTGCCATAAATGGGTGGTAAATATCATCCCAAAATGCTAGGTTCATGATTGGGTTTTGCCAGATGAATGGGATTTTTTTTCGGGATTGCTGATATCATAATCCCTTGTCAACCAGCTATAACTAGGTAGTATGAATCCATGGCATTGCTTGGCTTCTCCATCTGTGCCCAGTGAGTTCAACTCGTTGGTCAGTTTGGGAAACAAAATCATCGACCACCAAAAATCCCCTGGGATAATATGCTCAGCCCAAACTTTGACCATTTTGGGGTTCCCAAGGCACAGTATTCTCACCTGACCATTTCGGCATAAACCCGGCGCCTCCATTTCGGCTTTCTGCGCCTGCCAGATGGAAAAAACATTGGTTTTTTAAGGTATTTTTGAGCTGACAAATGCAGACCATGCTCTGGCTTTCTGAAAGCTATCTTGGAAGGTAAACCAGGCACACTATAGACATCATTGTTGTATTCTGTTCATCCACGACCATGCACCATGTCAATCACGTGATATCACGTGTGCAACAAGACTGACGTCTGCCAAATTTCATGCAAATAACTTAAATCACATACCTATGACCTATGCAAGACTGGTTGGATGTGACCTAATCATGTGACTTTCATCACCTGTCTTGATCTGTTGGACCTGCAAAATTTAAGCCTCAACAGATCAACGAATCCACAGCCTTCACATTCGTGATGAAATACGGAGAGATGTACCTGCATGGGCGATCAACCACTCATCCGCTGAGTGGTTCCTTTTGGCAAAGCCATTGAGTAGCATACTTCTGCGCGGGTTCTTTCGGTGACTATCCGGGCAGTCACAGGGTGCCAGATGTACTTTTGTAGTTTGTGATGACATGTGATGACTATATATCATATAGATCAATGATCATACCCTCTACATTGATCTTTATATATACTACATATGTATTATATATATATATACATATATTCTACAACTCGAAAAAAGGATATTTGGCACAATGTGCACATGTTGTAGTTGATATATATATATATATGTTCAGATTCTCTATATACACCCTCTGGTAATATGTTGCATATCTATCAAGAACTCAATGGGCCAAGGCTTCCATACCAAACTGAGGATAGTCCACTTATCCACTTCGATCCGCTATAGGGTGATTCTTCCATTATTGACCATTATTAACCATTATCAACCACTATTGACCATTATCAACCACTATTGACCACTATTAACCATTATTAACAGCTATCAACCACTATTGACCACTATTAACCATTAGTAACCATTATAACCAACTATTGACCACTATTAACCAGCTATTAACCACTATTAACCAA
>Ga0126342_10022116_pt1 | contig 10543 bp, 10 predicted proteins | sample Cyp1metagenome_FD_92528 | JGI IMG/M metagenome (GOLD analysis project Ga0126342, IMG submission 92528) | Coral microbial communities from Lord Howe Island, Old Settlement Bay, Australia - Cyphastrea 1 metagenome | ecosystem: Host-associated > Invertebrates > Cnidaria > Coral ...
AAAAAAAAGAAAAGGAAAGAATGAAAAAAAGACGGTTGATGCCCCAAGGCTATATAATTTCCGGGGGCTTTTAAAGAGCCCCCCGCAAATAAATACGCCCCATCCCGGGAAATATTAAAAAAACCCCCCCCCCCCCCCCCGTAATAAAGTACACCAACCGATTTTTGATATGGGTTTTCCCGTTTTTTTTTCCTGATTTTTTTCAGGTAGCCCTGGAGCTACTAACATCTAAATAATATTAAATAACAATGAATGTTTGCAACCCCCTAAATAAAGTATTTTGATTTCAGGGGTCTAATTTTTTGGTGGTTGGATTCGTTTCTCAATTGCTTTCCTATTTGAACCCTAAAATGGAACATACTAAAATGGAAAGAAAGTCCACTTATGTATTCGTTTTCAATTAGGCAATTTGTTCGGCGCCACATAGGTCTGGATTTTTTCCAGCGACCCCCAGCCAATGTTTGGCCTAAACTTTATTTTGATGCTCTTAATGTTTGGGGTGGGTTTATTAATAGCACGTCAACATTATATATATATATATGTATAGAACCCATATTATATATATATTATATATATTTATATACACAGAAATCTCAAGCTGCAGCGTTGAAACATCCAAGCCGGACTCTGTTTTGACGTTGCTGGTAGTCGCGTAAAAACTGGAAGCTCCTGCTTGCAAGTAACGACGCGTTTCCAGCTTTTGCGGACAAACGGCCGATATCGTGCAAACTCGATAGCGAAAGGACAGTTGGCCGTCCTCTCCACCATTGCGATAGGTGCCTCTTGGTGCATATTAAAGCGTCATCGCCAAGCACAAGTTCTACGCGCAAAACCATGGGTGCAGCAGTCAGGCTTCACTCTGATGTTGTGCGGAAAGGTTTTCATCTACTCATACAATCTATAGTTTATATAGTTATATATATATATATTGCACGGTTTCTTCTACTTGTCTGCGATTCAGAGCAACAGAAATCAGCTAAAGGTCCGCTGATATCGGCCCTCAACAGCATAGCGTATGATGAGGATGGTTTCCAAAATCAAGTAAAATGAACAGCAAAGAAATCACATGTGAAACTCCTAGGATAATTTGGCCGGTCTTTTGACCTATCGAATGAGGTTGCCTCTTGAAATCTCCAAGAGATAATTAAAAAAAACGTGGAAAAAAATGGCTCAGGATAGTTCAACAAATTTAATGAATCGAACCGACAAAGCCATCACATTGTATCACCATAGGAGGTTGTGAGCACCGGCCGCAGGACCAGTGACAACTGCTGCAACTTTCTGAAGAGAAAACATGCCCCCCCCCAAAAAAAAAAACTAAAAAGAGGGGGCAGTGGTAGAATTTGATGCGACTCTGCGACACTTTTGTATGATCGTTGCCGCTTTGTAATGGAAAAAATATGAAAAAATGGGAAACATCAGTCGTCATCTTCTCTCGGATCTCTCAGGTGCGCCAAGGGATGACCACACCCATGGGAAGCATATGAGACGGAGACGGCTTTCAAGCTGCTCTGCTTACAGAGCTGTCGCTTCGCCAACTTCCTATCTCTCCAACATTACTCTATAATAATCAAAGGCTCTACAACAATCAAAACATATCAAAACCATAGTACAAAAATCCCCAGATGTTCCAATCCAATTGTACTAGCAGATTGTTTTTGCCAACGGCGCCAATAACGACCCCTCCGTTCTTGCCAATTTTCATTCGTATTTCATGTCTTGTTGCAGATGGTGTGGGGCAGTTGGTGGTGTGGGTTGGGGGGTGGGGTGGGGTTAGAGGGGGACGTAGTAACGTTCATGTTTAGTTGCCTGCTAAGACAATCTCTTGCACTTGCGCACCGGCTTGATGCTACGTTCACAAAACTTCTTGATGCTACGTTGTAAGAACTTCTTGATGCTTTGTTGGAAGAACTTCTCTTCCACTTGCCCACCGACTTGATTCGACGTTGCAAGAACTTCTCTTCCACTTGCCCACCGACTTGATTCGACGTTGCAAGAACTTCTCTTCCACTTGCACACCGACTTGATTCGACGTTGTATGAAAAGTTTCATGTGCTTGTATGCCGGTTGCAAGTTGTGGATCTTGCTAGAAGCTTAGAAAAAATGCGGCTCAAAAGAGCTTCCCGTCTATATAAATCATGTTAAGGCCAAAATACAGTACGTTGTAAAAATGCTTCCGCCTCACGAGGGCCGCGTTTTTTTCAGTTCCAAATTAGCTGTCGAAGTTGCAATTTCCACTACCACGGTATGGCGCGAAGGCCTGGAAAAAGTGCGTTGTCAAAGGGGTCACAATTGGCGCCACAGGCTTGTTTTTACTAATAATTTGCATACAGCTTTTTCCAATGATAATGAATGATAATGATATGGTCCTTGCCAAATGTGATTAAGGGTAAGTGCCCCGTTCTCCCATTCCAGAAAGGTGAGCCTGGCAAGCCGGGCCAACACATATCCAACACATTGCGAAGGACTGCAGCAATCTGCAGCATCTGCCGTTAAAAGTTATTGTCTCATCATCCAACTGCAGGTGCAGGCCATCTTCGGCCAGATCTGCTGGTTTCAATGTGGGCTCGAGCCCAAACAAAACTCGGGCTGTGCCATCCAAGGCTTTGGCTCTTATCAAGGTTGCCGTAATCATGTAAGTAATCACTATCATGGATTGGATTTCTCCCTTTTTGAAGCCAAAAATCATCCCCCAGTGTTCAACCATCATGAGTTGGTTTCTATCCAAATTCACTTCTTCAACCCTCCATATTTTTTCATATTCCCAGATTCCCAGATGTTTCTTTGATGTTTCCATGGTTCTAACATGTTCTAACCCCAATCACCACCATCTGCCCATCACAAAGCCGTCACTGTCGATGGAGGTCGCAAAGGTCCGGATCGTGGGCGGCGTTCAGATCCGGTCCTATGGAAGTTGTGCAGGGAGCAGCACAGAGTATACGGATCAAAATCCTGGCATTTTGTCAACACAATGGATGGTTAATGATAGAAATGTTGACACATGAAATGGATTAGTCCCATAGTATACGGATTAATGGATCATTATTGGATGATTGATTAACCAATGTTAACTAGAAATGATAGTGATAGTTGCTCAAATGGGTTTGCCCAGAAATCGAGAGGGATAAAACCAGGCCTCTTTTGAGCATGGAACCAACAATTTGATATGGGCGTATCCAAACACAAAAAATGGGTATGCACCTCCAATATGTTTTCAATGACACAATGGGATTGCTTTTTCCGCTCAGATTTTGAGGTACCCGGATATCCTATTTTTCAGACAAACCCAAAGCGGGTCCTACACCCATGCTTGCTTTTCTTATGGATGAAGTGGCGCCTTGGGTCATGTTCTCATCATCGCTCTCTGAAGATCAATTTAATAAAGTTAGCGAAGACCTTTTAACGTTACCAAATATGCTCCAACATCACTCAGGTGTCCAAACCTTTTTAACGCAACAGAATGTGCACCAAGTTTTCCATTGGAGATTTCAACCAGGATGTTCAAGCAATTTGGGTGTGTTCAAAAATGGCAAAATCCACTGGTGCCCATGGCCGTGGTGATTTATTTCAGGGGCACCCTCTAGGAATCCCATCTGTGGATCGGAATTCAAGTAGGCCTCACAGAATGCATAGATCCGATATAAATCGATTGAATGTTTCCAGCGGGGAATTGTATATGTTTGAGGGAAGGTGATATAGCTGCGTGTGAAATCATGGAACGTCGCCATATTTGCACGTATGTCATGGCATACAAATTTGTTTGCATTGGTGATTTTAGGTGAAGTTCCAGCAAGGTTTGAGCACCGGAGGGTGCACAAGTTGAGAACATACCCAACCATTCCAATTTGGGGTGCCCACCGTGCCCGTCCGTGCCCGGCCGTGCCCACCTGCGATGGTTTTGTCTGCCAGACGCCCGCTCAACGAAGACCATCATGATGTGAATCTGGTCAAATCTATTCCTAAGATCGATTCCCAAATATCACTCTCCCGACTCAAAACTGTTCAACCTTCTTTCTTGGATATAAGCTCGCCATAAGTTTTGTTTTAAATGTTTTAAACCTCCATGACGTTCACCTAGGGTCTTGGTCACGTGCATGGTGCCAGAGATCTTCCCAGGCCGAAGCCCAGTGAATGGTAGATCCTGTGTCGAAGTTGGAAAGCCAGATCTGGAGAGTCTAAACTGTTCTGAACATTTGCCGGATCTGCTTAAAAGATCTTAAAAGATAACATCAATTTTCCACATGTTACTCCAAAGGTTTCGGCATTTCGTATCTTGCCAGGGTGTGACCATCAAATCTGTCAACTACTTCATCAATTTTCATCAAATTTCATGAGTTTTCGCAAGCTCAAGCCAGGCCTTGTACGTAAGGACTCGGTCAAAGGTTCCTAGCGACAGCTTTGCCTCGGAGTGCAACCTGAGCCCAGGCGAAGCCGCGAAGCTGCTGAAAGTGCATGTTTTTCCTGGAAAAAAATGATGGAAATGTTTAATATGGTTTAATAATGCTATACTGCAAGAAAAGAAAAGAAAAACCAAGGTTTAAATGATGGTGTTCAAAAAAACTCTGTTTCTCCATGTTTCTCTTAGCTTCCCGTTTGGATGATCATCTCGCCAGGTTTCACAAGAGAGATCTACAGCGAGTCGCTGCCATTCCACGACATTCTGACAATTTCTGAGTTGATTCATATTGATTCCCATCAAAAAACATGCCCAGGATATCCCAGGATGCAGGAAAGCAACGATTGCATGAGCAACCACGTGTGTGGCGATGGAAATACTTCTCTCAAAGATTTTCCCGTCAAGTCCATCAAAGGCGAGGATGCAGCATGGACAAGTAGACCTTGGCTTGAGTCACTTGAGTCGTGTGAGGTGAGACTGAAAGATTGATAAACGGAATTACGGCATGTCAGGCATGTCACAAACGAAGAAACCCACAAGACTAAGTAAGAATCTAGAAGCATCATACAAATTTATATAATGCAGCTCTTGGATGCTGTTACAAGCAGTCTACAGTGCCAAATTCTTCGTCAGCAGCTACACATCTCCCAACAGCGCCTTCAACATCGATGTCCAAGTAAATATCTTTCTCTTTCTTTGATCCAACACGATTTACCTGGGCAGCATGGTTCAAACATCAAGGCCCAGAGTCCTGTTCGGTAGCAACATCCGATCAGATCAAATTGGAATTGCCAGCAGGCTTTCATAGCCAGATAGATGGACATGGTTTGCCCTGCTATTTTCATTGGCTTCCCTTTCCCATCTATTGCAGATTATTACCGGTACACCCTGAAACGTCCTGACACTTTTGCGAAATCCGACTTCTGGTTGGTTCCATTTACTGTACAAAAATCAATGGCTCTGGCATCGCCCCAGATTTTGATGGTTTCTCAATGCTTCTCACTTTCTCATCCCACCATATTTTGGAAACGTGCCTTCTTGGGGCCAAGCTTCAGCCAAATGGAGTTCCGACGAGTCTGAGTCAAACTGACTCATCCCAGGTGAACCTAGTCAGTTGGTCAAGTGAGACCACTTCTGTGTGGTTTCTCTATGTGTTTCTATAGAACTACATTACATGCAGGATATATATATATATGTATATACACATGTAACATGGATATGTGATATGTGTGCATGTGCGTGTGTTCGCACAACTTTGCACAATACATATGCGCATATATATATATATACATATGTGTCTGTGTGTGTGTGTGCGTGCGTGTGTGTGTGTGTGTACATGCGTTTGTGTCTAATGTGTGTTCGTGTATGTATGCGTTGAAAACAAATTTTTGTATGTGTATATATTGTATTGGTATATTATATATGTGTGTGTGCGTGTGTGCGTGTGTGGGTGTGTGTGTGTGTGCATGTGTGTGTGTGTGCGTGTGTGTGCGTGCGTGCATGCGTGCGTGGGTGGGTGTGTGGGTGTGTGTGGGTGTGTGTGTATGTGCGTTTGTGTTTTTGATTGTTTTTGTATATATGTACATATGTATGCAATGTAATGCAATGTAATGCAATGCAGTGCAAGGCAATGTAATGCAATGAAAGGCAATGCGATGTAATGAAATAGAATGTATAAATGTATTATAACGCATTTGTAATGTCATGTCTGTACGTACCTACGTACGGTGTATGCGTGTATGTGTGTGTGTGTGCATGTATGTAGGTACGTACCTATGTACGTACGTGCGTGTGTAGGTATGTAGGTGTGTCTGTATGCATGTATGCATGTATCGATACATTGATGTACGGCTGTACGGATTTACGGTTGTACAAATGTACGGATGTATGGTGTACAAATGGACGTATGTGCTTGTGTTGTGTGTATCTTGTGTGCGTGTGTGTTGTGTATGTGTATGTGTGGATGTGTGTATGTGTGTACGTATGCATGTGCGATTTTGTGATATCTTGCACAGATAGATAGATTGATTGATAGATAGATAGATTGATTGATTGATAGATTGATAGATTGATAGATTGATAGATCGATAGATAGATAGATAGATCGATAGATGGATAGATAGACCATATGTATGTGTGTATGTCTGTCTGCCTGCCTGCCTGTCTGTCCGTCCGTCCGTCTGTCTGTCGGTCTGTCTGCCTGTCTGTCTGCATGCATGCATGTGCATGCATGTGTGGATGTATGGATGTATGGGTGTATGTATGCGGTCAAGCTATTAATCGGAAACTAAAACCTGTTAATCGGAAACAAAAACCCGTGAATCGGAAACCAAAACCCGTTAATCGGAAACTAAAACCTGCTAATCGGAAACCAAAAGAATCGGAAACTAAAACCCATGAATCGAAACTAAGAACCTTGAATCGTAAAAACCAAAACCCCGGAATCGGCAACCACAGCTGAATCGTAAACTAAAGCAGGCGAATCGGAAACTAAAGCAGGTGAATCGGAAACTAAAGCAGGTGAATCGGAAACTAAAACCGGAGAATCGGAAACTTAACCAGCTGAGGCTGAACCAATGAGAATGGGCAACTTGTCTCCTTCAATCGGACAGAGAAGTTGGAGGTAATATCCTGTTCAAAATAATGGCCAGAGGGGGTGGAAGAATTGATTTCTTATGAAGATAAGTTGAGGGTAATAGCTCATTCAACATAATGGTCAGAGGGGGTGCCGGATTTGATCCCATATGTGGGTAAGTTGAAGGTAATATCTCATTCAACATAATGACCAGAGGGGGTGGCAGGTTGGATGTCTTACGAAGATAAGTTGAAGGGAATATCCCATTCAACATAGTGAACCAAGGGGGTGGCGGATTTTGATACCTTACAAAGAGAAGTTGAAGGCAATATCCTATTCAAATGTATTCAACATAGTGGCCAGAGGGGGTGGCGGATTTGATTTTTTGTTGAAGGCAATATCTTATTCAACAAAGTGGCCAGAGGGGGTGGCGGATTTGATTTCTTATGGAGACAAGTTGAAGGCAATATCCCATTCAACAGAGTGTTCAGAGAAGGTGGGGGGGTTTTGATACCTTACAAAAGGAAGTTACATAATGGTCAGAGGGGTTGCCGGATTTGATCCCTTATGAGGATACTTTGAAGGTAATATCCCATTCAATATAATGGTCAGAGGGGGTGCCGGATTTGATCCCTTATGAGGATACTTTGAAGGTAATATCCCATTCAATATAATGGTCAGAGGGGGTGCCGGATTTGATCCCATATGTGTTGAAGGTAATATCCCATTCAACATATTCCAACATAGTGATCAGAGAGGGTGGCGGATTTGGTCCGGTATGGGGATATGTTGAAGGCAATATCTCATTCAACATAATGGCCAGGGGGGGTGGCGGATTTTATCCCTCACGGGGAAAAAATAAATAAATGCAATATCCTTTTCAACATTCTGTTCAGAGGGGGTGGCGGGTTTGATCCCTTATGAGGATAAGTTGGCGGTAATATCTCATTCAAAAAAATGTTCAGAGGGAGTGGCAGATTTGGTTTCAGATTCGTTGTTTTTTGGTTTCTGATTCGCGGGCTTGTTTGGTTTCTGGTTCGCGGATCTTGGTGTCTGATTCGCAATCTTTAGTTTCTGATTCTCAGTTTCTGATTCGCGGGGTTTTGTATCTGATTCCTGTATTTTAGTTTCTGATTCGCGCGGTTTTTGGTTTCTGATTCGTGGGAGTTTGGTTTCTGATTCGCGGATTTTAGTTTCTGATTCGCGGGTTTTAGTTTCTGAGTCTTTGTTTCTGATTCGAGGTTTGTTCCAGCTGTGTATGCATGCATGTATTCAAGTATGCATGTATGGCGCCGCGCAAAGATAAGACCATTGTCACAACGTCTGATTGGTGTCCTACCTTAAGTTTGAGTGGAGACACCTTCGCACTCGCTGAAACCTTCACTCATGTACATGGACACAGACTGGCTCGGAGACACGGCAATGTCCAGTTCCGTAATGGCATCAGCAGCGTTCTCTCCTGCCAAAGACTTCACGTCCTCGGTCCGAAACGGGTGGTTTGCGAGAAACGGTTCTGCTTTGATTTTTTTGCCGGGGCGTCTCAGAGGGTTTGCCCCAAGAGCCAGCCCAGCACCGCTTTGATTGCATCATAAGAAAGGAAATTACAATCAACTGGGAATTGGTGCAACCACTCAAATACCAATCATTTTGAGTCAGGTTTCGTCGAATTGATACATTCAAAATCATTCAAATATGTAAACATGTCCAAACCAAGTCTCCGTGAAATCCCGAAGCCCCAAAAGATTGTATTTCTGGCCATCCATGTTGGAGTACCTGAGGCTTATCGGCTTATCGTCTGTCACAATGCACAAGTTTCACAAAATTGGGCCGTCAGAGCATGGAACCCTGGCACCGGGCTTTTCATCGGCCCAAAAATCACAGAATATCTGAAAAGTGAATGAAAACGGACTCTGCATGACAGTGCGGACTTTTCTCGGATGTTGATAATGTTGACATTTCTCTGCTGCAGGTTGGGATAAAATTATGGATGGCGACCCATCCCCATGTTGCATCCCCTGCACCTAACTTGGAAGACCTCCATGCAAATTTTGGTGTTGTAACTGTCGATAAGACCTCAGCCAATAGTCGGCCACGCTTCAAGTGTGGGATGGTATGGGTGGAAACGGCAGCACCGAAACCCTTGGAATCCCTCAGGTTTAGGATCCTTCATGATCCTTCCCATGACCCAGCAACCATCATTGCATACCGTGAATACCATTTTACGTTCCATGCCCAGCCAGTTTTTCTCGAATTACTGGCCGCGCCATCAAACCAGGTGTAGAATTTCGTTTCTGATGACACTCACTGACCAATATCTCAAGAAATCAGCTTCGGTGGTATCCCCGACAGCCACAAAGTTTTATTTTACAAATCTTCCTAAAGCGTGCTGCGAAGCCAAGCGCTGGGTCTGCACCAAAGCCTCCCAGACCTTGTCCCGAACCTTCTCCGGAACCCTGTTGAACATGACCCGGCTCTGCACCAAAGACTCCCAGGCCTTCTCCGGCACCTTCTCCGGAACCCTGTTGAACCTGACCTGGCTCTGCACCAAAGCCTCCCAGACCTTCTCCGGAACCTTCTTTCTCCGGAACCCTGTTGCACCTGACCTGGCTCTGCACCAAAGCCTCCCAGGCCTTCTCCGGAACCTTCTCCGGAACCCTGTTGAACCTGACCTGGCTCTGCACCAAAGTCTCCTGACCTGGCTCTGCACCAAAGCCTCCCAGGCCTTCTCCGGAACTTCTTCGGAACCCAAATGAACCTGACCTGGCTCTGCACCAAAGCCTCCCAGACCTTCACCGGAACCTTCTCCGGAACCCTGTTGAACCTGACCTGGCTCTGCACCAAAGCCTCTCGCAATCTTCTCCGGAACCTTCTTCGGAACCTTGTTGAACCTGACCTGGCTCTGCACCAAAACCTCCCAAACCTTCTCCGGAACCTTCTTCGGAACCCTGTTGCACCTGACTCGGCTCTGTACCAAAGCCTCCCGGAAACTTCTCCGGAACCTTCACCGGAAGCCTGTTGAACATGACCTGGCTCTGCACCAAAGCCTCCCAAACCTTCTCCAGAACCTTCTCCTTTTCCGGAACCCTGTTGAACCTGACTTGGCTTTGCACCAAGGCTTCCTGGAACCTTCTCCGGAACTCTTCGGAACCCTGTTAAATTTGACCTGGCTTTGCACCAAAGCTTCCCAAACCTTCTCCGGAACCCTTCGGAACCCTGTTAAACTTGACCTGGCTTTGCACCAAAGCGCCCCAAACTTTCTCCGGAACCTTCTCCGGAATCCTGTTGAACCTGGCCTGGCTCTGCACTAAAGCCTCCCCGACCTCCGGAACATTCTCCGGAACCTTCTCCGGAACCCTGTTGAACCTGACTTGGCTTTGCACCAAGGCTCCCTGGAACCTTCTCCGGCACCTTCTCCGGAACCCTGTTGAACCTGACCTGGCTCTGCACCAAAGCCTCCCAGACTTCTCCGGAACCTTCTCCGGAACCTTCTTCCGAACCCTGTTGAACCTGACCTGCCTTTGCACCAAAGTCCCAAACCTTCTCCGGAACCTTCTCCGGAACCCTGTTGAGCC
>Ga0126342_10022117_pt1 | contig 10543 bp, 7 predicted proteins | sample Cyp1metagenome_FD_92528 | JGI IMG/M metagenome (GOLD analysis project Ga0126342, IMG submission 92528) | Coral microbial communities from Lord Howe Island, Old Settlement Bay, Australia - Cyphastrea 1 metagenome | ecosystem: Host-associated > Invertebrates > Cnidaria > Coral ...
ATTTTATATCTATAGACTGTGGATCAGATAGGTATAAAGTATCCATGGCAAGTTTTTGTTATTAGCAAAACTGAATTCATCACCGGTCCACAATACAAATTCAATTTAGGTCAAGTACTTCACAACTTTTAGTGCACCTCCAGATTGATGAATCTGGATGTGTCCTCGCTGTGTGCATTGTTTTGTTACTTTACTTCTTCAAAAGCTTGCTAATTTTCCCTTGACATTGTTTCTAACATCACCTTCTATAAGATATCCTTATTGCCCTGGTTTCTTCCATAGTCCCTTCCATAGTTCCCTCCATGGTCCATAAGGCCCACAGGTTAAGAGGCTAAAGTTTGAAATAATATATATATATATACACATATACACATATAACTTACATATACATATAGGGACCATCACCATCTCGGGGGAGGGGATGGGGGGAACACCAGACGCTGGGCCATATATATATATATATATGTTTTTCCCTTCAAAACATTGTCTATACTTGATGCAATGTTCATTGCAAAGCCAGCAATTTCACAGGTTTCTGGGTAGGATTATGTGATGATAGTTTGATGGTTTCATGGTTTGTTTCCCCTTAATGAGGGAACACGATATCCAGCTACTGGTTGAGATTTTGTGGTACCCTCTGGTAATCTCACGGAAGGATACCACAAAAAAAGGGACAGAGCAGACTAGACACTATAACTGAACAAATCATAGTCATTCAGAGTCATCCCATCTATTGGTAGTCTCAGCTATGTGTGTTTAATGTTGAACCATTTGCGACTATGTACTCAATGACAAGATTTTCTTGAATGGTACTGGTACCTGGCACATCTGGCACTGGAGAATCTGTGAAAATCCCATTTTCTCCGAGACATGATCAATCTATTGATATATCCAACTATTTAGCATTATCTAGCTATCTATTTTTGATAGAAGTATATCATATATAGTGTTTAAATGTTTTGTTTAAAATAGGATGTTGCTTTTTTGTGGTATCCGAATCTACCCGCACTGCGGAACCCAACAATTTCTCACCCCATCTTCCAAAGTATGCAATTCTATGGGCTTCGATGTACCCTCTGCGGCTGGAAGATCCCAACTGGAGGGGGCACGGGCCTCATTCTGCCTTGCCAAGCGGCCAGCTACAAGCCTCAGTACCTGCTCAGACTGGAATTCGCAATGTTTAGAATTATGATCTGGATGAAGAAGACCAGAGAGGTGGATGGGGATCAGCAACTAAGTTTGCCCTTGGGTAAATAGAATACCATGTTCCAACTGCGGCATGCCTTTGCTGCCTTGCTTCCTGGTCTTTGCAACCCTCTTCTTCCTCCACCGGTTTGGATGACAACGCCATCAAAGCTTCAATTCGGCACTTTGCCCTTCGCGTCTGTCAAAGCTGTGCCATTGTTGATTCCACTGCATGGAACCAGCATAGGAAACACAAGCCAGGGTCAAGCCAACCTTCAACTTCAAGCAAAGCACCGTGCCCAATGACTGCCTGGGTATTGGAGGCTTGCTCTCAAAGGCAAGCTATCATGGAGGAACTCCACTGCATAGGCTTGGGAGACATGAAAGAAGCCAAGCGTACACAAGGCAGCGATCGCCGTTGCATGGAATTTCATCGTCATCCGCTCATGCCTACCATCCCCGCTGCTTTTGCTGGATCACAATGTTTCCGAGCTATTGTGGCCACAGGCAGTCGGCAGTTCTGCTGCTCTTCTCAGCATGGCCGGAATCGGCGTGTTTCCTTCCTCGTCCCCTGCAGTCGAAATTGGTTAGCCATGCAAGGAGCAGGAAAATGCGGCGCGCCTGTGGCAGCACCTCCAGCAAAGGCGCCTCCGCCAGTTGCCAGCAGAGCAGCGCCCAAGGCTGGCGTCCAAATGTAGAAGGGCTAGGAAGAATAGCTGAATAGCTGAATTTTTTAGCGAATCTTCAAAGAACCCACTTCCAAGGCGGGCACAGAAATTCAGTTCGGAGATGCATGAGGGCACCCAGAACCTGGAGGCATTATCATCACCCCACATTTGATTTCTGGATCACTACACTAGGGCTTCCAACCACGAGTCTTCCGGTGAGTTCGCAGGTCTTGTGCCACCAAGCCTCCGGGTGGAACTGGAAGGGGCCTGCGCAAGAGCCCTACAAGCAGTTGAGGGTTCACATCATCAGCTGTTGGCGGGATGGTTGAGACGAACAACACAGCGCTGGAGGGCGTGACGTGGAAGCAAAGTGGGAGGATGCAAAGCTGCTTGCAGCAAAGCTGCTGGCCTCATCCACGTCCCGGGATACTATAATCCGCAACATCGCTGCGGATGGAGAGGACTACCTGCCTGCAGCGTCCGTCGGCCACAACATGGGCCCGCCCCAGCAGCAGCGCCCAGCATTTCTTCTTTATCCTTCAAATATTGTTATTGCTCAAGTCAAGAGGCACATCAAATATAACAGACAGAAAAGGTTCTTTCTGAAAGTCTAGCGTAATGCCTTTTTCCCCAAACAGCGTGTCCACACTGAGGGGTTCTTACGGGAAGTGTAAAGGCCGGTGCTTGATCAGGGTGCTCACTCTGGGCGCGAGCCTTTTTCCCGCTAAATTTCCGTCTGCAGTGGCTCGTCTTGTGAAATGTTGACATGCGTTTTGATTGCGCAGGCTCGCACAAAGTGCGGGTCCCGCTTCTGGGGCGCGGCATTTTTCCTGTAAATTTCCGTGTAAAGTGGCTCTCGCGAAATGTTGAAGTGCATTTCGACTGGGCAAAGTGTGCGTCCGCGTTCTGTGCTCATTCTGGTCTGTGACATTTTACCTGTACATTTCCATATAAAGTGGCTAGCTCTTGTGAAATGTTGACATGCGTTTCGACTGCGCAGTCTCGCACGAAGTGCGGGTCCTAGGTTTTGGCCTGCGGCATTTTACCTGTAAATTTTCGCATAAGTAAGTGGCGCTTCTGAAATCTTCACATGCATTTCGACTGCGCAGGCTCGCACAAAGTGTGGTCCTAGTTCATGTCCCTTTCCCAGCTCCCATGATTCTGCGCGCTCCCATGATTCTGCAAAGTCAGGAAATATCAATTAGATTCAAAAAATATTCATCACTATCTTTCAGTTTTGATGCGCGCAATTCCCCGTTTCCATTGGCAATTGAATTGGCACCGCTGGAGACAAAGCAACGTATTTCCAGTCGAAACATGCTTTGAGGGTTGGGGTATTGATAATGTTTGTTTTCATGATTTGGTTGCTGATAAATAAACAAAAAAACATGTGTGGTTGCTTAGGATGAAAATTCTGCAAATCCAACAAATTTCATGTTTGGAATTGAGTTTTAAGTCCCAAGTCCCAAAGATTAAATTCCATTGTTGTTTCTGGATAAATCTCGATTTTGCTACGGTTCAATTTCCTTTGTTTAATAGGGCTAAATTGGTTACTTTTTGTATGGAAAAACCACCCATTTTGCACGGTCAATTGTTGGATCCTCAGCTCCACCGTCCACGAGGTCGTTGCTGCTGGGACATGCCATGCTATGGGTCCATCGATGGTACTGCCCCGACGATGGAGGTGAACATGACAGGAAACGAGGGATATCAACAACAAACTATATCCGGATGTTCAAGATGGATATGTTATGGCGACATGATGCATAAACAACAAATTATTGTATGTTAAAAAATGTTAAATAGTGAATATGTTATGGTGACATGATGGAAAAACCATGGGTTTTTGAATATATTTAAATGTCAAACCAATGACGGCGAGGGATCTAAGAAATGAAATGCAGGCATTGTAGAATCAAGAAACACTGGGATACGAATTTATGATTTTGGGATATAATAATTACAGTAAGAACCACATGATATTAACGGAATATTGATTTTGTATTAGCCGTATATTGATGATATATTAATGTGATAAGATATATGACAACAAAAATAGAGATGTAGTGGTAGTATGACGGAACACCTAGTGTCAGACAAACCTTAAATACCCTTTTGGATCTGTTGGGTAATGCAAAGTGGCGCTATAAAATGGATGAAAATCCGCAGTGCCATGATGATTCACCAAAAATATGTTGCGTTTGGAACAAGAAACGGAAATGATGCGCATATGTGCTTGCATGTTTTTGGCAATGGATTGCTTCAAAAACCAACCACCAGAGCAAGAAGGGATTTGTTTCAACAGATCGAAATTATAGGTCCTTTTACCCCTTTTATCTCGAATTTTTAAGGGAATTGTCATTGCCCATAAATCATACAAGGCCGACCCAAACAATGGATGGTTTTTAGATCGCAAGCATAGCCATGTGGCCATGTATTACATTATGCGTCCGAAACAGTGACCGAATGGTTTGCCCCATACCCATGCGTCCTAAGACTGATAGAGTGGTAAAACCACTTATAACAAACCATTACTATTCACAATCATACCACAGTTTTGCCTTCTGAGATGAAATCAACTATATACTGTTGTATATATAATGATATGATGAGATTCTAAATGATACTCATTATGGTTATATAATGTTATATAATGTTATATAATGTTATATAATCTCAACTATATATGAAATCAACGATATATACCATATCCAGAAACCAATGGCATCGGTTGGGGGTTCGGAGGTCCCTGGAACTTCCACCAACCGACCGAATTCTTTCAGGCTCAGTTTCGCCAACGACCTGTTCGCGACCCGACAGACATCGTTTGCGCATCTTAGGCCGTGCGGTGGAGGAACAATGTAAAACAAAGGCAAATACTGAGATTAACATAGATTAACCATATACTAATAACTATAACTAACACCTTCAAGAATTTATTGGATACTCAATACTCAGCAGAGGCTTCAAAGGCATGTTTAATTTCCTTTTAGGATGTCAAATTTAGTCTCATCCCCCGTGATAATCTATTTGTGCATGGCTCCAAGAAAGACAACTATTTGGGTTTGAATCCTGCAGTTGATTGGAAGATGTTCGCTATGGTTGTGTGATGTTTCCATGGGACATCTCATTGCCCCCGTGCAGCAGGGAGAGGGATTGCTTTTTACCTGTAGCTGTGACAGTCGACAATGGTCTTTGCAGGCAGCTTTATTGATAGATATTGATGGTTGTCAATCATCATTTCAAAACAGCTTACATCCCCAATTATATGGCGGTTACATCCCCATGTAAGGCTTAAATCCCTATCTAGTCTTGGTTGACCCCATTATATATGGTTGACTCATCTATTTGCTGGTGAAAACCAGGTGTTTTCAAAGCCGGTCAGGCTTGGCTCAAGTGATTTGCATCCTGCTGACTGCTGCTCGGCAGTACCGGGCCGGCCTGTGACTGTGATGTCTATCGGGGCAGCAACATTTCATTATCAGCTTATTATGGATGATTATTGAGATTATGGATGATTATTGTCACCAATATAATTTATTGTGATTCCCTTTCCAGATGAAGCGCCATATTGTGTGTCAAAGGTTCAACCCTGCAAGGGATGACGTCTTCGCTCTGAGGGCTTGAAACATGTTGAAACCATCGACCAGTAGCCTCTGGAAAATCCACCAGTTCAATGCTGTTCCCATCTAGAAACCTCCATCCCATTAAAACCAATGGAACATACTTAATTTATCCCAATGTATAGTTATTTTTAGTTGATTTTTGATTTTGCACATTAAAAAACCTACAGTTCAAATAGAGGTTTATAGGTTTTAATCCACCATTGAATCCACTATTTATAGGTTTTAATGGAGGTGTTCAATGACTTTCCCATTAAATAAACCTCCATGGATCGTCCACGGGGCTTGACTCCATTCCTATAAAGTAATGGTGATGACTCGGGGATGGTTTATGATTGTTTTACCCACATTATATTTATATGATTGATGAAGTCTCTACATTCCATAATATAAATGATGCCTGTCCCAGATCTATGTGAATGGTAGAGGGTATAGGCGCTTGCAATGATCCGACCAGTTGAGTCAGTGGTCGCCATGACTGGCCGTGTCAAGGTCCTGTCTTGGCAGCTGGAAGTTGTCTGCATCTCAGACCGTGGAGAACTCACAATTCCTGGTTCTTTAGCTCTTCAAAGTGGAGGGTTTAACCTCTCAAATTTTGGGAAACGTGGTATATTTGGGGATGTGTTCCAAACGGACTTGTGCATTGACAAGGATTCGTCAACAAAGAAGGTCGATATGGTTCCAACGTTAAGACCCCTGGGAGCCTCAGCTGTTGGACCCACCTCCAGAGATGGCTGTGGTGAATTGCCAGAATTGCCCATGTGCAAATATGCCATATTTGGTGGGTCATTGCCCATTTTGCACCCGTTGGTTGTGCTCCTCCCCGATCCTGAAGGTTGATGTGGCCTTTGGTGGCTTAGTTGGCACTTTCCTGAAGGCGCATTCCGTGGGGTCATGAGATTCAAGTTGAATGTGGCAAACCCAAAACAATAAACTATCACAAATGACGTACCAGAAATGGAGGGTGACCGTACTGTCAACCTACTATATTTGCGAATTTCGGAAAGGGCTGGTCATCCCACTTCCACTCAAAAGCTATTCAGCCTTGTCCAACAAGCTTCACGGTACTACTCATGGTGGTGATGCACAAGATCCCAAACCTAGATTTTATAGACAGTTTGATCCGCTTTCGCCCCGACAAGCCCGGTGGTCAGGTGACAGACCAGCCAACTTCCAAGACTTACAGCAGCTTGGCACGGCCATGGTTATTGTGGGAAAGCCAGCAAATAAAAACACCAGTGACTTACCAGAAATGAGTGGTACATCAACCATCTCACAAAGAAAGGCTTGGTGTTTGCGACACTGAAACTACTCATGTTGAAGCACCGAGTTTTGGAGTCAGCCACAGCTGCAGCCCAATACAGTAATTGCATGTAATTGCCAGTTAAAGAATCACTAAAAGAACCACATCTTCTAGTTCACCATGTTTCGCTTTCCTTCCAAAGCTTCAGAGTGAGAAAGATTGAAAGATTGTAAAAGAGAGATGCTGGGATAGGGTGAGTGTACCATAGTGTACCAATGTATTTTGTTTGCATGTTGTTTGCTATGTTTGATCTTGGTGTTCAATGTTTTGTCAATTTGTTTCCTGAGGTTTGATGTTTGCTGTGTGAGGTTCTGTGGTGGTAGAGACACAATCATGATGTCCGTTCGTTAGAGGGCGACGTCGCACCATCTAATCGATACACAGTGCACCTGATCGGTGCTGTCGGGGGTGCTGTCGGGGTTCGATTGTTCCTTGATGCTGATTTGTTCGAGGGGTTCAAATGGAGGATTTTCGTCAAGCTGGTCACCATCAATCAGCGTATTCAGTTGTAAGACTCATGTTTTGCTATGATTGGCTCAAATGTCCTGTCAGACTTGCCCGCCTTCCCGCTGTTGTTTCATTGGTCAAATGTGTCATTGAACCAATTCTTAGGGAGGCACAACTGGGTTTCCAAACTCAGTTCCATGAGTAAGGTCAGTGCTCAACTAACTCAAAAGGTCAAGCCATAGCTTCTTCCACGATGTGGGGAGGATCCAGAGCGAGCGTATAGCCCAACATTCACCCTGTCTTCACCAAGCCCTGTTGCTGCTTCAACTCTGTGGTGTGAAGCTAAAGGAACACGTTCTGTGGATCTTACGAAGCTATCGAAGCTCAAGGACTGCGCCAGCGGACGGTCTGGAGAAACTTTGGCAAATGGAAAGGTGTCCATTACACTGTTGACAGCTGAGGCATTATGGGCCTCTTGTCGCGCCTTGGAAAGCAAGGCTCCACTTACCTGCAGGCCGTGGGGGGGTGGCATGGTGATGAGATGTGATGAGATGTGATGAGATGTGATGAGATGTGATGAGTAGTGATGATGATGCAGTTCTTTTTGTGATGTTGTTGTTTTTTTTTGGTGTTGTTTTTTCCAGAAGAAGGCAGTTCCTAGTAGAGCATAGGGGAGCTGGTGCGAGTAGAGGGCATTTCGTGTCATCGGAGCCCTTTCTGTGTTTGGTCCTTGCTTCTTTCCACCGACAGGGACAGAATACTTGTAGGTCGTTGCATAGCTTAACTTCAAGATGAAAGAAGCATTTTTGTATGATGAACATGTGTTTTCATTTGATGCCAGAGCTCTTTCCGATCACAAAAACCATGACTTGGACGCACAGCATATCACCATGGTGTACAATCAGGTCAGCCTTGGAATGGGATGCTTCTGTATGGTTTCTCAACTGTCGGTCTTAAGCAACCAGAGTTCCCAACAAGTGAACGGGATTTCCACCATGAAGCTAAAACATGAAAGGATGGATTTAGGGAGTCCACATGGAGTCCACAGATTCTGGGAAAAGCCTGCGCTCTACAGTATGATCGTATGATCCTTTCACCCATCCTGGTTTCATCTTCACATGATCTCACATGGCTGAAAATGACCTCACTCGGATGGTTTAATAATGTTTGACAGACATAGTGACATAGCGGCAATGTGTGGATCCTTTGCTGCCCCATGTCTCATTTACCAATCCAACATGTGCCCACATGTGGGCGCACCGGCAGCTTGATGCTGGTGATACCAGGTTACCTTTGCCGTGTTTGTGCTGATCATTCCGTTGCTATACTTGTTGGCCATGGCTTTCCTTTGCTGCTTGGCTGAGCTCAGCCTGTCGATTTGGAGCGATAGCGAAAGAACTAGGAACACATGAGAAAACTACGGTAGAAGTTGGCGAAGGATCGTTCTTGTTGTGTTTCATGGGCATTTCGGCATTTCCTAACATGTTTTTTTGGCTGTGAGGTCTATATCAGCTGCAGCCAAAGAAGCAGCAGCTGGTCCTTCGCCTCTGTTTCTCGATCCAACTGTCCATGATGGGATCGCTGGGCTGGATGTGCAAACCAAGTGGGTTGGTCTGAAAATTGGTCGCCAGCAAGATTGATGGTTGAAAATCAGTTCCTTACTAAACTTGTGTAATTTTGGGGGTTATCTGGGGGTGATCTCCATTTTTTTAATATCCCAAGTAGCGGTACCCTTCTGGGATTGAGTCAAATGGCTCGTCTCAGGGGAAGGCTGGCAACGTTCAGGCACATATGATTGGCCTCTTTTCGGTGGCAACAGCATCTTCCAAACATACCAAAGTTATCTAAAGTTGATATCTTAGGGTTAGTTTCTGTATGTTTCTGTAGTTTTTTTCATGGATACTTCGATTGGACATACTGTATGTGCTTCATTCGATTACTTCAGCGTTGTCCATCTCTCAGTAGCCAGGCTACACGTTGAATGCATGGGCCGCCTACGACGTTTTCTTCATTGCCTTTCTGGCCGCCGTGCTTGGTGGTGAAAGGCCCCTCCCTCTCTGTCGCTGGGGAAAAATGGGCGATAGATGGAGATAGTACCCCGCAAAATAATAGATAGATAACAGGATAGCTCATTAATCTTAACATTATGTCTCAATCTTTTCTTGCACGATTTTAGCGAAATAATTGGGGGGTTGCCAAAACTCTCAAAAAATCTATGGGTTGACAAGTTGACAAGTTGGCACGACAATTTTTGGCTGCCAGGTATGGCATTGGTCAATTCATCGAGCAGGGAGAACTCAGGTGGAGAAAGGGGTTGCCTCCAAGCGGCTAGTAAGCATTGAATTAGAAAGTTATGTGTGGAATATCCCCACTAATATATATATATATAATACACGCGTTCAATAAGGTTCAATGGTGTATATGAAGATGTAATATTGATGATGACAAATAACATAATATATATAGTACATATATATATACATACTATATTATTCTATTTATATATGATTTATATAATTATACTTATGCCAGTTATTACCCATGTACTAAATGTAATGCACCCTCAAGTAGGTCCTGTTGAGAAATGATCCTGTGAAAGCTGATATGTCCGGTAAACGCTGATCGCAAAAAAAATGTCTGACACCCAGAGCACAAATTCCTTGGTTTTAGTATGGTTTTAGTACGAAGATCCACATGTTGGGTATTTAAGACATTGCTTTTAAGTCCTGCAATGAAATATAAGTAGGGACCAGGGACCTCCTGCAATATCGTTGCCTCATCCAGTCTATGATTCTATCAAATGTGTGTATAGCTGCTAATTGGTATATTGTATATACCCCAAAATGGCATGTGTTTGCTAATGGGGAATTCATCCTGCAAACCAAGTTTTTGTTGGTTGGTTTTCCTAACATGTTCAGATGATTTTTATCCAAATGATGTTTTAAATGTTACTAAATCATGGTTTTGATCTTGTTCCCCAACATTTTCATACCCAAATTGTTTGAGTGAAAACACCCCGGCTGGGCAGATCCCCTTGGCACCAAGGCTGGTGGTTTATCCACAAAACTTGGCGCCCATGTGCGACGCCCTCCGCGACATTGGAGTGCAGTGCCACTGGGAATTCATTCGGCAGCCATTTTACACCTATTGGCTATACCCATGAACATATCCTCTATAATATGACAGGGGTCAAAGTCTGCTATATTTTGTTTTATGCACCTCCAGCGGCGCTCCTTCCGGGGGTCACTCACCCCACTTTATAGTGATTTCAGGGTTGTAGCTGAAATTTGTCCAGATTTGTTCAGGTTTTTGCAGTG
>Ga0126342_10022118_pt1 | contig 10543 bp, 11 predicted proteins | sample Cyp1metagenome_FD_92528 | JGI IMG/M metagenome (GOLD analysis project Ga0126342, IMG submission 92528) | Coral microbial communities from Lord Howe Island, Old Settlement Bay, Australia - Cyphastrea 1 metagenome | ecosystem: Host-associated > Invertebrates > Cnidaria > Coral ...
TACAGATTTTTGAAGGGAAAAGTGTGAAAGGAAAAGGAAATGAAAAAAGTAGGAATCTACGTCTACGATCTTACCATCCAAAGTTCATTTTTTGCAGCTGTTTGAAAAGGAAAATTTGAAAGACAAAAATAAAGTGGAAGGTTTTGAAAAGGAAAGGAAAAAAAAACACACATTTTGAGCATCCTGGAGTAGATTTTGGAATATTCTATCTAGGGGGTCCGAATATATAGTTTAGTATTGGGTCAAAAAACCCTGTTTTTTTTCAAAAAAAAAACGCCCCCTACGATACGGGATTCTATCTACTCCAGGATTGTTATATATATATATTGAATGTTTTGAATGCAAGAGTTCTCTCAATTTCAACGCAAATCATGGCAAGACTGCGACCTTTTCCAAACCATGATTGTATTTTGGTCAATCAAATTTGTTCCTAATTGTGCTTTAAACGGTTTATTGTTGATTGCAGTCTTGCAATCTTCCATCCCTTCCAGGTGACAGGTGCTTCTCAGCAAATTTGACATGTCACATGGTCGGATGGTGTCGGATGGTGTCGGATGGTGCCGGTCTGACCTTCGCACTGTGAGGACGAGGCTATGCCGCCCGCAGATGCCACGGATGCTCCGGCAGCTCCGGCCGCTCCGGCTGCTCCCGCCGCACCGGCAGCGCCGGGCGTGGCTGATGAAGACCTGGACGTCTTTGGCGTCAACGTGAATGATGTCAACGGCACTGGAGAGCCGTGGGGAAGCCCAGGGAAGCCCAGGGAAGCCCAGAGACACTTGATGACACTTGTTTTTCCATGTTTTTTCACAGCACATTTCACATTTCCGTCAGGAATTCTGTCTATGACACATGTTCAGTGTCTGTCCTAGTTGTCGCATGCTTACCGGCCAGCTTGGACACAGCACGGCCACAGTACTTTACCCCAAGGCTGTGTAGCCTCTTTGCCCTGGAAGATTGGGTTCTGCTCATGCTGCGAGTGGAGTTCCACCTGATGGCCCACTCATTCAAAAAGGATTCAGGGGAGGGGGACAAGCTGCAAAGCTGCAATTGCTAGCTGCTAGCTACATTGATTGTTGGAAGCAAAGTCTAATGCAAACCCAATCTTTAGATATCTTTAATACAAAAAGTGTCATGCAGTCAGCTGAAGACGACAGTGCTCCTTCAAGACCGAACCTTTCCTGTTGCTCTTTAACATGTTGAGCCAGGATGTCACAGACCCAGAAAGGCCTGGCATCCATGTGGACAATGTGCCCTACTACTACAACAAGTACTTCCGAAAGACTTTCTTAGAAGCGCTCTCAGAAAGCTTTCCATCCATATGACATCCTGCATGCTTGTTGGATTTGAAATAACATGCCATGATGATCCATGATGTAGATCGATGCACGGAGATAAATACTCTGCTCTCCGGCACGTAGACTCAGAGAAAGGCTGTCAAAGGTGCCAACAGAGAAGGGCCTGTCCTATTTGAGTTGTGCGAGACATGAGGCAAGCCATTACGGATTTGAAAGCAACGAGAAGGTTGTGGAGTTGCTGAAGGACGGCAGGGCTCGTTGAACGGACAATGCAAAAGAACGACAAAACCGTTGATGGTTGGTTCAAACTCACAACATGCACATTAGATAAACTTCGAATCAAATTATTTGTCCCTATGGTTCGACTAGGTTTCACAGATTTCCGCCAAGATGTGTGAGAGAAAGAAAGAAAGCCATGGAGAGAGATAGAGCATGAGAAAGCGTCAGAATCTGATAGAATAAAGTCTGATAAAGTCTGATAAAGTCTGATGAAGTCTGATATATAAAGCTAGAGAACAACGAGAACAACGAGAACAACGAGAACAACAGAGAGGTGGAAGAGCTGGAGCCATGACAGCCATGACAGCCATGACAGCCATGACAGCCATGACAGCCATGACAGCCATGACAGCCATGACAGCCATGACAGCCATGACAACCATGACAGCCATGAGTTTGATTTGAACAGAAGTATCAAATGTATCAAAAGGGTGGCGAAGTCGCGAGGCAACTTCATGCGACCGGGATTGATTGACACTGTGACTTTGCTCAGCTTTCTGTGAGGATTTGTAAGGCTTTCTTTCGGCTAAGTCTTGTTGGCAACGTCAAAGGACACAGTCAGCTTGAACCAACAGAAAGTTTTGGTGCCGGAGTTGGACGAGGCAGGGCCTTCCAACGTTGATCATTGGTATTTTTGGCGGCTCTCTTTCCCCACAATCACTTTCTTTTGATGCCTTCCAAGATTCCATATGGGTAAAACATAGCTACTAATTTTGATTCGTTGATTGAGGAGTCCAGGAGCTTGCTTGAGAGTTTGACAGTGGACATCAGCTCTAGGAGTCCAGGTAATATCTTGCTACGATGCAGCTTTAGTTCAGATACAAATTTTGACGGCAGTGGCCAGATTTTTATGTCTTACAAAAATCATTTCTTTCCCCTTCCTGGGCTAAAAGGTGGTGTACTGTATATACCCAAAAATACAGTAACATCTTTGTAGTTACGAGACACCCTCTGTCCCAACAGTGACTCGACGGGATCTTTCTCCGAGTAAACTACTGTATATTGCACGACTTGCTACAACTGTCTGCAACTTTGTAGCTGTAGCATTGGATATGTTGAGCTAGGTTGTGATCAGAATGTGACATAGATCGGGTGTTTGCAGACGTGCTTCCCAACTGAGCGCCGTAGCGCTGTTGGGTCCAAGCAACGATTGCTTTGGTCTGCACCAAGCCTGTCGATTTTGCATTCTTCAGACTCTTCAGACATTCTCATCGTATTCTCGAGGACCTGGACAACTTTGACCTGTTTTTGAAGCTCACAGAGGAGGGACGTCGTGAGCGAGAGCTGCCACTTGGACTTACCCTTCATACTTTTCGCTCTCATTTTGAAGCTTCTTTTGTGACAGTGAGCGTAAATGCCACGGTAGCTAAGCTTTGGACAGCTTTGGACAGAAGATCGGTTTGATTTTCAGATAACATCCAGCACACATACAGCATACGTCCAGATGCTTGCAAGATTTGCTCTCAACGAGCTTTCAAGCTCATGAGGTTGATTGATCTTGGAGTGCCGCACTCAGACAATTGAGTTTATGCAGCCAAACTGGCGCTCGAGCACATCTCCCAACGCTCTTGCACAAGGTAATTGATTATCAGTTTTTAACAGAATATATCCAGGTTCACACAAGAAGCACATAGAAGCACCAAATTTTCCCTTTGTGAGTCACCTCAGATCACCTTATCACATGGAGAAAATTAGACCCAGTAGATACTGAAAAAGAATGAAAAAGATCCGATTGCGTAGCCGGCGTAGCCTGTGAGCCTCTGCTGACAAGGAAGACGAGGCCGTACTCAGATTCAACCATAGCGTGCTTGCGGACTCTTGGCTGAACACTTTGGTGTTCTCAGGAAGTGGCAAATCACCTCGCATTCCGAAATTCCGCCGGGGCCATTTTTCTTTAACGCCTTGCAATGCCTTGCATCTTTTTTGTTTCAAAGCTCAGCTTAGGGGTCTAGCTCATGGCCTCATTATCTTAATTAGTGAAGGCTTACTGATATTTGTCCTTTCCATCAGGCTGAGGTCTCCCTTGTTGTGGAGTATATAGCCTTAGAAATCTGGAACTGATGGTAGACTGCTCAGTCAAAAACGATTTTCCAAAAATCATTCACTTTGGGCTACCTTTTTGACTTGACCAAATGACATGAGCTCATCAGTCTTGAGCCTGGCAATTGGGTGGGCATGAGACTTCTATGAAGTTGGGAATAGCCCTTCAATACAGCATCCAGGAAACTGCGTAATTTTTGGCTGGACTGCTCACTTTAAATGCGAAATATTTGATTATTTGATATGTTCTCGGCAGAACATAGTATCCGTTTTTGTAGACGTTCCATCTCGTCCACAAAACTTGGCAACCCTGTGAAGTTTGCTCGGCGAGGCACTAGTCTATGGCAACATGGGAAAGGGCACGGTTCTTAGACCGGTAGTGCTACATCGGCACATTGGCCCCAGGATGGAGACAAGCCTGGGCAGGTTTGGGTTGGACCACACAAGTTGTAAGATGTTGCAAGAATTGACGCATGACACAAAAAAAAACAAAAATCCGACCGTGCATGACTCACTGCATGACCGTGCAGATACGCTGTTTCCATAGTTTTAGCGGGAGTTGGACTTCGACAGTTTGTTGCCTTACTTCTTGCCATTCCTGGCTCAAATTCTGTTGGCCTGTTTGTGCCCCTACATCATGTCTGTGTTTCCGTGGGATATTGCCTTCCAGATCTTCGATTCCTCTGCTGGTTTTTCAAAGTTTTTCCTGTCCTTTTCAACTCTTTACGTCCCTCTGCCAATTCTGGCCAACTTTGGGGGAATGGTGACAACATGTGGCAACCTGTTTTGTCTGACAAACCCATCTTCCTCTATCACTTCCCACTTCTATCAAGGTGTTGAAGACGATTGTCAGATATTGTTCGTATTCCAGGGTATGACCTTTGGTAGGTCGAATCAAAGCCGTTTCTTTCGGGGTCTGGTCTGCTATGCTCGCACGTGCCTTCTTTTGTGTCCTACAGCCTCCGTGATTCTCCTTTTCATCTCGCAGCCTGCATGTCTCCGCCTGTGGCAGCTCCTTTTACAATCCTAATTTGAGTGTCTGAGTGTGCGGATGCTTAAAATGATGCAACCAGAAGCAACTCTGAAGGGGCGCGTTTGTCTTGCAAGCGCATACCACTGGCACTGACTGCTGGCTGAACATCTCTAGACAGACACTGGCTTGCTCTATTTGGGTCTATTTGTGTACCAGTAGATGCGGCTGTCCTGGTGACCCGACGTTCATCGCTTCTCAATGACAAGTGATTTCTTTTGTCTCTTTTGTTTGCCTTGTGTGAGCCACATGGATTCACTTGAAGGTCAGTGCCCCGTACTGAGGCTATTACACGAAAGGCCCAGGTAAAGGTCTAGATCAGAAGGCCCGGAGCCATGCGAGCGACATTTCAGGGATGTGAAATGTTTCGAACTGTTTCAAACTGTTTCAGTATGTTTTAAGCTTGTGACTAGTTTGTTCTTCTATTCGACATTCTTGGCTTGGATTTACAGTAGACTTCTTGCTCAGGATCAAGCACACACACACATCCTTATTAGCCCTGCTTAGATAGTCCATGTTGAGAGCAAGCCTTGAGGCAGATAGACGGATAGACAGATAGATTGTGTGCACAGGTAGATGGTATATTCATAGGATAAAGAGATGCAGAAATAAGGCATATAAACCAGGCTGCGGTAGGAAGAAGATAACAGTTAGTAGACCTACTAGATTAGATTGACTCCACAAGAGGAGCAACAGCATGAACATGCATGCACAAACTCACTAGCTGTTTAGAAATGAGCGTTCACGATTTTTTTTGTTCTCGTTGACGCGTCCTTCCTTCCATGCTTGCACAGAAGAGTGCCAGAAAAAGAGCTTCATTTTTGCTGTCTCCTCTTGTCGCACCAATCATTCTGGGTTGCACGGCTGCAACCGAATCAAGTCGCCGATGGCCAGGGCAAAGGCTTCCAGGGGAAAACGTGGCAGGCCTGTTGCTGACACAGCTCATCTTGGCTGGAGGGCCCTAGGGCATTGATTTACACGATGGGATTTTTAGCGTTTGTTCTGTTGCAAGAGGGGAACGAGGTATGGGCTGAGCCAAACCAATGCTTGCGCGGAAGATAAACACCAAGAAACTAGAGAACTCCAACGCACGCCTTGTTCTGTTCAGGGCAAAGGCTTCGACAAGGGCTATGACAAGGGCTACGACAAGGGCTACGACAAGGGCTACGACAAGGGCTATGGCGGTGGTGGCTCTTGGGGCAAGTCAGGCCGCCGTTTGTACTTTTGCCTTTGCGCAATTTGGATGAGGATGTCGTGAACTGTTTTTTAATTCGAGCATCTGCCCTTTTCTTGCTGTCTGCTCCCTCTTCTTTGGACAGTTAAAGCGTTCATGTATCCACCAAGGTTGGCGGGATCGGAATTTTGCATGGGCCCTCCTCAATTGCAAAAAAAACAAACTAAGTTGCATTCTGAGCAAATTCATGGCAATGGTCCAATGCAGCTTTTAGCTTTTTGTGCTGTGGGCAGGTTGCGGATGCATGGGAGGCAACTTGGTGAAGAACGGTTGGAAAAACAGTTGTCTCTCTCTCACTCTCTCTCTCTCTGTTGTGAATCCTGAACAATCACTGGCATTTAGCAGCTGGCCCAAGCAACACGATGTCGCTTCAACCGCGTCAAAAATGAAGGTGTTATCAAAAATGAAGGTGTTGTTGAATTCAACATGCTTTTAATCTTTTTTGATTGGTTGCCCATTGCTTTGGAACTTGTTCCAGGCAAACCACAGCAGCTTGGACGCATTGGGTTGCGGTTGAGGTGTTTGGAACTATTTTCCATTTTGCCCAGAGGCTTAAGTGGATGCATATTAGTTTCCAAAATAGTGTGGGGGTGTGTGGAAAGGCGGTAGTGCCGGAACTGGTGCTTACTGCATCGTCCACATCACGAGTTTGGACAAGTTCGCCACGTGCCGGTTTCCTTGGTGGCTGCCTGCTGCTTGTAGTCTTCATTATTTTGTGCTGAGTTCTCCATGGCTGTTGTTTTAAAAACCGTTTCTTCAGCTGCCTCTCAAATCCTTTCAATAGGTTTTCCTTTTCCAAAGATGCATTTTTTGCGACTGCTTCTCCGATCGTCTCCATTTTCAATATATACTTATTATATACTTATGTTGTATATAATCTTATTTCAATATTTCGTTTCTTTCTCTGGTGGGTTCATGTCACGTTGCATGATGTCGCGCAGTTTTTCGGTAACGCACACCATTATTTCTGTCTAGTCCGCAAAGCTGCTGTGTCTAGTGCCCTAGTCCTCAGGACGGCCAGTCATGGTGACACTAGTTTGGTTGGTGATGCAGCCTAGGCCCCAAGTAGAATTTGAGCTGAAGGTCTTTGGCAAGGTTTCTTTGTACTGGTTTGGAAAAATTATATAGATTTTGGGAAAACCGATATACGTTGCTCGAGGCTTTGAACTGTGCACTCACTTTCAGATCTCTGGTTTGTGTCTCTGCATTTTACCATGGACTGACGAACCATTCTAGTGATGGTCTTACCATCCTTACCAGAAGTAGAAAGCACAGGCCCAGGAAAAGGATTCAACCTGGATCCGGTGAAGCATCGTATTTTGGGCGCTGAAACATTTGTTTCGTTACGCAATCTGAATGCAGCAGGGCCTTTGTTCATAGTCGACCCGTTTGCATCAAGAAATAAGTGGCACAAGCCACGTGCCTTATGAAGCCTTCTTATTTGAATTGATTTGATCCTTTTCTTTTGCATTCTTTTGCCAGGATGGGTGGCAAGAAGGGCTTCAACAACTATGGCAAGGGTTATGGCAAGTGAGGGCAGCTTGTGACGCTCGAAAATTTTGGGCTTATACGGGGTCGGCCTCTCTGGTCAGACTGCATTATGCACACTTGGCAGTTCAAAAGAAGCGTGCTGGTCAAACCGTTTTTAGAATGTTCCTAGGAGGCATCTGATTCGAGGAAGTTCGGGCCGGGCTGGAACTTATGTGAGTCCAATAGAAGGGCAAGTCAAACTCAACTTCACTCCAGACCCGGATTCAGAGAACTCACCTGAACCCATTCTGAACTCACACTTTATTGTTGTGACTTGATGTGTAGGAGACACCACTTGTCTTTTCCAACGAGGCAGTATTGCCTGTGCCCAAGATATTGCATAATAATTGCCTCGCAACAAAGGGCCAAATGCAGGATGATACGAAAGGGCATGTTTTCAAAGGACTTGTCCCCTGCACACGCAATGCAAAACTGTCACCATCCACACATTAACATGAGGTGACATTGACATCAGTCCTGTTTTTACCATACTGCGTGCTTTTCGTAAATTGTACATAGCAGAGGTGCTGAGAGGGTCAGATTGATTCAGATAGAGGGATTTAATTAGATTCAACCCGACTGATTATAGACTAAATAGATGGAATGTGTGGAGACAACCTGACCTGCTTTGAAATTAAATCTCTTTTCAGAAGCCTGAACTATTATATATAGTATATATAGGTACTGCAGGCTGCGAATCACTAGCGTGGTAGAACATACTACGATGTTGGCATTTGAAACGATTTTCTTTTTCTGCAGAAAAAAAGCCACTAGATGCCACTAGCCCATGTTTTGAATTTGCTTTTTCATGCATGTCACAGGTGACATTGCGAGATTGCCGCAAGTGCACCAAAACCTGGAGGTGCAACATACCTGCCAGCAATTGGATGAACAAAGCTTGAGAACTGTTGACATTGAAGATTAGTTGGGCGTGCTGAGAAGAGATTTCTCAAAACTCTGTTGAATGGATTCAGGCGAGGTGGCAAAGCTTGAGCCGAAGAGTCAAAAAAGACTGCAATGGATTTGCAGAAAAGTCAAACTTGCGCAGCGCTGCACTGCAATGATATGATATGCAATTACTAATTTGTCTCAATTTTCTAGTCAACGCTGTTGTCAAGGGCCAAAGGGAAGATTGAAGCGCTAGTTCAACTCTAAACATACAAGGGCTAGCTATTTTTGTAGATATCAGATCTGAAACAGGGTGTGCTGTAGTTCTGTTCATGTCCCTGTCCTCCTTTTCTTTAAGTGTCACTGGTTCAGATATGAACCTTTTTTGCAATGAGTGTTTTAATTAAGACACGGCAAGGCCAATTCCTAAACATTGAACACATTGAACACCATTCAACACGCCAACTTTTGCAACATTTGCATGGCAGAATACAGGCTGAGGCTGGACCACGCGGTTCGTTCAGACGTTGCTCACCAAGGGCACTTGTCATTCCAAAATCATGCAATCTATGTGGACAATGTTGGGGATCTTATCAAAATGTTTGCAGGGCTGTTCCAACCGTTTCAACCGAGCATGTTGAAATCAATCGAAATAAACGGACACGAAGGGAATCTGCGGCCGTTTGCTCCACTAGTTCGGGTGAACAAACCAATGTAATATATGACAACCCGCGAAACCCATGAACATTCGGTGAGGAGAATGAAACTGTTCCATTTGGTTTGTTTGCAACTTGTGAGGGCCTGGGCGCCGCTTCAAACGGAAGAACAATCTCTGTACCCATGTTTACCGACCTTGGTGTTACAAATTGATTGAATAGCATAGGACTCCAACCCATACGGAAGTGTTGATATATTTTGATATCGTGTAACAACATCCAACTGCAATCATGTAAAAACAACAATCATTGCCACAGGAGTTCCACACATCAAAAAGGCAAGCGAACCCTACGAACAAGACAAAACAACGATATTTATTGATGTGACAAACATGACCGACCAGAAACTATGTGCTCCATCAATGCCTTGGCCTTGGTTGTTTCAGTACCCGAGCACATGAATGATGAGACATGTCTCAGAACACAGACATGTTTGACATGTTTACATCAGTTTGGTCTTTAGGTTACGAATCTTTGGTCGCTCAACTGGACGAGAGAACAGTGACATTGTTGGTGAGTGCGCCAGATGAGCTTTTCGTGACATTGAATGGTTCTTGATGTTCTTGTTGTTCGAAAGGTACATCCAGATTGGTGCAGCTCATGGAAGGCCAGTGTATAGACAGCAGGGATCCACCACTGTCATTAGATACTGGTCCAGGACTTGGTCGGAGCAAAACAGAGCTTCTTGTTGGCGAGCTGTGGCGAGTTGTGACCAAAACAGGAACGTTCTCAACCCAGGCCACCACAAAAGCGTTGGGTTATCGATCGAGAAGGTCTCCGAGAGTCTGACGTGCTTCACTTAACTTCCACTCACCAAGTTCTTAATCCAAGGCGTGTTTGTTCACAGGCCTTGTTTGAACCATGTTATTTGCATTGGGCCTGTTGGGCATATATTCTTTTCCTTACAATGGCTGCTCGTGATATCCAGTCCAGGTCTGCGTAGCGTTTGCTGCTGAATCTTTGGATTTGCCTCATCCGGCTTATCCACACCTGATCTGGTCTGAACTGACCTTAATCTCTTTCAAAGTTATGGACTTGTGTGCAAACCATACGGAATGATGTGCACCATGTTGGGGCAGGTTTTGTTTCGCAATGAACTGGACAATGTTGAGAAGGCGTAGATGGAATCTCCCCGTGACATTGAGGTCTGGGAGACTACAGCGCAAGCGCATGTTTCTGATACTCAGGCTGCTGTCCTGCATCATACACATTGTTATGTCGAATAATTCGAATAATATAATATAATACAACATAATATAATATAATACAACATAATATAATATAATATAACATAATATAATATAACATAATATAATATAATATAATATAACATAATATAACATAATATAATATAATATAATATAACATAATATAAGATAATATAACATAATATAATATGATATAATATACCATAATACAATATAATATAATATAACATAATATAATATAATGTAATCTAACATAAAATAATATAACATAATATAATATAATATAACACATATAATACAATATAATATAATATAACATAACA
>Ga0126342_10022119_pt1 | contig 10542 bp, 11 predicted proteins | sample Cyp1metagenome_FD_92528 | JGI IMG/M metagenome (GOLD analysis project Ga0126342, IMG submission 92528) | Coral microbial communities from Lord Howe Island, Old Settlement Bay, Australia - Cyphastrea 1 metagenome | ecosystem: Host-associated > Invertebrates > Cnidaria > Coral ...
ATGTAATGTATGTAATGTATGTAATGTATGTAATGTATGTATGTATGTATGTATGTATTTATGTATGTATGTTATATGTAAAATTACCAGTGATAGATGAACAATAATTTTGATGATCATCCCAGTTGATCGTAGGAATGTTCACAAATATCATGATCATGAAAACTTAGTCATATAATGAACTAAGTATACTATTTAGTATATTTTCATGATCATACATCCATGACATGTAAACATGATTTCTGTGATCATAGAAAATGATTGATTATAATGGTTAGATTTTAATGGTTGAATCATTGTTGAACCATGGTTTATATGAACATACCAGGAATCATCATGAATCATCTATATCTTACAATTTCTCATAGGAAATTACCATTATTTAACCCTGGTTTATCTTACCATGGAAATGTTAAAATCCCATGGAACATGCTTCCATGGAAAATATCCTCCAAGGCCGACCGCAATCGCGCCTTTGACTTGACCCAGTGCGTGGTGGCGGACGTGACCAACGCGGTGCCGTGGCATCATCTGGCATCTTCCACATGAAGAATGGGGATTTCTGAGAGGATTTCAGCATCTGAAAGACGTGTGAATCGTGAATCTTGATATATCTTGATTCTGAAATGGGGATTAGCGGATGTTTTTGGCATGGGGAGAACAAAGCATGGAAAATCGCCTGAAGGAGGGTTTAACACAACGGAAACTTCTGCTGTAAATGGGGAAACATCATCAATGATGCCACATAGTGACATTGTGTGCCTTTTCTCAATCAAAAACAGTTAAACAGACCACATTTTGGCCAGCAGAGAGTCTAAAAGCTGGCAGAAAATTCACACTTTGAACATTTTCACAGATCCAGTACTCGGCCAGTTTTTTCAGGCCAATGAGGACTCAACTGACCAAGTTTTTTCCGCATTGGCCAGAAAAAACGGTCACAGCTTTGGCCAGCTTTAGATACCCGGCCTGGTAAACATACATAGATAGCGACATGGAACATGGCCATAGAAATAGTGAATTTTCCCATGAATAGCATGGTGATTTTCCATAGTTATGTAAACGTTTACCAGAGGGTATCTTAATTCTCTGCATATTGATTTGGAATCCCAGTTGACGACCATGGGTTGATATTTTTTCTGGACATTTCGCCAATCATTGGAGTCATGGTCTATTTTTCTGGGATACTTTCTGATCGAAAAAGTCAGAATGATGGATCTGTCAATGGGGATTTTGACAGATTTTGCAGTTCATGATACTTGGAAATGCAGTTCCTTTGTTCACAAAGTGATGGGATGGCAAGGGTCAGAATGGCCTTAAACTGGATGGTAAACGCACCCAAACGTAACCAACGATTGTGGGTCTACAAGGGGCTGACGGCCATGGAGGTTGAAAGTCAACGGGGTTCCCCATAGAATGTATGTAGATATAGCATCTGCATCCCATGTATGATGTCTAGTTGCGCCTGTACAGTACGTATAATATATATATGTATATATATATATGTGCAATTTCTTTTTCTTACCAGAGGCAGCTTTTGGGCATGAAGCTTAAGTCATTAAAAACCAACATCGACGCCAAAGTAGGCATTTCCCTTTTTGGACGTGCTGAGGATATACACCGTTCTGTCGTCGTCGTTGTCGTCGTTGTTGTCGTTGTTGCTGCATTTGCTGTGTTTGTTGAAGAATCCCTAGGCATCCCTAGGTCCGGAGGCCTCATTAGTGGCTATATCGACATGTTTTTGCCCGTGGACCGAACACCGTGCTCGTAAAACTCACGTTTTTGGGGTGGGGTGGGCTAGGCTAATTAATATCCTTGGTCCAAACAACTTGCAACTACGTTAGTCACTTTTGGTACATCTTTTCAGTATGTTTGTAACTTTTCTAACAACTTCCATCGACTTTCTTGGTGTTACATAAGAAAGTTTTGTAAAACTACTTGTGTGACTTTTGTATGACAACTAGCAACTACGTTGCTGACTTCTCTAATAGCTTCTAACTACGCAAGTAACTTTGCGTCACACATTGCAACTACGTTCTTGATGATACGTTACTAACTTCTGTAACAACTTCCAACTACGTTAGTCACGTTTTTACAACAACTTCCAACTACGTTAGTAGCTTTTCCAACAACTTCCTACTACGTTGGTGTTTTCTGCATTTTCTCACTGCGCTTGTAACTTTTGTAACAACTCCAACGACGTTCTTGATGATACGTTGCTAGATTTACTAGCTTCTGTCAAAAACTTGCAACTACGCTACTAACTTTTGTATAACAAGTTGCAACTACCTTGGCACCTTTACTAGCAGCTTCCAACTAGGCAAGTAACTTTTTTTCATTGCAAGGAAAACACTTATTTGTCATACAGGCACACTTGATGCTGCATGGTTTGCATTAACAACTTACATTCACAACGTTTGTCATCGCAAAGCCGCGATAAACTGCTCTACGCCAAGTCTTGGCAATGGAGGTACATCAACCTCAATGCCAACTTGCAAAAGAAGACAATCGAAGCTTTGAAACGCATCTTCTGAGAAAAAATTGCTTGTTTTCAGCATGCGCCGAACTGCCCGGATGAAAATGAGCTGTTATTGTGGTAAAACGTGAAAACAGCCAAATTCCGGAATCCATTGTTTCAAAGTTTTTGACAACCGAAATTCGCGTTTCGCCACAGTTCCAAGCTCAAAGAAACTGTGCTTTTATGAGCACGGTTTCCGGTCCGTTTTTTTTTTCCGACCTCATTTTTTTTCCGGAGAATTTGAGACCCCCAGATCTTTGCATGTTGGTACGCGATCTCTCCATGCTTGGTGACCCTCTGATAATTTCATTTGCTACAGTAATCTGGTTATTAGTAGTGGTTAACAGGTTATAAACCAACAACAATGGGAATATGATGGTTATATTCTGCTTGTTGGTTTGGAACATGTTCTATTTTCCCATCATATTGGGAATGGAAATTCATCCCAACTGACGTTCACTAACTCATATTTTTCAGAGGGGTAGGTCAACCACCAACCAGCCACGCTATGTGCAGAGAACTACTGTCATGCGTCGAGGCCGCCTACATCGTCCGCGCCATTTTGCAGATCCGTTCGGCCGCGTCTGCCTGTCCCGAGCCCAAGTGCCATGGCGAAGCGGAGCGGCGAAGCTGGGGACTCACTAGCCATGGGAAAATGAGGGAAACATCGGGATGTTCAATGGATGTTAACTTGGAGATAATGAAGTTGGTTCAGTTTGATGAATTCTATGGTTTTTGGTAGATTTTTGACATATGGAGGTTTCCCACGTCATAGGGGTACCCCAAATCATCCAAGTTATGGATGGCTATTTTTAGTATTGAAACAATTACGGTGACTTGGGGATCCGCTGTTCGAAGAACCCCCCATTTAGTTCATGTGGTGAAGCAGCTTTGAATGCAGCCCAATTTTTTTGGGAGATATAGCTTTCTTAGTCCCACATGCTTTGTCGTTGGGCAGATGGAGTGTGATTTGTGCATGGGTTTACCATGTTCAGAGATCCATTTACTCTGGTGCATGACGGTGCATATCCCGTTGTTAATGGATGTGGCTTTTTCTCTTCCTGACTTGTTCTGAGGAAAAAGCTGGTGAATGGTAGATGGATGTAGATGGTAGGTTGATCCTAAAGAAATTGACTTGGGTGTCTCAAGTTGACACCAGGATAGAAAAGGGAGATTGCCACTCAACGGGAGGACGAGGTGATTCCCTCGTTCGCAAAATGTGCACGTTCTCTCATTCGTTCCTTTGCTCCATTCATTCATTAATTAATTCATTCATTCATTTATTCATTCATTCATTCATCCCATCCCATTCCATTCCATTCCATTCCATTCCGTTCCGTTCCCTTCCATTCCATTCGATTCCATTACTTTCCAGTGCATTCCGTTCCGTTCCCTTCCATTCCATTCAGTCATTTCTTCATTCATTCATGTCACCCATGTCATTCATATCATTCATGTCATGTCATTCACGTCATTCACGTCATTCACGTCATTCATGTCAATCATGTCATCCACATCATTCATGCCATCCATGTTATTCATTTCATTCCTTTCATTCATTTGTTCATTGCATTTATTTCATTCATTTCATTTATTTTTTCATTCATTTATTTCATCTTTTTGTTTCATTCATTCAATTCATGTCATTTTTCCATTTCGTTTCGTTACATTTCATTTCATTTCAATTAAATTCAATGCATTCAGTCAGTCAATCAGTCATTCATTGGTTGATTCGTTCTTTCGTTCGTTCATTCATTCGTTCGTTTTCGTTTTCATTCGTTCGTTCGTTCGTTCATTCGTTTGTTCGTTGGTTCGTTCATTCGTCCATTCATGTGTGTCAGGTTTTAGGCAGTTGTTTGTCTTGGAACGCCTGACTGGGTGCAAGTAGGCGCAAACGTGTTGTTGTTGCAGTCAATGATGATTGCCGGTGAATGCGGTTTTGGCTGCGTGATCCATCCGGCCAAACCAGGGCGTGCGCTATCAACATCATGAACATTATCAGCTCGTTTGCGTGGATTTCCCAGTTCACGCGCCTTGCCCAGTTGAGTGTGCGGGCGCGGGCTCATTGTGAAAGCGGGCATGGGGGCAAAGAGTGAATGTGTCAAAATTTTGAACAAGTAGACCCGGGGAAGCCAACTTTAGTGGTGTGGAGATTGGCAAACAACAACCATCATGGAAACAATCGCTGCTTTCGCACAATCAGGCGGTGGAAACCGCTCCCAATCGCGGGGTGATCCCATGGCCAAATGATGAAAATGAATGAAAATGATGTTTCGCCGCCATTCAACAGCTCAAACAACTTGTAACCAGTTCACTTAGCAAATTTATATAAAACACATTGACATTTTTGTTCAACAATTCTCGACATTGCAATGGTGATCAATTTTGCCGGATACACAACTTTCTATGTTGTTTCCTAACCGATCCTCTATAAAAGTCACCTTTAGCCCTATTTCCATTCTATTTCGCATGACCAAACGATACCTTTTCCATCCTTTTCCCCGCTGAACGGAACCAATGGGTGGGCTACCCCGCCAAGGTCCTTGGCTGTCTCCGACTGTTGGGACAAGGGAAGTCAGAAGGCCCTGTGCGCGGCGGATATCTCGGTACCTGGGCTCAAAGGCGCCATATTTGGTTCCATAAATGGGGAATACCCAATAGCTGGATGGTTTAGTTAAGCTTAGCTCATGGAAATCCATCTAGAAATGGGTTTAGTTCATGGAACATCCATCTAGAAATGGGTTTAGTTCATGGAACATCCATCTTTTTCAATGGGTACATTGTAACGACCTCACTCTTATCACTGGAATCATGGTTAGGATTCGGGGGTTAGTGACATATTTTCATTTGCCCAGATACATGGGGGGGGGGTACCCCAATAGCTGGATGGCTTATAATCATGGAAAAGGCCATCAAACTGCCATCAAAAAGCTGGATGATGTGGGGGTAGCCCTATTTTAGGGCACCTCGTGTCGTGTTTTGGGGTGTACCAGGGTTTTGACTCACACCATATAAAAAATCATCTATGACCTCCTGAATTATCAGATGCTATCGTTGTGGGACCCTGGTTCCAAGGGAAGCAAACATGAATTTAACAACAAACACAAGAGAAGGTTAAAGCACTTCAGACTTCAGACATGGAAATGTCGAAGTGTCAGCAGTGGAAACTAGTTTCCCACAAAAATAGGAATTGTCATCAGTAGTCGCTGGTCATCAACCGCACTTGCATCCCCATTCTGATTGGTGAAAAAATAAAACTTTTGCCAAAACTCCCTTCCCCTGACTATATCTCAAACTGTTGCTGCTTGTTGCCCATGGTTGTGGGTCAAACCAGCGGTGGTGGACGTCCCAAATATCATCGGAAAAAAATTGGATGTGAACAGCTGCCCATTCTGTCCCCGTGTCCGAAGCCACTGTCCATTTTTGGATACCCCGATGACTCCAGAGGCAGCTTTGAATCGTTTGTCATAGATGGAACTACAGATATGGCATATGGTTTGTCTGAACATAGTGTACCATGTGTACTCCTAAATCCATCGGATCCACCATTTTTCCTATTTTTCACTAGCTCTTTGGGGGTATAGTTTTCAGACACACCAACCCCCCCAAAAAATCGCAGGGTCAAATTCCAAGTTTGGTCACGTTGAGATTTTCAGCATTTTCATCAAACATTTTGGATGGTCAACTTCCCATAGTTCGTGGATAAAAAATCTGGATTTTGGCCAGTGAAATCTCATGAACCATCATTTTTGTTGCTTAATCTCATTTTGTTATGGTTAAATCCCACAAACATATTCCCCAAAAAATCTGGATGAAGCCTGATGAAGCCCAGTTTTTTTTTTCCTGCTGTTGAAATCAGAATTTTTGACGGTTGCAGTTCCATCCCAATTTTCCGATGCTGAAATCAGTGTTATCCCAATTCTTTCCTGGATTTTCTATGGTGAAATCTCTCACATCCCTGTTTTCGTGAAATCTGGAGGCTCCCCCCAGGCTTCCATCAATGGAAAGGTTGGTGGTTTCAAAGATTTTTTTTAAATGACTTTCCATTTCATAGATGGGATATTTTTTATCCTTTGACTTTCACCAACCATCATTTTTCAGAGGGGTAGGTAGCCCCCACCAACCAGTATTCTCTATTATTCATTAGATCAGGTATTAATCACTATTAACCACTATAAATCACTATTAACCACTATTATTCCCTATTATTCTCAGTATATTGGTTAGTATAATCCCCACCAACCAGATTATTATTAACCATCATTAGCCATATAATAACCATTAATATTAATCATTACCCTCTGGTAATTTAACATAGCTATTGAAAATGGCCATTTATAGTGGATTTTCCCATTAAAAATTGTGATTTTCCATAGTTTTTTGTATGTTTACCAGAGGGTAATAGTATATTACCAACCAATGGTAGGTAGGTCAACCACCAACCAGGACATGGTGGCAGCCGTGACTAACGGCCCGGCTGCTGGCATCGCCACCACCTCGGCAGCTTGGGCGACCGGTGTCGGATGGAGGTTGATCCATGGGTTTTGCCGAAAACTGGGTTGATTCAACTATGAAAAATGGTGGTTTTATGAAAAATGATGGTTTTCGGAAGGAAAAAATAGGATTGAACTGTGAAACATGGTGGTTTATATAACTGGTGTTGAAGTTTTGATCAGTTAAGATGGTGCTTTAGGCATCAAAGATGGCAAGACATGTGGTTTAAACGATCAAGACTCGCAAACTTGGAGATTGTACCATGAACAAACAATGCTGTAGGCAGCCAAAAGATATTTTCACTTATCAACCATCAGGTCTGAAGAATAAAACATGTGCTTTTAACCACAAGAAATATGGCTAAACATGTGAAGCATGAAACATATTGTTTTAACCATCAAACATGAGAATTTCACCAACAGAAGTGGTGGTTGAAGCTGCAAGACTTGGGGAACAAGCAGCCCATTGGGGGCTGCTACCATCAAATTTGTGATTTGACCCAGCAACGATGTTTTGATGACACTTTGGTCAACCTTCAAACTATGACATTTTTGTCCATGAAAAAAAGGATTTAATAGGACAACACCGTTTCTTAAGCATCAAAAAGAAGATGTAATGGGGATGTTAACCAACAAACTAGATCAACCTATGGGGGTGACCATCAAAACCAGGGAATTACACCAATGAATCATAGAGATAGATTGGTCCATAAATGGCGGATAATGGCATTGGAATGTCATGTTCATATAGCCAACGAACTGCCGACCATACGGGCATCACCCACCATCGATGTGAGACTTGCCATTATTTACCAGCAATAGATGGTAAGGTAAGCCGTGTTGCAGCAACAATAGGGACATAAACCAATGAACCGGCGTTTGGTGGTTTCGAAATCATTTTTCAGTTTAGCTGCATATTTGGGGTGATCATTCCAATTTTTCGTGTTCAATCAACCCTTGTTGGTTGATTTGTGCATGCGGTTATACTGCCTGGTATATGGAAGGTTATCACCATCCATGATGGACATCCACTTCTTAACCAACCAGTATAATAGGAGTGATGGAATGACGGTACTGGTTGGCGTTCTGATCGGATTTCCCAGTTCATGGATTGTGACATATTGTGACCATCCCCAATATATCATTGTATACGAAACTCCAAATAATTAGATCTGGGTAAATTATAACGACCCCACTGCGACCTCACTGGAATCATGGTTAGGATTCGGGAAATCATCCCCAAATGGCCCAACAATTCAGGTTAGTGAAATATTATAATTTACCCAGATTAGATAGAAGAGTTGGGAAGCTGAAAAGTATGGGGGGAATATATTTTCGATAGCATCAAGTCGGTGATCCGATGTTGGAAAACTGGGCATACCCGGCATATAACCCCCAACAAATGTTTGAGGGGTGAATATGGAAAAACAATGAAACAGTGGATAAAAAAAGGTATTCGATGACAAACCGGTAAGCTCTACCACTATTTTATTTCTACCATTCTTTGATTATGAGGATGGCAAATGGTATCTTTCGGAAAACAAATTGGCTGAGATTGTCTCGGCAGGGGAAACCTTGGTTTCTTAGCTTGATTTTGATCCAAATTGCCACTGGATGGATGTTTCACATCTAAGGTATTTAAGGTATCTATCATTCTCTAATTATCTAAGCTAAATCCGAAGATTTTCCGATCTAAGGAGTTCTAAGGAGTTCGGTCAGTGGCCCAGGACTGTGCGGACATGCCCGACCCATTGGAGGAAGAGAAGCATCTGCCAATGGACTAAGGTTCCCGGATGCCCATTTTATGGTCTTTTTTCGCTTCTTCGCACGGTAGAATCCTGGAGTTGCTCGCACGATTTTGTGCACGATCTATAGACTATTAATCTAGACTGTATATCGACTATAAATGACTATATGTATAACTATGTATAGTGTATATACATGCAAAAATGGAGGTGTTCGAATTCTATGCACCCGAACCGGAACCTGGACCTGTTTCGGAGGTTCCTCAGGCACCTGAAGGCGACCGTACAGAGCACCACGATCTTCGAAATGTCCTTGAAGATATCCGAAAAAGACGCTTGGTATACATTATATATATATATACTACATATATATAATTATATATACTACATATATTTATATATATACTACATATATGTATATATATATATATATATATATATATTATAGGGGTTTCCTAAAAATGAGGGATCCCCAAGTCATGGTCATCCATGACGACTGGATGATTTGGTTTTTGATATCTCCCCTAAACACATTTGGTGTATCTAGTTGGACATGGGGACATCATAGGGATATATTCGCATACAAGTATATATATATATATATATATTAGCAGCAATGATATTTTGGTTTGTGGTGTCAAATCGTTTTGGATTTCAACCAAAGAGTGTTCTGGGGGGATGTCCTTTTCCAGACTTTTGCATGCAGACTTTTCCGTTTTTTTCACCACCAGCCAGATATGGGTTTGGTGGGTCAAACTGGCATCATGGAGTAGGGGATATGGTATTTTGTGTCTGAAGAAAAAGTGAACAACCACACAAATTTCACAGCCTTCGGGCATTCCGCCTGCCCTCTGGCCTTTGGCCTACAGGCCCAAAGAAGGGGTTGTGTAAAGCTGGTTGGTGTAAAAGGTGGTTTGCGTAAAAAGCGGTTTGTCTTATAGTTGGTTTGTTTGTATGCTGTGGGATTGTGTAAACGCTGATTTGTGGAAAAGCTGGTCTGTAAAAGTTGGCCGGTGCAAAACGTGGTTTGTGTAAACGCTAGTTGGTGAAAAGTTTGTTTGCGTAGAAGATGTAGAAGCCGGTGCGTGTAAAAGCTCGTTTGTGTAAGAGCTGGTTGGTGTAGAAGGTGGTTTGTGGAAAAACAAGTTTGTGTAAAGCGGGTTCGTGTAAAAGCTGGTTGGTGTAAAAGTGGGTTTCTGCAAAAAGTGCTTGGTGTAAAGCTGGCTGGTGTAAAAGTTGGTTTGCATAGAAGCTGGGCGTGTGTAAGACTGCAGAGGAAAAACAGGAGTGGCAGGTGCTTATGGAAAGTGTTGGGCACAAAGCAAAAGCGGCAGGTTAGAACGTACTTCTGCCTGTAATGGGCAGGAAATCTATGTGAAAAAAGGTGGGAAAATGATGAAACATGCTGCATCTCAGGGGCGAGAACGGGCCGTAAAACGTGGAGCATCCCAGGGGCGAGCCAGAAGAAGATGAACCTGATGATGATGATGATGATGATGACGATGATGACGATGATGATGATGATGATGATGATGATGATGATGATGAGGATGGTGATGATGACGATGATGATGACGATGATGACGATGATGATGATGATGATGATGATGAGGATGGTGATGATGACGATGATGATGGCGATGATGACGATGATGAGGATGATGATGATGATGATGATGATGATGAGGATGGTGATGATGACGATGATGATGACGATGATGACGATGATGAGGATGATGATGATGATGATGAGGATGGTGATGATGACGATGATGATGACGATGATGAC
>Ga0126342_10022120_pt1 | contig 10542 bp, 9 predicted proteins | sample Cyp1metagenome_FD_92528 | JGI IMG/M metagenome (GOLD analysis project Ga0126342, IMG submission 92528) | Coral microbial communities from Lord Howe Island, Old Settlement Bay, Australia - Cyphastrea 1 metagenome | ecosystem: Host-associated > Invertebrates > Cnidaria > Coral ...
AAGATATGCCAGATAGAATGCCAAATAGAATGTCAGAAGATATGTCAGATAGAATGCCAGAAGATTTGCCAGTAAGAAAATGTATAAATGCCATGGTGGGGATCACACGAAGTAAAGTAATTTCTTTAATTTTTGGATTGATTTGGTGCCACATGAATTCTTGCGGCATTAGTCATATTAATCGAATTCATGAACTTAGTTTGACTCATGGTGTTTTCCATGCCTATGCCTTAAATATGCTCAAATCCTCAGAGTGGTGCGGCTCAGTTGCCATCGAGGTATGCACGTCGCTTTCGCCATGACGGGCAACCGGGTGGAGAAGACGCTCCGCAAAGCGGGGCTGCGGAAGTTCATCGGGGACCAGTGGTTCTTTCCCACCGTGGAGGTGCCTGGCCAATTCCTCTGTTTTCAGGGGCGGCTTTGGGGGATATTTCAACATCCTTGGCTTGGGAGGTTTCAAGTTTTCAAGTTATTGTTTCTAACCAGGCTTGGGATGATTGGTTGAGATGACTGAAATGACTTGTGTATTGTTGGGATACGTATGGATATATTGGGATGGGTGCAAACCACCCAGCAACTGAGTTTTGGGGCAGTTTGAAAAGATAATGTTCATGACAGTTCATAGTTCATGATGGTCAATGAATTGATTTTAATGTAGATAGGACAGACCAGTGTTCAGAGTTCAGGCTTGTTACGTCGTGTTTTTTGGAGGTTGGCAGGAGATTCCACAAGATTCCACATGGTCGTTTCTCAACAGTTTTCTCATATTTCATTTCATCTCATTCCTACTAGTAGATACTGGAATCTTATTCCATCTTATTCCTAGATACTGGATGATACTGGAGGGAAACATAGGGAAACCCTTTTTGACTTGGAAGATGTTGGCTTGCAGCCCATGGTGACAGGAGGCGGTCCAGTACTGCGTGAAGCACCAACATGCCAGGTGTCGCAGCTGAAGTGACTAGCTGTGACTGGGGTGTTGATCAGTTGTCAAACATCATGGAGGATATGGGCATACAGATATACAGATATACTGATATACCATAAATCTATAATATATCATTATATCTCTTCAATTCTCTATGAAAATTTATTCTTGATAAGATTATTATATATTCATGTATATATATATATAAATATTAATGTATATATACCTATCAATTATACCCAACTGGCAATAGCCGCTAAAGCCAGGTGGAAAATGGTAGACATTCCCTTCCCGCCATGTGACAGGCGCCGTCAGAGCAAGGGATCCTCAGAGGGTCAGGAGAAATTGGACCAGGCCAAGATCGATGAGACGCTTGGAACCCTTTGGGATATGCTTGGGATATGGTCAGGCTCTGACTTTGTTTTTTTACATGGACAATCATGATATGGCTGGATGATTTAATATGTCAATTTCATCATTTGTTTATAGCTTTTAGTTCTAAGATGTTCTAGCAATATGGACTTGTTGTATGGTGTTTCATGTCATTGCATGTGCATGTATTTCATGAAGCCCACAGTGGCAACAAAACGCCTGGAAAGCCATTCGCTTGATTTCTTCAGGAGTGCATTGATGTACAGGGCTAGTGGTGGGCCTCTCCAGTGTCCTCAGTTCCCAAGATGATCAAGTCATGTGCTGTCAAGCACGATTCTGCAGTGTGCGGAATCGCCGAATAAATGGCCTTCATGTGCCAGAATCACCTATTGTCATTTGATACCATTCGTATTGCACCTACATTACTATTTGTTTCATGAAACTGATTGTATGATTATAAAAACAGTATAATGATTAGTATGGCAATGCCATAAACCAGCCGGATCCATCTGGTTTCAGTCCCCATCAATCCATGCCGAGTCATTGGGGCTTCCAACCGCTGGCAGCGAGGATTGACATCTCTGCGATCCAGGTGCACTGTGGCAATGAGATCGGCTTCAGCAATGACCTGCACTCCAACTGCTCCATGGTCTTCGTGAGTTTGTCCAAGGATCTGATTTAAGCTGATATTTGCTGATCTGCTGAGATGGAAAAAATGACTCTGATGATTGAGTCGTCAATGATTTTTGATTTTTTTTGCCCTCTGGTTACTTCATCTAGAAAACAGGAAAAACACGTGTTGCTCTAATAGGTATAGTATCAATCATCTATACATTGGCCACGGCTTCCATGGAGATGTGAAATAACCATCGTGGAAGTTTCGATGTTCGCAAAGTTCACTGGATTTTTTGTCGGGGAATCTCTCTGGAGCATATCGAGCAGTGAGCAGTTCGTCAGGATGTGCCCATGATCATGACGGAGATCACAGGCGATGGGGGATGAAAGGATATGATTGGGGTAGGGGGAAGTGATGATTGGGGCTTTTAAGATAGTTTGGATGCCACGCTTTGTCTGGGCGGATGGTGTCAAGCCAGTTAAGATGTGATTTGTTGGCGGGCATCTAATATAGAGAGAGATTATCTAATTACAGCACAGTAAAGTATATTAAAGTTCGTTAATTCATCTTAATTTTCTTCAGGTCAATGATGGATGATGGAGATAATTAGATATCACGCCTCCGGTGGCCTCCTTGTGCCAGGCGTTTTCAAGAAGAACCACATCACCATCATCAGAGCTCAGATTGATCCCACGGGGGATGAGATGGGAGCACCTTGATGAACGACCAGCCTTGTCGCTGATGATGTAAAGGTGCATGATGGTTGGTGAATGATGGTTGGCTTACTACTATTAACTATTCTATGATTTCTATGATTTCTATGATGGTTGGTGAATGCTGGTTATTACTATTCTATGATTTCTATGATTTCTTTCATAATCTTTCATATGTAATCATTAGAATCTAGGCATTGATTGTTGATAATTACATGCGCTTTACACTGTGACTGTTGTTTTGATTCAACAACGTATAGTTATATATACGTATATAATATATATATATATAACATTGTAGAACTAAATAATTATATGTAGATAAACATTGGCAGGATCCCAAGAGCAAACATGCACTACCACTTTTTTGCGATGGACTTTGAGGAGGTTCAAATTTATATTTCAAACACAGTGCAATTACCTGCATGGATTGTCAATCTATATTCGAATTTTTGAGTTTGAGTGTTGGATTAACATGTTGAAATATGTTGAACATGGAATTCGAGCTATCTGCGGTCAGCTCATATCACAGCGACGCACTACGTTTTGGACGTCAAAAACGGACGTAGGACTCCTAGCGACTCGTCGTGCCAAGGCGAAGCACATCTATTTCGTGCGCAGCTTGCGCACGCAATCGAAGCTCTCGGGTGTCGAGGCTGGAGGTTGAGTATCCAGATAGTAACCCATAGCCCCAAAAAGATTGAGAAGCTGTGACAAGAGCTGTGTGTTTGCCAGAATTTGTCAGACATACTGCCATACTGATACAGTAACTGTACTTCTTGATCTTTGTCGGTGATATTGTTCACACTTCACATTCTTCATATCCTTTCCATATCTTTCACATCCCTTTTTCAGCAACATGCAAAAGGCGATCAAGCGACACTCGTAGGTCTCAAGGGTGCGAGAGGATTTGGAGGTGGTTCTGCGGAGACATAAGCTCCTGGCGGCAGGGATCTCTTCAGGTGGCCAAAACGCTCTGCAAAAAATAGGGGAATATCCCAAGGCCGTCCGCAGAAAGGGGGCATATTTTTGGTATTTTCGAGTTGAACCAGCTATGGAGAATCCCAAAACGTGTGTATATAACATGTATATATATATAGAATATTCATTAATTCATATTCTAGATTCTAGATGGGATGGATTTTCATGGACTTTCAACCACTTACCAACTGAGATGCACGTCCAAGGACCGCAATTTTCTCGGTGTGTTTTGAAGATGTACCTCTGGGATCCTCTGGGGAAATAATACCCAGCTGAGGCTTAACTTTGTTTTTTGGCAGCTATCTAAGATTTGCGAGTGAGATCTGAAAACGTGCCATGGACTATAGCGGACTTCTGGACTACTGACATGATTGGTTTTCAACAACAAGATGCGGATATGAACCAAAGCTGGGTGGCGTACGTAGCTGATCTAAAAGTCAAAGATTGGGAATTGAACATTGATTCTATCGTAATCCCAATCTTTGGACCTGACATGGGAATATAGCCTATATACAATATATATATATATCTATATCTGATCTATTGCCACATATTGCCACCAACTGTAATAGGTAAAGGGAAATCAAGCATATTTATGATGAGTGGCTCAGATTTTTCAGGGGGAATCCATCAACACTGATTGGGGGTTTCCCTCACCATTTGGCAACAGGATCATGAGGACCTCATGAATCCATGATGTCAAATGGTCAGCTCGATCAATCCTTTAGCCTCCAGATCAACATAGTCGACATAGTGCCTGAAAATCACAGCCTTCCAAAGCCAGACTGATGGAAGGGTCTATGTGGAAGTTTGTGTTTGGGGTATGTTTTGCTTAAAGGATCTCTTTAACAGGTGGGAACTCCGCAGAGCTCAACAAATCTGAGGTTGATGAGCAGTAGTTTCAGAGATTTGAGTAACTTTGACGGCATTTTGACATTGGGGGGATGGTATATCCATAGATCTGGGGTAAATTATAAGGACCTCACTGTTCTCCATCACTGCAATGATGGTTAGTAAGGGGAATTATCCCTTATTTTAGGCTAGTAACTAGTGTTTTTTTTTTAAATATCAGACATTACATACTATAATTTACCGGTCCAGGAATCATAGAGGTGATGGATGATCATAGAGGTCCCAAGAATCCGCTTGATTTTTGTGCAGGCAGGAGACCACTTTCAGAAATGGGCAGATGATCATATTACGGCAACTCTATTTCTCCTGAAAGGACTATGTTGGTTATATAAGTTATATACGAATTAGTGTTGAAATCCCGTCTTTAACCATATATTTCGACAATTTTCAGAACCATGAATCACTCTATTCACCTCTGAGGACTGAGATGCAGTGTGGCGAATGGTTAAACTGTTGGCTAATGTTGAGCCATTTTGATGGCAGACAATTAAAGTAAGCAATGTTACAGTGGGTGAAAGATTGGTGCATAATATCGGCCTACTATTGTAGATGGAACTTTGTCAATATTTAAGAGGGGCTGTTTGTTCATAGAACCGCTTCTGTATGTGAGGGAACTAAAATCCAGCCATTGAGCCAAAAATTCACAAGCTTTTGTTCACTGGGCTGGGATAGAGCACTCCAAGATTACATTTCTTTAATATGTTTACCTTCCAGTAAAATAGCATCATAGATGTGCTAAATCCATGGCTTTTTCTGCGTGACCCGTGGACGGCTTTCAGCCGAGACGTCCATGGATCCCAGGCTTGAAGTTTAGCAAAAACATATCAAACAGCCCCATGACTGGTCTCCTGATTCATAGATTCATAGATTCAGATAGATTCAGATAGATTCAGTACCTTTTACCAGGGTTGCGAACGGGAAGGATGTTTTATTGTCTATGTTAAATGGACGATATTGGCGAATATATCCGCATATTCTCCCATTTCAGGATCGTAAGACCATATTAAACCATGTTAGACTCCATATTTCATGGTTACATCATGTTTTTCAACCAACGGGAAGGGACTCGAAACCCTTGCTAGCTTTTGAAGCAGCACCTCGACCCCTCGACCCAACGGGCCCAACGGGCCCCGCCCAGATCACCGTGGCGAAGATAGCCCAGATCGAAGTCCCGATCGAATTGCGAGGTTGGAAGAGGCATTGGTTTCACAACAGGAGCTGCTGCTTGGCATCGAAAAACCGGGGGAAAAATGATGATGATTAGATATGATTAGCCTGATTAACCACTGGGTTTACGGGTACCCTTCGATGCCCTCAAGCATGGCTGACCAGGAAATCTCGCGTAAGATTCGATGCAGGGTTTCATTGAAAAATGATCCATTGCCATGTTTGATTACCGGAGGAAATATGTTTTTCTTAAGTTTTTTTTGAAGGTACAAAGCGCCCAAATTCCATGCTTTAAATATATTTGAATATGATGTTTTCATAATATGTTCTTTCCCAATCAATTCTTATTTGATGAGCTTAACCAATTTCTAGACGAACCCATTTATATAGTAAAGAAGTTGTCTCCTTGATGATTACCTTGTTTTTGGCTGGTAGCCTTACTACTATCATTGCATAGAAGTGGCAAGTCAAAGTTAACAACATGTTTTTAAGAAACAACACGATTGGGCACTATGTTGATTGTTAACCTGCTGTCATTCTTAAAGGAACCCCTTGAACTTCCTGCTATGATGATTCACCTATATTCACCTTGTGAGGCTCAAATTGGGAACTAGATACCGGCCTTGACCCTCAAAGTGACGTCACTGGAAGGATGGTTCATGGGGAATCAGCAGAATCATCCCCACATGTCCTTATTTCAGCTATTTTTCAGGTGAGTACACTATTGTATACTGTAGTTCAGCCAGAGTGGTTGAAGGGATTTGAAGGGTCAGTCATTTCAGACTTGCACTGGACATTGTTTTGACATAAGCGGATTCGCGTGTCCCAGTGGATGGTTAGATGTTCTAACCCTCGTCGAATTGGACCAAGGGAAGATGGACAGAGGAACCCGTTGGATTGATGTCCTTTTCCCATTGAAGTTGGTTGATGAAAATCGAGGGGGTTCTGAAGGTTTACCCCTGAAAAACAACCGGTAAATGATGATAGATGGGATTAACCAGCTCCCGGCCCCTCTATTTTTTTTTTTACCAAAAGGACATTATTGCCTCAAACATCCTCAAACCAATCCATTGAATATACAAACATGTACAGTACATGCATGTAGATAAACATAATGTTGATTGATCAGTGTTTCGTTTTGAATTCCAGTAGCCAGCAGTAACTGTGATGGGAAAAAATGAAGTATCCCAAGAAATTGGGATCAATACGTCCAAATTTGGTTCTCCCAAAATGTGTGCTTAGCATTGTGTCCATATTCGACATAACTTACCCATTGACCAAAATCAACCATCTGAGTTTTCCACCAAACGACATCAGCTCCCATCTTCGCACGCAGAAAGCACTTGCAGCACAGTTTTCCTAGAGTCACAGTGGGTTTCCTGTCGTTGCTCCCTTCAGTTCCCATTTTCACCTCAAAGACGAGCCCCATCTTCACCCACAACGCCCAGGAATCGCAATTTAGAAGAACAAGTCACTCGACTGCTGAGTCGCCCCGGAACAGGCGTGCTCGTGGAAAAACCTCGGTTCGGGTCGCTTCCACATCACTAAGCCCCAAAGTTTTGACTTATCGCAGGCCATTTTGTTCATCTCCGTTTTTTCAGGATCTCTTTGTATTTGTTTCATATCAGTTCCAACACATCCCATCCTACAGGACCCCCCAGCTACATGTTTTACATGTCAAAACCCTCCTCTAAGACTCCTCGATAGATTTCTTTATCATTCTTTATCCATCCGAGTTTAGCTTAAACAAAACCATCCTCAACCTCTCCAAGCATTCCAAACCCAATTTTGGATCATAAATCTGGGCCCAAGTTCTGCGCCAGGCACTTGCCTTCCAGGCTGCCTCCCAGCCAATCTGTTGGGCCGCACGCATGACCTCGGCTAAGCCGAGCGCCGGGCAAAGTCCCCCCAGCGGCCACGGGTCAGGAAATGGAGGACTTTGTGGAGAAACCAGTGGTATAATGGAGATCATATCCGATAATATCATGTAAATGGCTTGAATAGTGATGAATAGTGTGGAGATCATCATTCAAGTGATCTATTTTTTGAAATAATTTGATATAGCAATATACCAAACATGTAGAAACAAATGGAAAAATAGAACCTACCAATGTCTACCATTCTATGCTAGTAGGTTTGGTAAACCCAATGTATAAACCATCCCCAAAATCAGTATAAATGGATTGTATAAACAATCCCCAAATGGTAGGTTGTATATTGTGAATATACTGTATATATATACATATTTATATATATATATATATACATGCTACAGTATCAGATCACCAGTTTTTTGGGCAATGAGTTTAGAAAAGCAGACAATCATCCAGCGCATACGGCATCAGCGCGGAATCTGTGGCACTCTGCGTAAAATCATGCTTAAAAAATCATAACAACCTTCTGTCTCCCAGGTGAACTGGCAACATCCAGCACTAAATCACTGAGTGGTACATAGTTCATACACTTCACCAAGCTTTACTGTATTATGAATCCTCGATGTTGCAAAATTTGGGAAACACGGCAAAGCATCCACAGTGGCACGGTGGCTTAAGCCTCCTACACCAGTAATAACCGCTGGATGCAGCCTATGTCTCTTTTGAAAGACTGGCTCAAGATACACCCGGCACATCCCAGAACTGAGTTGTCTTACTGTATCCATTTAGAAGCTGGCACTTTCTAGGAGCTGCCCTAGCCAAAAAGGTACTCCTTCCCAAAATTCAGAAGAACTTAATATCCATCACCCGGTATAGGCTTCTAATCGACATGTTTCTACATGTTTGTTGATCAAACACCCAGCACTTTGAGATTGCCACGCGGACACCACAGCTGCCTCCCATCTTTTCGATGCCCGTCATCCAAATTTGAAGCTTGAGATGCATGGTACATCACGGTGCCAAGCACCCATCCCTGCCATGGGCTTTCCATGAATTTTGTTTGAAATCACAGTTGTTGGTTTTGGCACTTGGACATGTGTCGAAAAAATGTGGAATTAGTTGTTTGCATTTCCAACCCTAGCAGGGACGATATGGGATGATTCATGAGACTCCATGACTATACCTATTTGTTCAGAGGGAGGAAGCCCAGCAACTGCAGTAAGATGTGCCAGCACCTCTTAGACCGCGCCAGCCGAACAATTGGTACCGTATCAAAAGAACGAAACTCTTTTTCCAACCTGTTTTCTTTGAGGGGCTCGATGTTCACCTTGATGTTTATCCATATCGACCTGAAATGAAAATGGTACAATTCAAATCACGCGACGTTTGACACATCCTGCTTATACTCAACTTATGTTTTATTTGTTGCGTCAAGCAAATGCTGGGCGATTCCCCACGACATGCCTTAATGGTAATAAAATCTTTGAATCTGCTGTAGCTTCAGGCTGTCTCCCTGACCGGCCTATTCCGGCCTGGAAGTATGCCATGCATGAGACAAGGGCCATCAAGGACCAGATCACAATTGGGAGTGACTTTGCAAGCTTCTGAAACGCGGTGTCAGGTTCTGGTCCTTCAATCCCATCTGACTTTTTCTGGAGGAGTGAATGTGCTACAAAGCGCGCATATCGCACTCTACCAATGAGTTTTTTTCAACATGAGCTGAACTTGGCAAGAAAAATGGCAAGCTGTTGCACATGCAGCAGTACTAGCATATTTGCCAATCGTGTTCCGAGAAAAACGATTTACGTGATTGTGATGTGCTAATAAAGAAGGCACATTTGTGTTTCTAAAGCTTGCAGTAGCAACTTCAACATGACTGGCTCAGTGCACCAATGCCATTGTCACAGCCTTGTTCCACGATGTTCTATGCACTTTGCATCATTCACCAGCCTCCTTCAATGATGAGTCCCTGCTAGATCTGGGGATTCAACTCAAGTTAAATAAACCCACGAGTTTCCATGATTTATAGCTCCCATTAAAACAACAAAAAACAACAAAACACCATGTTTTTGAGGCATTTTCATGGGTCTTTCGTTGCGGTCTCAGCTGAAGTTCTCTGCTTCAGATCTTCCGTGGAATGTTTGTCGGACCGAGCGACCGAGGCCTGGAATTGCCTACAGCCACAGCGAGACGAAAGGTATGAGAAGGTGGGGGCCGCTGGAGATCAATCTGGGTCAATTTGATCACCGAAAAAAAAATAATCCAACAATATCCAACAGGGGAATTCCCTTTAAAACCAACAGGTGAATTCCCTTTAAAACCAACAGGGGAATCTACTCAAATGGGATTTTGGTTTGACATTTATAGACCATTGATTTATATTGGGGATCTTCCCCTATAATAATCCAATAGTGAATGGAATGGAATGATAGAGGGCCGAGGGATTTTGAGCACTGCTCATTTTTGATTCACTTACCCTCTGGTAAACGTATACAAAAACCATGGACAATGACAATGTCTAATGGGTAAATCAACTATTTCTAGGCCATGGCTACAATAGCTTTTTGTATGTTTACCAGAGGGTAAATACATGTAAATACTGGGTCAACCGACTGGTTAGATACGAGCTAGTGCTTTACTATTTTGCTATCAATGGTGACATGTACTAACAAGTACTCACTAGTTGTTCCCCACCTGCCAGGTGAGGGTTGTTAGATTTTATGTCAGTTGCCTGGTCCTCCTCCTCGTCCTCGTCCTCCTCATCTCCTCTCCTCCTCCTCGTCGTCCTCCTCGTCGTCCTCCTCGTCGTCGTCCTCGTCGTCCTCCTCGTCCAACTGCGACCCGCGATCCACAGTGTTCTCTGCCGGACCTCAACCACGACCATCCACGCCCAGTGTTCCCTGCCGGACCTCAACCACGACCGTCCACGCCCAGTGTTCCCTGCCGGACCTCAACCGCGAGTATCCACGCCAAGTGTTC
>Ga0126342_10022121_pt1 | contig 10542 bp, 6 predicted proteins | sample Cyp1metagenome_FD_92528 | JGI IMG/M metagenome (GOLD analysis project Ga0126342, IMG submission 92528) | Coral microbial communities from Lord Howe Island, Old Settlement Bay, Australia - Cyphastrea 1 metagenome | ecosystem: Host-associated > Invertebrates > Cnidaria > Coral ...
GCATGATATAGATGTGTTGGTGATTTAGCTAACAAGAGTCGGAAGAGAGGTTATGGGTCACTCTCAAAAAAGATCCCTTAAATCCACCAACTAGTCCAGTTTTTGGTCTTTCAAAACCAGAATTATTTGAGGTATACTTTGGCTTCAGAAGGACTGAGATTGAATCTTCCCAGTGACACCGACACCAAACTAGTAACTACAGTGAGTAGCCCAAGCGATTCGTTGCGGGACCTTCGATTTGTAGTACACATGCATACCATTTCAGTGTGGTCATGAGGATCCTCAAGATCCCCAATATCCTGGTGGCAGGCGACCTGCGTCCGTTCAGGCGACCGGCGGCCGGTCCAGCAGTGAGTGCGGCTGGCAAGTGCAGTGGAACCAAAAGCGAGTTGGATCAGATTTTCCCATGGCTTATTGGTGAAAGTTCACAACAGTGCCCAGCCAAAAACAGGAGAGATGACGTCCAAAATGGTGATCAAACTGAAGAAAAGTGGCCATTTAAAGAAACAGGGTGCATCCTGGAATCATTGATCATTTATGGATCATTATTCTTGAATCATTGAGTGCCCAAAAACCTGGATCTCGATTTTTCTTTGGATTTTTTGAACTGGTTTCAAAGTTGAGTGCATTGCATTCGAACAGGTTCCAGCCATCGCCTTATGGATCAGCTCCCACCACAGAGATGTGAGCTGTGCTTCCAGCTGCTTCGAAGTGACTGGAGACAGGTAAATGCAAGTAACATCAAGTAACACCTCCTTCCAAGTTCCTGTTGGCCAAAAACGTTTTTTTTTTCAGCAGACTTCTGCTCCTGAGAAGCAACTGGAAGTTTCGTTTCAAAAACATTTGATTCACCGCTGAAGCAAAGATATCGTGCGCAAAAAAAAATGGAGACTGAGATTTCGGCCGAGAATTTCGCAGGTGACGCCAGCCGATTCGTCTTGAACTTTTTGGCTTCGGCTGGTGGGGGTAGTAGTCCGGATAGTCAATCCGGCCCCTTTTCATGAGGTTTTCACCTGGGATGATCCAGAATTGACATAGGTTTCAGGGTTGAAAGCGGCAATTTGTTGAACCGTGGCTTTGTTTGAACATAGGGCCCAAATCTAGTGGTTTATCATCAGGTTCCCATATTCAGGAAAGCAAATACTGATTGGTGGTTTGGAACATGGCTTTTATGACTTTCCATATATTGGGAATGTCATCATCCCAACTGACTTTCATATTTTTCAGAGGGGTAGGTATACCACCAACCAGAATACTATTTTGACTATTCTTTAAAACAAGGATGACACCACCTATCGATTTATCTAACACCGACCGAATGTATCCGAGTGATGAGAAGGGAAACAACCACCCTTTTGGATAATGAGTGACATAAGCAAGAATTCAAAAAGAACGCATTCCACTTGGCGATTAAATCCTATGTAAAGAAGGAATGAAGATATACCTATCATATTCATTCATATCCTTCAAGAGTTTCACGACCTTGAGTATGTCAATAGTTGTAGGAAAAGTCAATGTTGGTGGTGATGTGATCTTGAAAGATCTTACATGTTTAAACATAGGGAATACACGATAAACAACATATTGGATATCTTCTTGCATACATAAACTGAAACTTTGTTCAAAGGTTACGAAAGTTACTGTAATCAAACAGAAGTAGACGCGTACCTACAATTCTAATAAATACATACATTACATTACATTACATTACATTATATATATATTACATTATATATATATGATAAAAATACCAACATATATCTATATAAATATGTATATCTATAAAGACAAAAATATCTATAAATATATATATATAAATACATATGTGTATAAAAGAAAAACACATGCCATAACAGAAAATGGGTTATGGAACAACAATTGAAAGGATAAAATGAAAACAGAGAAATACTAATGATTTTAAACATAAATTCAATATCCTGATTATGATTCTGTATCCAATGATTTGCTCCTTAAGAAAGACCAATCTTTAGACCAATATGCAGAGTATGGAGAAATCAACCATTACCCTCTGGTAAACTAACATAGCTATGGAAAATCACAATTTTTAATGGGAAAACTCACTATAAATAGCCATTTTCAATAGCTATGTTAAATTACCAGAGGGTACCATATGAAGAAAAAAACACATCTTCAATGAAGATTTAATCAGAAAACACGGCAAGAGAATACACCACATCGAGGAGGAAAGACAACATTACAACAAAACTACTATACACAATCGACAGAGTTGAGACACTTGATTGACAAACGAGGTCTTGATAGAGATGCAACCATTTTAGTGTTTACAACATCAAGACAATTGTGTCCGAACATTGGGATGGAATAGGTGAAGATGATGAAACGTGGAGACACTGAAGCTGATTATCAATTTACAATATCTTGACAACATATATTATGAAGTAATCACCCGCCAAAACTCTGACATAAACCACATTTACCTTAACAAATCCCAGCCTTATTCAATCCGGACAATTTTTGAGTGAAAGTTAGGGCCATGTCGCAAAATCCCCAGACGAAAACCATCACAGGGGACATACTAACATAGCCTGTCCAAACGCGTCTCCCTTTTGCCATTTTCGTCCTATTGTTTTTTTGGGCGTCACGGATGGTGTTCAAGACCAAACTTCTTAGCACAAGCAGTTAGTCTAGTTGAACTCAGGTTCCACTCAGCACAAGCAACACCTGGTGGTGAACAGTGGCATACAAAAACTGGTGAACTGTGGGTGTCATGGACCAAGCTTTGGGGATGGCTTTGTTCAACTGGGACAAGCATCCCTGCTGGGGGACTTTGGGTGCTCAGTGATTCACTGGTCTATGTTCTTATGTTCCTATACAAACCATACGTGTTCTGTGCAGTTTCTTTGGCTTTGTGTCAAGTTTTTCCATAGCTGGAGGATTAGTTTGGGGGTGGCCCCTTCCATAGTTCAACAGTGCCTGTTGCTGATCTGCACCCCCCAAATCCAGGTGATTGAGATCTTTTTCCAGGCTTTCAGGGGCACATCACTTTGCCATCCATGTCGGCCCAGGCTCTCGCAAAATCCATGTCTTCCATGGGTTTTTCACGCATGAAAACAGCCAAGGTTGAGACAAACCCTACATGTTACATGTTTCGTCCTCATCTAACTGCATGGATGCCCCTTTCTCCGGCTTCGAACAACAAACCAAAGCTGGATCCGGAGCATTCCGAGCCGCAAAACAACACGAATAAATGATATAAAAAGATCAAACACATCCTTTAAACTTTGCAATACTTTGCATATCTTCCTCTGGAACCATGAGAATTCCAGTAGTTTAAGCCCTCCAACCAGCTTCGAGCAGCTTTTTGCTAGCCACCTCAAGCAGCTTTCATCAATCCCAGAAATCCACTGGGCGCTGGCGCAGCCTATGTCTCTTGCAGACGTCCATGTGATTGTGGCCGAGGATGAGGCGCTTGGTGCCGCTGGAAATCTGGGAAAAAACATGGGAAGTGGAGGAACATTTTACTGGTTTGACGTTCATTTTTTCCAACAAAATCCCAATTTTGTTGGTTTGTTTGACATCTTTTTTGTATTTTTCCATCCTAGATGATCATTCCGATTGAGAAAAAAAACACCAGCCAGCCTAACAAGTGGTGAAGCGCCCCAAAGGTGGGGCTCCCGAGAGGAGTCAATTAGTCATGGGCTAAACATGCTGAGTATACGAAAAAACACCTGTAGTTTTTAAGGATAAAAGTCTGGTCTTGTTTTGGGTCGGCACCTCGCTTCCGACGCCGAGTTTTGACTCGCTTCCAACGCCGGAAACGGTTTCGCTCCCGACTCCGTGTGCCCCTGCATCATCATCATCATCATCATCATCATCATCATCATCATCATCATCATCATCATCATCATCATCACCATCACCATCACCATCACCATCACCATCACCATCATCATCATCATCATCATCATCCTCATCCTCATCCTCATCATCATCATCATCATCATCCTCATCATCATCATCATCGTCATCATCGCCATCATCGTCATCATCGTCATCATCGTCATCATGGTCATCATGGTCATCATGGTCATCATGGTCGTCATCGTCATCGTCATCGTCATCATCATCATCATCCTCATCATCATCATCATCATCATCCTCATCATCATCATCATCATCATACACAAAGGGCAACAACATACAAACCCTAAAGGTGTCATGTCCCTTGTTACATTACTTGCAACGACATATAAACCCTAAAGGTGTCGTGCAGGTTTCAGCGTCGGGAGCGAGACAATTTCAATACTTACCATAGGAACTCAGGTGTGACCATACATAAGAATACCTTGGAGTTTGTTTGGGAGAGTGGGGAGGGATCCTTCTACTTACATAATTACTGGCATCAGCCATTTTGGGTGTAAACGACTCAGCCACGCACACAAAATCCACTCAGCCACGCGCACAGGTCCAGGACAGCCACGCACACAAATCTATCTCAGCCACACACACAGATTATACTCAGCCATACACACAAAGAAAGCTCAGCCACACACACAGACCTGTATATGTTGCATTTAATGTAAAAAGAACCACCACATGTTTAGGGTTTCTATGTTGTTGCGCGTAATGTAAGAAGAGACACGACACCTTTAGGGTTTGTATGTTGTTGCACGTTGTTGCACTTAATGTAAGAAGAGCCACGACACCTTTAGGGTTTGTATCTTGTTGCACTTAATGTCAGAAGAGCCACAACACCTTTAGGGTTTTTATGTTGTTGCAAGTAATGTAACAAGGGACATGACACCTTTAGGGTTTGTATGTTGTTGCAATTAATGTAAGAAAAACCAAGACACCTTTAGGGTTTTTATGTTGTTGCACTTAATGTAAGAAGAGCCGCTGGAAGTGAGTTACTTTTGGGTGTTGGGAGTGAGTTCTGGGTGTTGGAAGCGAGACGGTGTTGGAAGTGAGTCGAAACTGGGTGTTACAAACAGATATCATATATACTGTGTATATATATATATATAACCATGGTGAGGAACAACTCCATTAGTTGGCATATAGCTGTGATATACTATGATTAGCTTCTGGTAATGACTAACAGTTTGCCATTGAAAATCACAATGTTATTTTTTTGAAATCACCCATTTTCCATGCAAACTGTTAGTTTACTGGACCAGTGTCTGGGGTGGCGAAGGCCCGAAGGCCGCGGCTCAGGAGATGTTTACGGAGCTGGCCATCAGCGGCCTACTGTTGGGGCGGCCAGGAAGGTCGTTGTTATATATGTACGTGTACAGGTAGATGTCTATGATTGTGTGATATTGTGTGTGTAGGTGTATATAGGTGTATATATAGATACATATATATATATATTATACTATATATATATATGATATAGATATGATATAGATATGATATAGATATGATATAGATATATGTGTGTGCATATGTACATGTATGTGTACACGGCAGACCAATCCTTGGATCCAGTGGTGATTGGCTTCAGGCTGAAGCCACAGAACACATGAAGGAAAGAAGGAAATCCAAGAAAAGGTACCCTCTGGTAAACATACAGAAAACTATGGGAAATCACCATGCTAACAAAATGGGAACATCAACTATTTCGACTGGGCCATTTTCAATAGCTATGTTAAATTACCAGAGGGTAAGTTCAGCCTATAAATAGTAACTATAGCAACTATAGTTCCAAGAAAACAACTATAGATGTAAATCTGGATGAACTAGAGTAATTATAGCTGTTTGAAACAAACTAGTGAAGTCCTATAATTCAGCCAGATGGGTTTGAAAATAGGTGTACCCTCCTTAAATGGCTAAATGGAATGGATAAATTGGGTACAACAAATTTTCCGACAAACCCAGATTTTTATGGGATAAACCCGATAACCCCAAGCTATGTTTGGGTCATTAAAAAACATCGGATGCCAATGAACATCCCTCATTCAACCGGATTTACTGGATTTTTCAGGTCTCATGGCTTATCCGAGAGCCGCTTGAGGAGTTCCGGGATGTTTTCTGAAGAATCCATGGTGGGTATGGGTTGGGTATGGGTTGGGTATGGGCTGGGTATGGGTTGGGCATGGTTAGTTTAATTTTTATAAATCCAATAACACTTTGCCATTGGTTTGACAGGTTTCAAGGTTATCCCGCGGGTTTGCTCCTGGACCCGGTGTGTAGAGCTCTGTTCAGATCGTCATCACTTGTTTGCTCTGTTTGATTCTCTATCTGACTTTGTTTGACATGAGTGTCTACCCTCTGGTAATTTAACATAGCTATAGAAAATCACCATTTTCAATGGGAAAATCCACTATAAATGGTCATTTTCAATAGCTATGTTAGTTTACCAGTGTCTATATATACTGTAGCTCTCCATATTATAGTGACGTACATATAATATCATATAATATAGACAGATACATGGAACTTGCAGATCATGCAGCCGTGACATGGCAAGGACAGCTGAAGATGGACTTCAGGCAATTGCCCATCTCGACCCTTGGCTCCAGTGACTGTCATTGGGAAAACGGGAACTTGTTTTTTTTGATACCCTCTGATAAACTAAGATAACTATGGGCAATCCTCATGTTTGATATGTAAACTATACGTAAATCATCCGTGGGGCCTTTTTGTTCGTATCTATGTTCGCTGGAGTATAACACAAAAAGCATTGGGATCTAGCGAGCTGAGCAGTGGCTGCGATCCACCCCTGTTGGTTGATGATTAGTTCGGGTATTTTTTTCTACCCTTCATATATGGGGGATTATTTCATAATCCATGCAGGGGGAATCCCGTTCTTAACCAACCAGTATTTCATGGAATGATAGAGGGATTTTTAAACATTGGGATCACGACAAAATCATGACATAATCATTGATTATAATCATGATACAATCATAATATACCATTATATAGCAATATAAGTATATATATATACATCTATAAACCAACCAGGATTAAATGGAATGATAGAGAAGATCCCATATCATATAACCCATATATAAACCATAAAATGGTGAGTTGAGAAGATCCTCCAAAAAACCATGGCTTTCCTCGATCGATGAGTTACTCGTCAGGATGACCTACAGCAGCAGGACCCGCGTTTTTCTCGGACAACGATGATGCTTATATGGGATTTATATGGGATTTATTATAATAGGGGATTTATAGGATTTCTATAGGATTAGATAATTATATAGGATTATGTGTATATATCATAATATATATATACAATATATATATATAATATCATATGTATATATATATATATGATATATATATATATATGATATTATATGGATTTACATGGATTCATACAGATTTACACGGGTATTTCCTACCCGGTCTCATGGCATTGATGGACAAAATTCGATGGAAAGACCTGAAATCAGAGCCAGACCGCTTCTGGTCTGCTAATGTGGCAAAGCCAATAGTAATTCATCCTCCTTTGGCCCAACTCTAGCATTTGGTGGTATGGTAATTTTTAACCATCAAAAACTATGGTTTAAACTATAGTTGATGATCATTGTTCATGATGTTTAACCCAATAATAACCATAATTACTGAGGCCCCAAGAGGGGTTTCTTCTGTTTATTGGCTTCTCCACATCACTCAGTTTGCGATTTGGAACCCGCGAGACGGCCTCAACTGTCTGAAAATTAGGGGAAAACCACCATCCACTGGTTGGTCATCACTATAACAATCAACATTTGACATTGGAGGTTTGACCAAAAATTTTTAGACTCACCCAAATGGTTGGGATTTGCTTATCTGTACATCAGGGAACGCCTCTATTTGATGCAAAAGCTGCTGTTCAACCGGATCCCGAAACCCCAAAGCACACTTTTACCATGGCCACGTGCTGAATTTCAGTTGATCTTATGCCTCGAGGATCTGGATGATTTTGATGGACATACCCGGCCTGGTAAACGTTTACACAACTGTGGAAAATCACCATTTTCTATTCATGGGAACACTCACTATTTCGACTGGGCCATGGCTTCCAGTTCGCAAACTGTGAATGTTTGTTTACCAGAGGCTTAATCCCATCATCATATATCCCATGAAAAATCCCATCATATATCCCATAGAAACTTACCCTCTGGTAAACTAACATAGCTATGGAAAATCACCATTATTAATGGGTAAATCCACTATAAATGGCCATTTTCTACGTCGCTTTTTGTATGTTGAAACCAGGCCGGGTCTCCACAGCTGACCGATGGAATGATGGCCAGGATCCAAACGCCAAGATCGTGGCGTTCCTGGATGTCTGGGGCCCGCCTAGAACCGGACCTACGGACCTACTGCGTTTGTCAAAAAGATAGAACTAGTGGAAAATAGTGGAAAAATAGTGGAAAATAGTGGAAGATAGAACTTCAGAACCAGAAAATTCCCAGTGAATCTAGTGGAAAATAGTGGAAAATGCCAGCTTTTCTATAGTATAAATAGTGGAAAGTTCATGAACATTCCCATAAATCAAAAGATGGAAAATTACTCTTCTATTTTTTTGGGGGGCCACAAGTAAGATGCGGCTAGCAGGCGTCATTCCTGGAGCCGTGGCAGTTTGGGATTCGCCAATGTTTTGTGAAGATTACCCTCTGGTTATGTCAAAATAGCTATGGAAAATCACCATTTTTCATGGGAAAATCCACTATTTCTATGGCCATTTTCGATAGCTATGTTAGTTTACCAGAGGGTAATCCTATTTTTCTTGGTGCAATCAATATTTTTCATAGCAAAATCCCTTAAATTTTGCTTGTCTTTTTCTTTGTGTTTACTTATAGGTTAACCCCGGACACACTTCATCAAGAATGTGGGTTGACATTTTTTCCATGTGGTTTTGCAGCTTTCCGTGTGATTTTTTGACGAACACCCGAAAAACATTGAAAACTGGAAGCCCCCATCTAGATGGTTTTTTTAAAGATGATGGAGACATCTTGTTATTACCCTCTCTGGTAAACTAACAGTTTGCTATTGAAAACTGCCATTCATAGTTGATATACCGAACTCAAGCATGGTGAGTTTCAATAGCTATGTTTACCAGAGGGTAATTCCTATCAACCACCATCAAATCCCATGAGCAATCACCGTTTTTGTTGGTTAAGTCACCACTGTCCTATGGTTCCAATAGCTATGTGAAATTCCCATAGGGTAATTCATTTCCCCATCATTTGAAAATCTGAGGTCCGCATGCCCAACTTGGACGGCGAGGAGACGGTTCGGGGCTCCCGGAGGTCAGGGATGATCTTTTTCAAGATGAATGGGATTGAATTATCATCAATATGACTGGTTTATATAATATGCATATATATATACTGTTTTATAATGATATATAGTATACTGTTTGATTATACCATGACTCACTGGTTGAAATAATTATATGTTTTTATAATGATTAATCACTGTTTTTTGCATTTAAATGGGGATTAACGATCATAATAAAATACAATTCATCATCAATCATTAAATAATCATTAAATAATCATTGAATAATCATTAAATAATCATTAAATCATTTCGTATTAATGGGGGTTTAGTTGGAATTCATGGGATGACATTTTCATAAATACAACCACTACATTCCATGGGTGTGTGTAAACCAACGGACTTGTTACGTCCGGAAAGTGATTGCTATACAAGACCATACAAGACCATTTACCCTCTGGTGAACTAACATAGCAATGGAAAATCACCATTTTTCATGGGAAAATCCACTATAAATGGCCATTTTCAATAGCTATGTTAGTTTACCAGAGGGTAAAACTTTGGTATCATCAGACATGGCGCAGCTTTGACAATTCTCCATTTAGTTCGATGATTTTCCCAGCGAACCAAACCTCCATTCAGTTAGGGGATTTGCCAGCTAGGCATGTTTGATTACCAAAGGGCATCTATTAACTAACTGGCGATAAATTTTTAGCAATGGAAAAAAAGGACAACATATAGCAATTACTATATGCTGATATTTGAATAACATCTATGTTTTCCAACTTAGAAAAAGTTCGTTGTTTTATTATTACCAAAGGGCATCCCAATAGGAAAAGGACAACATATGGTAATAACAACGATGGAATATTTGATACCGAGGGGGAAAGGATTAAACCAGTCATCACTTGTTGTTTATCATTACTCATAGCTATATGGAACCATCAACAAACACATGACGACGACGACGACGACGACGACGACGACGACGATGAAGATGATGATGATGACGATGACGATGACGATGACGATGATGATGATGATGATGATGATGATCATGATTATGATTATGATGATGATGATGATGATGAGGATGAGGATGATGACGATGATGATGATGATGATGAGGATGATGAGGATGACGATGACGATGAGAATGACGATGACGAGGAGGACGAGGACGAGGACGATGACGAGGACGAGGAGGAGGAGGAGGAGGAGGAGGAGGAGGAGGAGGACGAGGACGAGGAGGAGGAGGAGGACGAGGAGGAGGAGGAGGACGAGGAGGAGGAGGAGGAGGAGGACGAGGAGGAGGACGAGGAGGAGGACGAGGAGGAGGAC
>Ga0126342_10022122_pt1 | contig 10542 bp, 7 predicted proteins | sample Cyp1metagenome_FD_92528 | JGI IMG/M metagenome (GOLD analysis project Ga0126342, IMG submission 92528) | Coral microbial communities from Lord Howe Island, Old Settlement Bay, Australia - Cyphastrea 1 metagenome | ecosystem: Host-associated > Invertebrates > Cnidaria > Coral ...
CTCTTACTCTTTCTCTTCTACTCTTCTCTCTTCTAATCTTTCTCTTCTCTCTGCCTCTGCCCTACTCTGCTTTTCATCTGTCCATATTGTCGGAAGTTTGACTTCTAAACTTCCTTCGATTATTAGCATAGATGATCCATCAATGGGATTTTGCACCATATTAAACCATATAATTAAACCATACAATCAGCATATATTTCGGGTAGGTTTTTCCCACCAACCAGATGGGTTTTACCAGACCTGAGGGATGCGGTCAAAATGATGCTTTGGTTCGCCCCAAAGAGTCCCCCATAGGAAGCATGTTTGAAAACCCCTATGGTAATTTAACAGTTTGCGACATAGAAAATGGCCCATCAAAATAGTGAGTTTTCCCATTGAACATGGTGATTTTCCATAGTTATGTAAACGTTTACGAGAGGGTAACTTTTACCAACATGGTAAGAACTGAGACTTCGGATGACCAGCTGTAATTTTAGCATTTGGTGTCAACATGGCCAGCTGGAAATTCTTACAGCTTCGATTTTGGACAGTGGTTTCCTCAACACGGGGGGTCCCAAAACCATTGGGGAAACACCATGAGTAGTGACCAAGTTTTTATGATTTTGTGGTATTTCCAGTATAGGTAACCCTGATTTCTTGCTGGTCTCATCAGACTTGTTCGGTTATTAAAAACGGGGTGTTTGATTTTCGGGTGCACAGAGACTCCCAAGAAGGTTTATAGAGTATACCCCATTGGGGTCTACGATCATGTAACAAACCCTTGAAATGGCCCCGGGGCCCTTATTCGCAGTGCCTTATGGCATGGAGTTGCCTCAATAACATGATCTACAAGACAGTGCCCGCAGAGTGATATATATATATATATATGTATATAAGTAGGTTTATAAACCTCATTAACTATATCTCTAAGATAAACCCAATGGTTGAAAAACAACTTAGTTCTTCCAACAATAGGCATATCATGTATCCACCATATTTTTTTCCACTGTTAAAAATCCACTACAAATTCGGTTAATTTTCCCCCCTTCGGTGGGACATGAGCCATCCCACCTCTGAGGTCGCTCGGCGTTTCCAAGGTTGAAGGCTGGGGCTGTCAGATATGGCAGGAACGAAAAATTGGAGGAAAATCATCCCCGCCGGCTTGAACTGATCAGTGAAATATGATGAATGTTTCGAGGTTCTGGACATATGGTAGTAAATGGGCTGTGAAGGCTTTGACCCATCCGCAAATTGATATATATATATATAATCTGAAGCACGCATGGATTTTTTTTCCTTCAGAGGATGTAGAGGATCTATTTTTGGGATTGAATCACAGCCACAAGGCTTCGACCTGCCCATTAAATAAGGGCAACAACAGGGGAATATTCCGAATCTCGTCAACAAGAATGGTAGAAATCAGGTTTTTATCAAATTTCCAGCGACCTCAAAACCACGTCGCTGACCCAAATGATGGTTTTTTTCGGGAATTCATCCAAACATTGCTTACCCTCTGGTAAACTAACATAGCTATTGAAAATGACCATTTATAGTGGATTTTCCCATTAAACATGGTGATTCTCCATAGTTTTTTGTATGTTTACCAGAGGGTAAAACATACATCAAGTTGAGGAAATGGTGAACTTTTTGCAATTTCCGGCTTTGTTGGTGTTTTGATTTTAAAACACCATCAAGGTACTCGAGATGTAACTTTTCTTGCCAGCACGTGAACCGGTGAACAAGCTGACAGGAATCTGAGTCGCAACATTTAGTTGCATTTGTCATGAAGGGAGAAGCCTTCTGGTGTACAAAGTTTGGGATATGTCCAAAACCAGGGGCGAGTTCACGAAGAAATGAAAACCCAGCGCAACATCCGTTTTTGGACACATCCACTGGTGATTTGCTCAACATCCACTGGTTTCGGGATGTTCCTTTGTCCATGAGATTCGCACTTAAATTGTTTGTTCGAAAAACCATTGAGTCGTTGAGCAAATCTGTGCCCAATGAACCAGTGAGCAGTGGCAAAACATCCCACCCCAAGTGCCCTCCTCCGATGCTGTGAATTGCGGTTTGGGTTTGTGGATTTGGTGGCTCAACAGATGATGAATGATGGATTTTACATAGGTTCTGCGTTGTATACCCCCACTTCTGGCCACTAGGAAATATGGTCCCCAAATGACGACTACCCTATTCCATAACGGATCAATCACCCTTTCTGTAGCCATCAGCTCTTGGGGTAAGCCCCAGCCACTGCTTCAGTGCCTTTTACTCGTTCATTTGGCGCAGCTCTTTCTGAAATGTCGCCGATGAGCATCATGGTGTGAACCATATACAGTGAGCACAATAGCACCGTAACTATCTGTAACTCATACCAATTTCGCCCTTCGGCTTGGATCTTGACGCTGGTGATGGCTGGCGGAAAAGAAGGTTGCGCCGTTGCGGGGCTTCTTGATTGCTGAATCTACGATTTAGATCTATTTAGGGAATCTACTGGGAATACTTTACGGTTTGGGCCATCTTACTGACTTAAGCAAATCCAAGTAAATTATGACATTCCAAACATAGACATATGGTGATTCAACTTCCAACTACGGGGATTTTAGCTGCAAACCAACCACAGAATCTTAGGCACTTCGGTGGAAAGAGTATCTGTTTACTCCCCCTTTGGTCATCTCTATCTCCTGGACATGTGGTGCATGGCTCATATGTGTATAATATTATATATATATAGATAGTTACATATGTATATACACACATACACTATATGTATATATATATATATATCACATATATATATATGCATACATACATACATACATACATACATACATACATACATACATACATACATACATACATACATACATACATACATACATACATACATACATACATATAATATATATATCATACAGTATGTATACATATATGATCAACGTCTAGTAAAACCATCAAACCCAGGCTACCCATCGCTCCTGTCACCAAGCTGTGAGGCCGCCTTCAATGCCACGCAGCGATTGCTGTCGGGCGGTCTCATCCTTGCAGGCAGAGCTGGTTGGTGGGGCCCTGGCGTTTTTTTTTTTCACCACCAGTTTAAAGGATAGTTAACTAATATGGATGTGGGTCAAAATGGAAGACCTAGGGGACCACAGATGTTAGTCTAGTTTAGTATTAACCATCCATAATTTTGGGGTACCTAATTTTGACCCATACCCATATAACTGTATAATACTCCAATGATTAATACTCCAATATAATCATTAATCATTCACCAACAGTTTTTTTTAAAGGATAGTATTAATCATTGGAGAATGGCTGGTTGAGATGTGGAATATATATGAATATATGCCTGGTTGGTGGTTTCAAACATGACTTTTATTTTCCATTTCATATATGGGAATAATAATCCTTCCCATTGACGAAATCATATTTTTCAGATGGGTAGGTCAACCACCAACCAGAAGCAACCAGATCCACCATTTCTGGGTGTGATTGAAACCATCTTTCTGGGTGGTTTATGTGGGTTTATGACATTGCGCCATGCCAATATCGTGGCGTGAAAAAGGGCTCTTCATGGCGTCCACAGCCCCTGTTTCAACATGGTGTCCATCTGCAAGCAACGTCTATCTGGGTAAATTTCATCACGACCTCACTGTTCTCCCGAACCCTGGGAATCATGGTTAATAAGAGAAATCATCACAAAATGGCTGAACTATTCAGGTTAGTGACATATTATAATTTACCCAGAACTATGCCTGGCAGATTGATGCCAATCATGTTGGGTTGTTGCCTTGTCTGGTGTTTCACAATTGAAAATCATGTTACAGATTCCCTAGGTGGCATCATGTTTCATCAATTGGAAATCACCAATGTTCTAAAGCAATTGGAAATAATGTTAGAGATTCCATAAAATTATTCCAAGCTTTACATTTTACAATTTGTATGTCTGTTCGCTGTTCGCAATGTCATCAACCAGTCATGTTTACAGATCTTGGTGAAAGGTAACTTGAATCATAACTATTCATATTCGTAAAGGTCATGAACCACCCATATGATGGTTTCATATGGTTTCAATCCCATCAAAATGGTTGGCAATGGTGGATTGCTTTACGACAATTACCCCCGGAACGGTCATTCAGAGAGGTCATGACCGCTCGGACGGCGGCTTGCTGACCGCTGTGTCCGGAGGACCCAGGATGGCTTCGGTGACACCGCAAACCTGGGTTATATGATAATAATTGATATAATGATTTGCGGGTAAAATATATATGGGATATTATAAATATTAGCATTTCCTAATGGGATTATTATGGTATTATTAACACCATTAGGATGGCTTTCTTGATACCCAGGAAATGGTGTTGGTATGATATTATGGGATTCTGGTGAAATGGTATCATACCATATAATAATCCAGGTATCATTAGGTGTCTCCATGTATTTATATAATCATCATATCATCATCATATAATCCTAATGATTCTATAATAGCCATTGTTGATATAATTATAACTAAGCAGCAAATCAAAGGAATTAGTGGACAGCAATCATTATCATTGTTGATATAGTTGTTTTTGTTAATTATATAATCGTTCATGAATTATTGATGGGTTTATCAGCAACAATGGAATACCACCCAACAATAATTTGATGAAGCAACAAAGATATCTGGAGATAACATGGGATACAATGGGGTATGATGAGATACACAGCCAGCCTGGATTTGCTGAAGATTTCTTTCTTTTCCCTGAGAAGTCCAATCTTTGGCGAATCTATAGGGAATGTTTTTTTTTGCTCATCGCATAACTATGGAAAATGGTCCATTTATAGAGGATAAAAATGATGATTTACCTATCCAAAATGGTGATTTTCCAGTTCGCTACCTTAAATAACCAAACGGTATAAGGAATACTTTTTTTTTGTGAATCTATAGATAACTTTTTTTTCCAAGAAACCTCATGTTTTTCACCATTTTTGATGGATTTGATCATCCCAAAATGAAGCTCATCTTGAGCCATAGCAGCTCCGTTTGAGGCTGGGTTTTCATGGCTTCACCTGTTGTGATTCGCAATGGGACATCCACTTGGGGGAATCGATAGGGAATATGTCTCATTTTTATTCCCTATCGATGAGAATATATAAAATCTTTGATTCCCTACTGGGACATCATCTTTTGTGGGCTCCTGGATTGCAAATCCAAGTTATAAATGGAATTCGCCTAGGAATCCTCAAAGACGTGCTACCCAAGGATTCATCCCACATGGTCCCCTTCTTCCTCTGGTACCCGCTGGTTGCTGGAAAATCCACCATTGAAAATCATGATCAACGGGAATTTCAGGATCCTAAAATGGAGGTACTGTACCATATAAGGCCATATTTCCTGGGGATATTCCCTTACATAGGCCTGAAAAATAGGCCTTATATATGGTAGGTACATCCAATCAATCGGTTCCTGAAATGGCCAGTGACATGATAAAAAAAATATACTTTCGAATAAAACAAAGGATTCTCCAGCAGGGTTTGATTGCCAGAGGGTTTTTGTAACAATGTATCGTTGATGTGGCGTACCAGGTAGCCTTTGGTAACCAAACGTGGCTGATAACGGAGGCCATTTCCCATAGCTATCTTAAATAATCAGAGGGAATATTCAATGGCCATTTCAGGAACCTAAATTGGAGGTACCTACCATATATAAGGCCTATATAAGGCCTATGTAAGGGGGTATCCCCACAAAATATGGCCAGAAATATGGTACTAACGTACCTCCATTTTAGGATCCTGAAATTCCCATTGAAATATCCCATTAAATCCCATGAAAGATCCCATTAAATCCCATCGAGTCACCGTAAAAACCCATTAAACCCATGAAGTCACCATAAAATTTCGGCTTTCATCCAACATTCAGAGGGGTTTTCATAGGTTGGAGATGGCCTTCGCCGGCCGCGTGGGCGTGGAGCTGAAATTGGACGATGCCAGTCCCGGACTCCCAGTGCCCAGGGGGAGCAAAATCTGGTGCTTTTCATACAGAAAAAGGTTGTTTTATGGTGACTTAATGAGATTTAATGAGATCTTTCATGGGTTTTCATGGGATATTCCCTCTGGTAATTTAAGTTATTCAGTTTGCGACCTTGAAAATAGCCTATGTTGCTTTTCCATAGCTATGTTTGTTTACCAGAGGGGAGTTTGAAGCGGCAACATGTGATTTTTCTGGCACATGGAGATTTTCCTCGGAAAAAAACAACGGTGCATTTCACTGGAAACTAATGGGATTTCGGTAGAAGTTGACGGCCAAAGGTGAAATTGTGCGCTGCTCATCATGCTTCGCCCATCATCCTTGTTTGTTGTTCCCGTCAGCATTTCTGCATTTCTAATCTTTAACTTTTTTTTAAAAAAATCCTTGATACGCCAGGTATGGCTTTGTCATACTCCCAAATCTCATACTGGGTTCCTGCTCAGATGGCCATTTCTGTTGGTTCTAAACCGTGGGAGAAAGCGGAGAAAACCAGGTCTCTAAACCTGGAGGTTTCCGGCAAGTCATAGGGTTACCACCTGAAAAATCACTTTAATCATCGATTTTTGATGGGTTTTCCATGAAATAGGCCATCCTTTCAACTTTGGTTGTGGGAAATCATGGCCACTCCAATGGGCCCATGAGGGCCATGCTGGAAGGTGTCATATCATCAGCCAAGTGGTAAGTGGATACCCCCGTTTCACGACTTCGGAAAGCCCCTTCGGAAGGTCCTGGCAGCTACATGGAGAAACTCTTCAACGAGGCACCTGGACTCGTCTATGAGGCGCAGAAAAGGTGTTTTTTGTGTGGGTTTTTGGCGTTCAGAAAAGGTGGAAAGGATGGATTGGATCCATCTATGAGGATTTTCCCGATATTTGATGGTCAACATGCAGGGACTCGATGTAGATCTTCCCAAGCCACGAAGCCACAAAGCCACGAAGACACGCTGCGATTGCCGAGATGTACCAGCGGAGAACCAGAATTGCCCACCTCTGGATGGGCCATCCCAGCTGAATCTCCCACATTTCTGGGTAAACTATAACGACCTCACTGCGACCTCACTGGAATCATGGTTAGTAAGGGAAATCATCCCCAAATGGCCCCGCAAGAAGTTGGTGGCCTTATTTCAGGTTAGCGAATTATTATACTGAATTTACCCAGATATTTTGGCGGTGATAAATCAGAACATCTGTGCTGAAACGCTCGCCGGGAACGAACCGAACAAGAATGGCCCTGATGATCTGAAGATTAGGCCATTAGATACCACTGATACCAGTCCTCACAGTAAACAGCCATGGAATGGGGGTGCTAAATCCACCTTCTGGACAAACTCGGAAGCAGTTGAAACTGCCAAGCAATTGATCGTTGGTAGATGTTCAAAGGTTTACGCCCAAAAAGGAATCGACATGAAGCAAATGGAGGTACGCAGAATTACCTACAGTTGATGTATGAAAATGAATCAACATGGCCTATGCAGACTGTGATATTTATTCTGGTTGGTGGGTTGGAACATGAATTTCATGACTTTCCATTCAGTTGGGAATGTCATAATCCCAGCTGACTTTCACTCATTTTTCAGAGGGGTGGGGCTCAACCACCAACCAGCTATATGTCAGTAACTAAGTATGATAATCAATGGGATGATAAGCACCATATTAAATCATATTAAACCATATTAAACCATATTAAACCATATTAAACCATATTAAACCCATACAATCACCATGAATATTTCGGGTAGGTCAACCACCCACCAGCTGCTGGAAAACTTCCATTCTCCAAGCATTGATGCCCAAGATGCCCAAGCTTCCATCCGCACCATTGGTTGGAAAACCGGGTAACCATGGAGGTTTTAATGGGAAAACCATAGGAAAACCACAGGAAAATGGAGGTTTACCCTCTGGCGAACGTTTACATAACTATGGAAAGATCCACCCATTTTTAATGGGAAAACTCACTATAAATATCTATAAATTGCCATTTTCAATAGCAAACTGTTAGTTTACCAGAGGGTACCCCTCGTTGATGAAAGCCTCCAGTTATGTTTGTTGCTTTATCCGCCCTAAATAAAACATCCATTTTTTTGTTTCGATATATCTGCCATAAAGCCAATTGTTAAGCTAGTGAAACTAACCAACTTAGCTATCTACAAAGGGGACATATGGCTATGGCCCAATACCTTCAATAAAATTCACATACCATTTGGGGCGATGACCATCCATTTACCAGCTATTTGGACATTCAATATATATATATATGCAGATGATTTGGAGTACTAGTTACTAGTTACCATCAATATTTATCAGCTAGGGATCATTATAATGATGATATGTTTGACTAAGACATTGGGATAATGACAATGACTCCTAATGGTGATATTTAGATAACTTGAAACTATGATATGATCATTATGGTTATCCCACCATTCCAGCCCTATTATAATTATAACGGTAATAGGGATAAGGTATTCGATGGGAAGCGGTCAAATTCCACACTGGAATCCAAAATTTCATGGGATATCCCAATATTTTTTCATCTATCCCAATCACCGAAGTATTAAATCCAGAAAATCATCACAAAACTATATTTTTATTGTGATATGATCATTTCTGGTGTTTGGATCCATCGGGAATGGCAAGTTTGAAGATGTCACCAGTTTTTTCACTGGTGCTTTGGAACATTTGGATTATATTTTCCATATATTGGGAATAATAGTCCCAACTGACTTTCATATTTTTCAGAGGGGTAGGTTGAAACCACCAACCAGATATTAATATTGTGATGATATGATCATATGGTTATTAATCACTATTAACCATTATCATAACCATTATTAACCATTATTAACCAATATAACCCACTAAACATGATTAACCATGATTAGTACAATGTGAGGCCCCCCAGTTATAAGTTGGTTTATAAGCCCCAGTAACTATAGTTATCAGTACCATAAACCATAGTTATTGGAGTTATGTGCACCAACTTAGCTATCTTGGGGGCCTCACATTGTAGTTAGTGATAATTCAATTATGGTTATCCCAATACGGAGGTTTCCTGAAATAGGGGGACCCCTAAATCATAATTTTTGGTTGGGATTTTCCATGAAATAAACCATCCAGCTATTGGGGTACCCCCATGACTATGGAAACCTCTATATTAGACCAGTGATTGATCAATACTAGATTGCCACTAGTAACTATAATAATCCATATAATGATAACTATACTGTACTAGTTCTAAGTGATATGATATTTGATAGCCCGTGCTCCCCCCATTTAAGATAATAAAATCCTAGCACCCAAGTTGCACCCTCCAATTCACAGGGGGATGATCAAACTATATAATCCCAATAAAACTACCCTCTGGTTATTTAACATAGCCATGGTATAGATGGCCCATTTATAGATGGTTTACCTATTAAAAATGGTGGATTTTCCATGGCTATGCAACAAATAACCAAATGGAATTAATTCCATGAAAGATCCCATTAAATCCTTTTCTTCGTCACCATAAACTCCAATAAAATCCCATTAAGATCATCATAGATCATCATAGTAACTAAAAATAATCCATATACAGTAATGATCACTATAAAGTATTTATTTTTTTGGTTATTATTAATAGTGATATATGATAGTTATGATAATCCCAATAAATCTAGACAACTAAAAATAAACCCAATAAACCCAATAAAGTGTATATCCCAATGTATTATATAATACATAAAACCCAATAAACCCAACAATTGAGATATTATGATACCAATAATATTATATTGTAATTTGATATATTGGTATACTATGATACCATAATTGGTATTATAATACATATACATATAATATTATATTTGACATTATTTGATGATCCCAATAAACCCTCACTGACGCGACACGGCTAAAAATCGCAGGTGCGCCGTAGCGACCTGGCTGCGGTGCTTCGCGTCTTCGAGGGCGAAGGTGTGCCGGAATGGGGGAGAAAAGCAAGGAAGACCTAGGGAAAATGTAGGAAAACCATAGGAAAATCTAGGAACATGTAGGGAAAACGTAGGAAACCCATAGTTCATTCATGTCGCATCAGTGATTTATACTTGATCTATGTTGGCACAAGTTGTTTTTTTTGTTTTTTTCCACTAGATTAAGCATGATGATTGTGTTCATCATGATGTTCATTGTTATCATTGCAATGAATCTTATTAACTATGAATCTTCAATGATCAAGAGGATTATTGAGAAAATCACCATCGTCACCATCAGCAATTGATTAGCAGCCATTAGCAATTCATTGTCAACTCTCAGTGATTATTCCCCACCTGCCAGGTGAGGGTCTCTAGATTTTAAAGCCTGGACCCGAACTCCATATCGCCAGCTCCAGATGCTGTGGGCCACGCCTGGACCCAAACACATGCCAAAGAGAATGCCGGACACAATGCTAGAAAGAATGTCAGAACATGTGTTAGATAGAATGCCAGAAAGAATGTCAGAACATACGTCAGATAGAATGCCAGAAAGAATGTCAGAACATGTGTCAGATAGAATGCCAGAAAGAATGTCAGA
>Ga0126342_10022123_pt1 | contig 10542 bp, 9 predicted proteins | sample Cyp1metagenome_FD_92528 | JGI IMG/M metagenome (GOLD analysis project Ga0126342, IMG submission 92528) | Coral microbial communities from Lord Howe Island, Old Settlement Bay, Australia - Cyphastrea 1 metagenome | ecosystem: Host-associated > Invertebrates > Cnidaria > Coral ...
AACCAACAACCAACAACCAACAACCAACAACCAACAACCACAACAACAACAACAACAACCACAACCACAACCACAACCACAACAACAACAACTACAACTACTACTACTACTACTACTACTACAACCACAACCACAACCACAACAACCACAACCACCACAACCACCACAACCACCACAACCACCACAACCACCACAACCACCACAACCACCACAACCACAACCACAACCACAACCACAACCACAACCACAAGCACAAGCAAGTAAGCAAGCAAGCGAACAAGCAAGCAAGCAAGCAAGCACGCAAGCAAGCAAGAAAGAGAACGAACAAACAAAACAAAACAAACCAAACATAACCAAACAAACCAACCAAACCAAACCAAACAAACCAACCAGACCAAACCAAACCAAACCAAACCAAAAAACAAACAAACAGACAAACAGACAAACAGACAAACAGACAAACAGACAGACAGACAGACAAACAGACAGACAAACAAACAAACAACAAGAAGAAGAACAAGCACAAAAATGCGACAAAAAGATGTATGGTACGATGGTTACACGCTGCGGTATGACAAGAACATCACACTGTGCTCTGCACCTGCGCACACGCGCAGAGCACATGAACAACACCAACACTCACACTACTATACATAACCCTTGTGGCATCGCCGGTGTGCGAAGCTCTACAATTCGTCTAATGGAACAGTGACAATAGCCACTCAGCCAATGATATCCAGTGATCTTGCCAGGTAGGACTGTAGCAATAGGGCCCGTGGGCCAGCTTGCCTTTTGGTTGAATGGAGGTGCGCCCTTGTCGTGCTTGAACCTTAACTAACTTAACACGAATCAAGGCAGCGCAGGATTGTTTGCCGCTGCTCACCGTTCCGGAAGAAAGAAAATTCCAATGCCTAAATAATGGGAATCAAGACATGTCCTGCACTTCGGTCTGCCAATTTGCACGTACTGAACTGCGGGGGTATCAGTGTACCATGATCACTGCCGGATCCAACATGTGGCAGGACATGCCTCTCCATGGTCTCTAAAACTGAGGCACGAACTGCTGATCGCGTCCAGCACCTGCTACAAAGAACAGCAGATTTGTTCTCGCAGAACAACGAGAGAAGTGGAAGGGTTCTATCAAAATCACTAAGGAGTGAAACAGGCTTAAAGCCATTGGGCGCAGCAAAAGTGCATCTTTCTTGCTGCATACCGCGTCATATCGGCATGTACCCTTACATTGCCTAGCATTTCTTTAGCTTTGATTCGGCTCAGACGAAAAAGGTCCACTGGCAGGAGGTGTGCAATGGAAGAATAGACAAAGACAGCAAGCAGCCATGTCTCATAGAATAAGGTCGCTTCAGATTGAGGACAACCACCGGTCCAGATTGCAATTCGCGGGAATGAATCCATCCAAGATACCAAAACCAACATGGTCATCTGTGTGCGGCTGCCGAGGACCGTGTTCTTCATGAACTTTCCTAGCGACGCTCCATGCCAGTGCCGCTACTCACATACTTCCGGAACAATAAATCCTCGGTTTGCAGACCTTAATCTTGAGGCAGGAGCTAAAGTGTAACCGAAGCGTTTTGTAATCAAGTGACGTGTTTAAACCCTAAGAGGCACTTCTGAGACATCATTTGACCCATCGAGCCTACTATTGCCGATGTCTTCAGCTTCCTTGGATTTTGTCCAATGAGCTTGTGGCCTGAAGCGGTGGCATAGTATGTCAACATGTGACAACCATGATAGCTTGTTTACTTACAAAATCTTACAAACCACCACACAAAGGACAGGTGGAAGACCTAAAAACAGAACTTCTGCGAGACTGGAGGTTGACTTTTGGTATCTGCTGATTCTGTCTAAGCTTGAAATCTGCTGATGTCCCAACAATGTTCACTGTTCCGTGGCACTTTGAGCAGGGACTCTAAATACAAGCAGGTAGTCAAGCCTATGGCCAGTGAGTCTGTCAGCAGCTTAGCTGATGAAACGTAATTCACTGAATCACACACGCCCCTAGATGAAAGAAAGCATTCACAAGGTTGTGATTTTGACTTGGCCTTGATGCATTGGCTGCACTTGGGCCTGAGGGCGGCACTGCTTCAATGAGGCAGCCCTTTGGTCCAGGCATTCTATAGAGAAGAAACATGCATGGCTTTGCAAAAATCCCAGCAGTTTCTCAGTGAAACTGGCTTTGTAACCTCTTGGTGGCATAAGATTTGGAGGTATCAGCATTGCTTAGTGTGCTGGCTGCTGTTTTTATCAAGTGGTAGCCTTCCGGAGTGCAAAGCTTCGGTGTCAAGATGTCACCTCCTTTCTGTCACCTCACTAAAAATTTGTGAATGCAAACTAAACGGACACGAAAAGAAGCAAAATGGAGATGGGTCAAAACCTTGTACCCCTGGTGAACCTCAAAATAGCTGGTAAATGGATGTTCATCACCCTAAAAATGGTACTTATAGGTATTGATCCATAGCCAAATAGGTTAAACTTAAAATCAGAGTTTTCTTGGGATTCTCAAGTGAAGAGGGTACCAGTGCACACAGTGAAACCCTGCCTGAATCACCAAAGATCGGCCCACCTGGCGGGTCCCAATCAGTTGTGGAATGTCAGGAGATCCTTTGACGTATCTCAACTTGGAAATGTCACATATCAAAAGTTGTCATAGCCTGTCATAGCCATAGAATTTCTCTCCCCTTTGGAGCAAAACATGACAGCCATCCCCTGAGGGCGCCATCTCCAAAGCTCGGCCGGCAGCACTGGGCCCATCGTTCCAATGCACCGAAGGACCTACAGAACGGAAAGCCGCGCGAAAAGTACAGCCACCAATGCCTTGCGAAAAGGTGCCTGCACTTCTAGAGTGCTGGACTGGAAGAGTGTCTTGAGATGTCTTAAGTATTAAGTATGCTGAATGATGCTGAATGTATCTATCTCTTCCCTGGCCAGTCAACATCCCAGCACCACCTGTCTCCACTTTTGGCGCTTCAGTTGCTTCCTCAAGCGCGAAAAAGTCAAAATCTTCTCAAGTTCTTGCAACCCTCTAAACCTGCGAGGATATCCATTGAAACGGTTGGTGCCAGTGGGTTCAACCATCGGGAATTTTTTCAGGGATCACGTGCAATTCCCTATACGGAAATAATTTCAGGTCAAAAGGATCCCGGCTTGTGTAAGTTCAAATGGGTTCGCACATTGATTCCAATGCAACGGAATGAATATCTTGGCTTTATTATACTCGAGTAAGTGGGTGTTCCTATTGTCGCAATCTCATTGTCACTTTCAGCGCTTAACGATTCACCCAATGTTCGAAACCACCCAAATCGGCTAATCAAAACTGGCACTGCAAACCTACACCCGTACAGTGAATGTCTACGTGCTCGTTGGCTTCCCTAGAACTGATTCAAGACTTGGCCCCAGACAGAATAGACAGAGGCGTGGGAAGCTTGAGTCGTGCTGCGCCCAACTGGCAGAGGGGAAGTGCGTATAGTTCTCATGACGATGACGCGGATCTCTCTTGAAAACGGGAAGAAAAAGAAAAGCACGTTACATCACGTTACTCATCTTCGCCTCTTCTTTTCTTCTTCGCTTGAGTTCGCAACCGACATCGTGAGATGCAATGTGTCTTTCAACGACACGACCCTTTTGTTGCCTCCATCCTTCACCTCAATGGGGTGCACCTTGGTCATGCTGAAACTGCCGAATTACGAAAAATGCTGGCTGCAAGGTCCTGCAAGGCAGTGAATTCCCGTGGATTTCACTGGCGCCTGAGCGCTGGAGTTCACTTTCTTGCGAACCTGAGTTGAAATTGTCACAGCATGGGCAAAATCTGAGAAAATCAGATCAGCTTGCTCTTTCGGGATGGATGTCGCGAGGGAAACAAATATGAGGAAGACCAGGAATGCTTGACAAAGTGGTCAGCCAACACGTTACTCATGACAATCATTCTCTGGTCATCTCTCGACAATATCTTCCAAGTTTCACTGCAGAATCGGCATTTGTCAATGCATGACAGCCGATTACAGAGAAGATTGCTTCGATGTGGACCCATGCAGCATGCCACAAGCACTTTCGTCTTTTAATTTATCAGTAAGACACAAATAGTTTGACAATGAAAGAAATGGGCCGCAGTAGCACCGGGAACCCTGCGTACAATTGAAAGACGGCCACACCAAAGGCACCTTGAAGCTTTCCCAAGCATTGTGTCTGTGTGTGTGTGTTTGTATGTAGGAGTAGGAGGATCAAGGCATTAGACACAAGTTCTAGAAAGATGAATGAATGATATGCATGAACATATACTTTCAAAAAGCAGAACCTGAATGAGTATATAGATTCTGTAAAATGTGTAGTGACCTCACAGCTATTTACTCCTTTGCATGGTTGCCTGTTGGGAGACCTGAAGCACCACAGTCCGCATCAACCTTCAAGTTTCTCCGCTTATCAGCGCTGGGATCTCCACAACCAATCGTAAGGATGCCCACGATGATCAGCCAAATGGCCTCAGATTTTCAAGGTAACTCCATCAGCACCTTTGCACCATGAGTCCCATTGAAGCCCGAGTAGCAATGTCGCCTTGCTGTGCTTCAGGTTCAGGGTCCTTGCATGGCGCTGCAGGGGTTACTCTCCATATTCATTCTGGATTAGTTCAGTAAACAGAAACTAACACGGATGACTCACCCAGCGCCTGAGTTGGTGCAGCCTCAGGGATCAAGTTGAGATCTGGGATCACCTCATCAGATGCACTGGGGTCACTGGGGCACCGACTGTTGATGGCTGAAAGCATCCATAAATCCCACAAGTCGTTGTGAAGAGGAAGCTACCTGGCAGGGTGAAACAGTTCGAGGAAAGGCCTGATGCGAAACCTGATGAAACCACGACTTCGTCTACTACTTGGAGGATGGCCAAGTGACAAAAAGAGGAAAAATGTAATTAATGTTGCCATGGTTTCTCACACTGAATAACTCACGTGCTAAAACCAAATCATTCTCTGGACGCAAGGCAGAGTGCCACAAGCCTCCTTCCCACGAATTGCCGGCTATGTCCTGTGCATCAAGCTGGTTGTGGTGCCAAAGAAGGAGAATCTGAGAGATTTCCTGGGTTGTTGTATGCTAGTGTTCACAACCGTGAATGTACAGGAAGAGGGCTTGTGATGTATGCAAAACTGCTATTTGAGTTTGAGGATCACTTTTTTTCGACCTTGTTTTCGGGACCAAATTAACATCTGAGTGTGAACCAAATGGACCCCAGATTCAGCAAGACCATCAAAAGTTCGGAGTAATTATGTGTTAACGTGTGCGACCCGGCATCTTCCATCATCCATGCAGGCAACTTGCAGCTATTTCTCTGTACACCTACCAGCTGTAGTAACTGTAGTAGCTGTGGTAGTTTGCTACAGTAGTGAGCCATAGCTTGAGGCTATATCACTTGCACAGTGCTTTGGAGGTACCGTCCCTTACTCCGGCGCTGCTCCTGGATCACACCAGGCAGAATGATGAGTTCGTACCTTTCAGTTGCTCCGTCAACGTTCATGCAAATGTGGTAGGGATAGAGTATAGAGCAAAAAAAACAAAAAACAAGGACTTCTGAATTCTGTGAATCCAGGTCATCAATCATCATCAATGAATCACTGTCAAACAACACTTTCACCGCATACTTCGTGTCCGGGTCGCATGGTCAGCTTCTTAGTTTTCAATATTTTATACTTTCTAGAATAGGAGGTAGGATACCATCTGAATACATGGGAAAATCGCACAAAGTCTTCAGCGTTGCCATGGTTACAACATGTTACAACTGCCAAGTCTCACGATGTTTGCGGGATAAGCTCTGAGGGATAGATGTCAATGGCTCCAGCCTGGGTCTTGGTGGCGAAGCAAGTCATCCATTGGTCGTTGCATCCGATGTGCGCAAAATGCAAAATGCGTATGACCCAAACTTCCAACCTCAACGCTGAAGTTTGGTGCATCTGAATGCAGGCAAGCATCATCTTGGATTCCAGCTCTATCCCATTTAAACACCGTGGCCTGCATCCGGTGGGCACAAATGCCCGAATAGGTTGACCACATTTGGGTGGACGGATTTTGAGGCGGCTCAGGCCCTGATGTGCAGTTCTGGTTCAGCTCAAACCCACGACTAGCCCTTGCATGTCTTAGGTATGAGATCCCGCATCTGACCCAACAATCTGCACCTGAGTCAGATCCAAAATCTGGTCAGGCGGCATACTCTCGCCACCCACTGGAGCGGACCTCGGAACTTGTGGCACCATCAGATCCAACCAATGAGCTGTGTATAAAGGCATGGCACCAACCTGTTTTTGGTACATGTTTTTGGTGGCGGCGCCCATGGAGGGGCGGGACAGTTGTCACTTTTGCACATTGCGTATCTTTTTTGGGGGAGGTCGGGGGGGTGTAATAGCGTTCTTTTTTCTGCGTTCTCAGCAACACGTTCCTGATACGCTGTAACATCTTCTTCACGTAATTGCCAAGACGTTCCTGATACGTTGGAACATGTTCTTCAAGTCACTTCCATGACGCTCTTGATTGGTTGTAACATCTTCTTCATGTAACGTCCCTAACGATCTTGATCTTAGGGGGGGTTCAGGGGGGTAATAGCGTTCTTAGGTCTGCGTTCTCGACAACACGTTCCTGATACGTTGTAACATCTTCTTCACGTCATTGCCAAGACGTTCCTGATACGTTGGAACATGTTCTTCCAGTCACTTCCAAGGCGCTCTTGATACGTTGTAACATCTTCTTCAAGTAACTTGCAAGACGTTCTTTGATATGTGTGTAACATCTTCTTCAAGTAATTTCAAAGACGTTCCTGATACAAATTTTTGCGATCGAATTGGGGTCTCAGGATCTAGATCATGGATCGGTTAGGAAAGCTTAGTAAAAAAAAAAACACAACAACAAAGTTGGACTATGGTGTCTCACATGAAGATGAAAAAACTGACGATTTGCCACTTTCAAAAATGCTGAAAGCGCCGCACTTCTACAGGTGCCGTAACCATGTTTTTACATATTTATGGTTTTTATATGTTTTTTGGGAGGAAACAAAGCTGTGCAGTTCAACTGTTCGGCCCATGGACTTTGCCCGCAGTGTCGCCACCGGCGCATCCGCAAGTCGGATCACCTGGTCGAAGCTGAGCTGCAACTTTGGCAGAAGGTCCTCAGTGGTGGCCATTCTCAGCCTACAGGGCCTACAGGGCCTACAGGGCCTACAGGGCCTACAGGGCCTACAGGGCCTACAGGGCCTACAGGGCCTACAGGGCCTACAGGGCCTACAGACTTGAAGAACAGAACAGGAACTAGGAGGTTTGTTTAAACAAAATCTGTCACAGGTTGAAAGATAAAATATATTAAAATATGATGAAATAATGCAATCTTGCATATATGCCTTGCTCGATTCCGAGAAGTGCGGAAACACTGACAGCAAAAGCTGGCCTTGGGAGGATTGGACGCCACAAGTCCGAGGCTGGAACAACACCTGTCTCTTGATTGACAGGATCTGAACCTGGGCGCTACACTTGGAACCCTTCGAAGGTGGCAGCTCGGGCAATTGATGTGCCTGTGCTTTGGCACTAGGCTTCCGGCTAAGGAACATAGGAGGCTGATAATCTCGAATGCATGTCTCCTAAAATGTATCCGGCGTGACCATGGCTGGTTGGCAACAAATATCCTTGGACACCACAGGCTGAAAGAGGTTTTTCCTCTACCCAGAAATGGACACCTTGACGAGCACAGACAATTCATCAACTATGAACCCTTTGATTTGTTCGATTTGTGACGAAAAGTTGAGTTCATTGGGTCTTTGTTGAAAGTGTCTTAGATACCCAACATCTCTCCCGCAAAAATCTAGCTACTACCCACTAGTTCTTTGGAATGTGCGGTGCAGCAAAACCCTTAGAGCAGTCATAGTCGTGCTTGTAGCCAGTGCCATCTGCATTCAGGATGGCCCTGTCCTCAACAGCCGGGGCGCTGTACAAGCCTTGAATAGCTGCGGACTAATCCCAATACATGTTAAAAGCATTTCCGCATAACTCGCTTGAAGATATTTGAAGCCCACTGCTCTGATGAGTGAAGCCTTCACCCTTCAAAGCATCCCACAGGGGCCATTGAAGATCTCCCAACATTTGAGCCAAGGCACCAGGATCTTGATTCGCAAACACGCACTGGAGCTGCCCAGCAAAGCTCCTCCCTGGCGCTTGATTCGAATTGGGACATGGCTAGGGGATCAAATGATCAAGTGATCAAAACTTCTCGAATTGTTGAAATCAGGATTTCCATTGACTTTCCGAATTGGAATTTCAACCACGACCACAGGTCCCCTTATCCAGTCCCTCATCACACCCTATCTCCTGCCTGAGGTTCCACTTGCAGCCGCTGCCGACTGGCATCAACCTGACTGCAAGATAGGTTGTCACTACTTAACTCAGCTTTAGCGGGTCGGCTGGAATCTACGTTTTGAATCAACACAAATGTTGGAAGTGCAAACAGCAGGGTGACCCCCGCGAACTTGCTACAAGTGTGAGTGAGTTTGCTCTGAAGTTTAAAAGTTGCTGGGACATGCAGACCATTATTGATTATTCATGGTATATTACCAAGTGATAATGAATCCCCATGTATAAGATATGTATATATATCATATGTTACATCCCCAGATATCTCCCCATATGTATATATATATATACATATATTGGGCACTATGCCATCGTGCCATCGGCTGTGAAGTTGCCCACTCTCTAGCCTTGAACCAGGGCGAGCTCCTTGCCGGTAATCGAAGGGTTGGTAGCGAGCCTGCGGCATCAAGGGGGGCTCATGTTGCCCAGGAAAGATTCATCAGATCATGATATCATAGAACAAGACTATAGAATATTAAAAATGATATAATATATAAATACAAATAAATATGTAATAAGAGTTTTAGATAGATAGATAGATAGATAGATAGAGAGATAGAGAGATAGAGAGATAGAGAGATAGAGAGATAGACAGACAGATAGACAGACAGACTGACAGATAGATAGATAGATAGATAGATGGATAGATAGATGGATAGATGGATAGATGGATAGATGGAAAGATGGATAGATGGATAGATGGATGGATAGAGAGATAGATGGGTGGATAGATAGATGGATAGATAGATAGATGGATAGATAGATGGATAGATGGATAGATGGATAGATGGAAAGATGGATAGATGGATATATGGATATATGTATATATAGATAGATAGATAGATAGATAGATAGATAGATAGATAGGTAGATAGATAGGTAGATAGGTAGATAGATAGGTAGATAGACAGACAGACAGATAGATAAGACCAGGCAAGACAAGATAAGATAAGATAGATAGATGGATAGATAGAGAGAGAGATAGATAGGTAGATAGGTAGATAGACAGATAGAGAGATAGATGGACAGCTAGATAGATAGATAGGTAGATAGATAGATAGATAGACAGATAGATAGATAGATAGATAAGAAAAGATCAGATAAGATGAGATGAGATGAGATAGATAGATAGGTAGGTAGACGGATAGATATGTGTTTATGTACGTATCTAGTATATCTCAAGAGACATGTAGATCAACAAAGATATCAACATCGTCTTTGGGTTGAACCACCACACAGCTGACCGCCCTCCGCACCGTGGATCCCATGTGCCTCTCAGAATCTCGATGTTGCCATCCCCAAAGTAGATCTGCACCAGGACCACTGTGTTTCCCTTGTTGTTTCATCTCACACTCCATGGATTTACCGTGCCATAGCTATCCATACTTATAGCTTGTCAACGGGATTCTGGCTGGGGCTAGACCGTTCATGAGAGTTTGCAATACTTGACTGTGCAGCGGATTGGATTTAGCCAGATCTTTGAGGTTGGATATATACCAGTCCATGCCCCAACCAATTTCTCTCCCAGCTGTGTTGCATGCTTGCAATGTGAGCATGTTCCGGCCGTCTAGAGGAGGCACGAAAAAAACATAGCAGGGACCCAGTGAAAAGTGTTTCAACTGCGGAAGCGCTGAGAGTGCCTAGCGCTGGGCTTTGCAGAACATGGTCACTTACAAAGCAGAGATGGCAACAGCAATTGTCCAATTTCAGCTGTCTTCGGGGTCTTCCGGGTCTTCATGGTCTTCGGGGTCTTCGGGGTCTTCGGGGTCTGCGGTCCGAATTTGGGGCACCTCTGCTGCCATCAATGTACAACTACTTGTATAGAGTCAGATAGCGATTTGGCAGTTTCTGCAGGCCCATGCCTTCCTGTCAAAGGACACCTCAATGATGGAAGACTCCTGGCTCTGAAATTTGCAGGAGATGGGTGTGGGTCAGACAAACCCTGGGACCCTGGAATTCACATCAAAACAGCTGGTACACTAAGTAGATGTTCTCCAAGATATGCCATAACAACAATGTATAGATAGATAGATAGATAGATAGATAGATAGATAGATAGAGATAGATAGAGATAGATAGAGATAGATAGAGATAGATAGAGATAGATAGAGATAGATAGAGATAGATAGAGATAGATAGAGATAGATAGA
>Ga0126342_10022124_pt1 | contig 10541 bp, 11 predicted proteins | sample Cyp1metagenome_FD_92528 | JGI IMG/M metagenome (GOLD analysis project Ga0126342, IMG submission 92528) | Coral microbial communities from Lord Howe Island, Old Settlement Bay, Australia - Cyphastrea 1 metagenome | ecosystem: Host-associated > Invertebrates > Cnidaria > Coral ...
CCACAAGCAAGATAATGTTAGTCAGTTTGTTGGCCAGCTATGTGAATTAGAGGGGCCAAGGTGCCTCAACCGATGGACGCTCGGTTGAGGCACTTTGCGTGTAGGGATAGGTCTTTAGGGATGTAACCTTCATGCGGCTAAGTGCATGAGGATGTCTGAAGCAAAAGCAACATCAAGAATTGCAGGAGACGAAACCGTCCTTGTTTCGCGGGAACTATTCAAAGGATTGTGGCTCAGGGATAAGCGTCGCTGCGAAGGGACATACTGCTATTGTTTTCTGATCTGACATGAGCATTGCCCATGACCTGTGAAGAACATCGAGTGGTCTCGTAAAGTATTCCAGTTGGAGCATGGAGCTCAGCTGCGTGTCTGTGATACGCGTAAAGCACCGAAGCCATGGCAACAGTATCACAGCAGGCAGGTGCAAACAGCCATTGCAATGGACTTTCTTCTGTCATGAGTTTAGAACGCAACGTACATGGATTGGAATCGCCTGTGTGCTGGGTGAAACAGGATGCGCGTGCGCTAAGGGGTATCAGAAGAGGTTGAGGTAAAGAGGAAAACCTTTGCACACGCAAGTCATCCTTCCTTCCTTCCTGCCTTCCTTCCTTCCAGGAAATGACAATACAGCAACCCATATCTAGGAATTTGTAATTTTTGGCTGCTACCTTTCGTGATTAAAGCAAAAAATTGGCTACACAAAACAACGCTGCCCACGGGATGAGTTTTGTCGACGCAATCGAAGATTGAAAAGGAGACCCAGGCCCTACTCTGAAACAAACCGACCAAAAAATGTGGAAATTCCATGAGGCCAACCATAAACAAAATGCATAGCATCAAATACATCGGGAGTTTTTCCAATCCGGACCAGGCAGTATTCGAAGGGTTAGGGGGGGGCCCTGTGGAGATTCCTTACTTCCAGCCGTCAATTTCCAGGAAAGGGCCAACTACCTCCAGTACTAAAGTACATAGAACTAAGGTAGCCTAGGCTACCTTTCGTGAAAATGGTGATAATCCATTGGAATTCCACTAAGTGAAGAAACTCAGAAGCTTTGGAAGTCGAGTCACGTCCGATGAATCAGAGAGTCGATGACTCGACTGAAGTGTTGTAGACCTTGCAACTTGAGAGAATCAAAACTGACTGAAATGAACTTTTTATACCCTTTGCAGCAGGTCCACATGAACACATCACACAAAATCATTCATGCTACACAAGAACTTGGAGGAAATATCTAGGACATCTGACAAGAATGGAAGACCTTTTTGAGATGACAGAAAGGACGCATGTCAAGGTGGAGTGACCTACAATTCTGGTCTGTAGTCTGTGGTTTCGTCTCACTGCACAGCACTTGGCATTCCACGGCTGAGTCTCCTCTGAACTGCCTTCCTCATCCGTCCTTGTAATCCAAGCTTGACATTGCTTCTCACAGATCTCACTGCGTCCAGCACGCAAAGCTTCCACGGAACGCTCTACTGGATTCTGCTAAGCATCATCTCTGCAACAAAAATCACTCACTATTTCAGTTGACCCCACAAAGTCTACCTGAAGAAAAGAAAGCAGCGTGCTCATATGTACATCGCATTTGCGGCTGTTGTAGTCTGGGGCATCGAGCATGTATCCAGCTGACAAGCCAACTGACATTGGAGTCGATCCAGCATCCGTCGGCTTGCTTCGGTGATGCCATTCCTTCACAGGTCCCCAAACGGCCCACAAGAACAACCTCCTACATGATATCTTTCCACAGGACTTTGCCACAAACGAGATCATCTATCAAACACAAACACGTTCCAGTGAAAATGACTTGAGCATGTTCGTATCTTTGCTTTTCCTCCTTTCGGCCAAACAAACATGTCGTGACTTCTCAAAGGATTGAACGCCTCACTCATCAAGTGATATCGAATTATAATGAATTATATATATATATACATATAGTTATATATATATATCCCCCCAAAAGCCTCTGCGGCTGAACCTGATGTGACAATGAGCTTCGAGGCCTCCAAGGTGGCCGCAGTTAGGTCTGGCATGTTTTGACAGATCCACAGCATTTCGGCCTCAAACTCATCGATAGCCTGCTGCTTGGAGACAGCAAAGCCCACCGAAGGGCCGGATTTGTCGTAGATCGTCACCTGTTCTCGCACGACCGCAAAGGCTTGGCAGAGGCATCGGGGCCCGTGGGCTCTTCAAAGTGTTGACGCTGTTCCAGCTAGGCAACAACTGTTAAAAGCATAGACTCTGACACCAGTCCACCTGGCACCACCCACAGTATTCCTTCAACATCAGCAAATTGCCACACCCTGGACCTACTACACCCAGGGCCACTTCACTGCAATGCAAACCAAGCAATACGATTTGTCACAGGTCCCCGATCTTTTAAAGTGTTTGTCAACAAATAACATGTTGTTTCTGCGAAGCCACCCTCAGGGTCAAGACCAAGTGCGAAAATGAATCTACTGGAGTGTGCGCTGCGTGGGAGAGTCTGGGTCAGTCGAGGAAGAAAATGTCTGCGACGGCTTTCAAGCTGAGGTCTCCACAAAGCGTCTCAAGAAGGGATCTCCGAAGATGAAAAGAGGCCCCTCACCCATGAAGACTTCACACCACACAGCGAGCATCTGCTTCTGAATCGCGTCACGCTATCGGAGTGTTGAACGAAATTGTAAGACTGCGACCCTCGGCGGCGGGACATCCAAAGGCATCAAAGAGAAGCTGCATCCAGTCTGATCTCTGTCCTCCGAAGTGCTGCATGGCACCGAAAAAAACAATTAAAGGAAGAACGATGTAAAGTGAACAAAGACAAAGTGTAAGGCAGGGTGCAAGCAGAAAGCGAAAGAGGGGCAGCCTTTTCTATAAAGCATCTGTTGGGAGGCGGGTGCGAATCTCATATCGGACCTAGGGACCACCTGTTGGCAAGCCAAGTGTCCATCAAAAACACACAAGTCTTAATGAAGGCAAACCATCCATCGGCTTCCCAAACATGTGGGCAGCCATTGCAGAAAGCTTCACTTCCGCTGGCTGCCATGCTAATTGCCGTGTTGTCAAACAGGCTGACAGGTATGAACCTGTGAACAAAGAACATGAGCCAAGTAGTTTATTGAAGTAGGCCGAGCAGGCCACTCTGCACTTCGGAAATGTTATGCCTAGACTGCTAGTTCTGCTAGACATCTCCATTCACCTCGGCTACTTGGCATCTCTTCGGCTCGAGGCCGAAATGAAACATGCTACCGAAAGATATCATGTCACACTGAAAATTGGTTCCTGGAGAACCGGAGTTGCTCGCGACAGTTTGCTGTTGTCTGGCTCGGCAGCTGTTGCTATGAGTCAAAGCGTGCCCTTCTCGTCACTTGAAAATCGGTGTGTCTGAACATAGGGCTATCCGCAATTTATCTTCCACAATTTGTGAGTGTCACATGGTATCCCCTATTCTCAAACAAACCCATCCATAGCTGCTCAGTAGAAAGCCCACAGCAAACACCGCAAGCTGCGCAGCTAAGCTGGCGCTCCACTTTGCGGACTACACTAGCTTGAGACCGTGACTTGCCAGGCTGCTGTCTCCAGCTTTCTCATGTGTACATATATATGTACATATATATATATATATATATGTGTGTGTGTGTTTTTGATATAGTATGTGTGTACAACATATGACATGGTATGTAATATATATATGTGTGTGTGAAATGATATGAAATGAAATAATATATGATATGATATGATATGATATGACATAGCATAACATAAAATTACATTATATTGTATCATGTCATATTATATTATTGTGTTATATTATAACATATTATATCATACTATACTATATTGTGTTATATTACATTATATCGTATTATATCATATCATATTATATCATATCATATTATATAATATTATATCATATGATGTGATGTGATATATTACGAATACGATGATATAATGGTATTATATTCATCTGTACATGTTGTGGTACATGTTGTCTGCATGCATACACCTTCTTCATTCTTATTCTACGGAGTTATATACTTTTTGCCATTGTCTGATAGGAACATCCTAGGAAATCAATGAACATACAAATCAAACATATCAAATACTAAGATCAAGCTAATCAGATTCAGCAGCCTCAAGTGGCCTGTAGAAATCATTGCAATGCGATCAACGAAGAATAATTCGATCAAATGCGCCCTCCAAAAGGATGCAACTTGTCTCTTGGTCTTGAAGTTCTGAACAGAACTTTGTCAGGGTTCTTATTGCTCACGAAGGAAGCCTCGTGTCCAGAAACAGTTGATGTGCAACTCGCAAGCACAAGGAAACAAAGAAATGCACTGGCACAGTTGACTGGCAAGGGCAGTGCCTAAGTCCAGAATTTGGAACTTTTGACCAATGCTCACATACCTTGGGCAAATTCTGCAAGAGATACTGAAAAATGCACTGCGTTTTCAATCCACCAAATGCCACTACCTTACTTCGTCCGTTGTCAGTCGTGGGAGGTTGGAACGCTTGGTCCCCCGCTTGTTTAGCTTCTTGTGCGAAGCTCGGCCAACATATGCCTCGCTTTCGTTGTGCTTGGTGACCAGCCACAGCTCTCCTGCGAGGTACTTGGCGCTGAGAACAACATGATCGAATGCATCAGAACACTTTGGCCCGCCTTTTGCGAGAACATCCTGTATCTCTGCCACGCTCAATCCCTGCCACAAGGTTCTCAAAACGCTAACAGTTTTAACATGTGCTAAAAAGAATATAATTAAAAAACTTTAAAAAGAAGCTTCCCGGCAAATCCTGCCTTGATGGTATCAATCCGCACGTGGACGGATGCGGCTACCAGTGTTGTGGCCTGGAAGCGTGCACTACGAGCGTTGCCTTTTCCAATTTGTTCCAAATATCACCAATCGGAATGTCGATGAGTGTAGTTTGTTGTAGTTCATTGTTTCATCGCTCCCCAAATACTTGGCCCAAGTCATCCCATGGGAGTTCTTAGCAATGTCTCCAGTTGCAAAAAGCTTTTTTTAAGCATCGTGCAATTTCTAAGCTGGCTTACATCGTTGTCAAACTGTTGAATTGCTCCAGAATGTGGCTTACCAAATAGTAGGACACAATCAATGCCCTTGATGGGCCTTGATGTACCGTTGCTAATGATGAACTTTGCACTTCAACAGCTTCAACGAGTAAGGACACCAAAACTTCTTCTAGTAACTTACTGTTTTTCACCCGCGGTCTTCCAAACTGCACATGCCTCTGGCCACAACTCTCGAGCACACCGATAGATCTCTGCAAGGATGCGCAAACCTCTAGAAAACCGCCCTACAACACTCCTCACAGAATCATGGTCAGGGTGCAACATCAAGTCTCAAAGCACTGTATAAACAGTTTCTAGTCGTGTTCCAAAAGATCCAAAGTGTTTTATGAGAAAGGCAAGCTGAGGTCAATACGCAGGACAGTGGAAGAACCTGTTTTCAAGTTCATTTCATGGTCAAGTCCACTAAGTTTCCTTCCCCTGCATCCTCACAAAAGGGTCTTTTAGTTTTACCAGAACAAAATGACCTGCAATCAACACAATCATCTTTCTTGAGAAACTACAAGCAGCATCTAAGGCACAGGCATTGCATTTGGAGGAAAGCAGGCCCATAATATATGAGAAATGCAGGCCCAACCTCACAATTGATACATGAATGCATGAATCACTTGAAAGTGCAGCTATTCTTCCCAAAAGCAGGTTCAACATGCCAACTGGCGCGATTCACTTGGTCACCCGCTGGCCGGCTGGCTACCTCTGTTGGTACTAGGTCCGGGGAAAAATTTTGACCTGGACATGGAAGAGATCTGGAAACTGCAGTTGGAGTGAAGTATCTTGCAGTCCAATTTTCTGACATTGCAATCTGATGCTTTTCGGCTTCTGTGATCAAGCAGGTCCAATATCTCTATATGTAACATATCATGTATATACATATATATATATATACAACATATATAATCAACATATCATATATGTACATGTATAATATATATATATATATATGTGTATATTTGTATATGTATATTTGTATATGTATATGTGTATCTGTGTGTATATGTATAATACTATAATACTATAATACGATAATACTATTATGTACGACATGTGTATATATATATACACGACTGTATGTATATAATATATATATATATATATACATGCATCATTATAGATAGCAAGTTGGTACACACCTTCAAAAATTCTCAGCAATCTTCTCCTCCTTCACGCCGTAAGGCGCGGCACGGCTTCCCCACCTGCGCATCCTGTCCTGGACATTTCCACGCTGAGAACATCTTTGTCCTGTCAGGTTTGGGATGGTAGCTATAGTCATCCCCTCCCCCCAACAAAAAGTACCGAAAAGCAAATCCCCATGAGAATCGTGAAGATTCGCAGCTTTCGATCTGTTTAGAGGACTGCAATAGATGGCTTTTGGTACTGTCTAAGATTTCAGCCGTTTCGCTCGAGTTTGGCACACCAAATCGCCGAACCATAAGACAGACTCGATCTTAAGCACTTCTCATCAGCACTTGGGTTTTGCAGTGTCTTTTTCCACTGAACTAAACCAACACTTGAAATAGAGAGCTCAAATGCTAAGTGCAAACCAGTTCACATGTCTGTCATGTGTACAACTGTCCTCCTTGGGCAATTCTTGGCTAAAAGCCTCCACCACATTCCGTCCATTTGCCTTAGAGATTCAGCAGCGAGAACCTTTGCAAACTCATGAAAAGCAAAAGCGGAAATTGCCCGGAAATTGCCTCTGTCTAGTTGTTGAAGACAATAAACTTCAATAAACAGTCATTCAAGAATCCAAATTGCTTGGTCACCTGCTCCTTAAACCTCACACTATGAAAGTCGAGCTTGTTATTCACACATCTTGGTTTTGGCCAGAAAAAAACATGCCCAAGTGACTTGTGCCATGCACAGCAGCCGCATCGCTGCAATGGAATGGGGGCCTGGTAACTGACCAGCATCTGGATCTGCATACTTCGTGATCACTTCGTGATCTTCATGATACCCTCTGGTAATTTAACATAGCTATTGAAAATGACCATTTATAGTGGATTTTCCCATTAAAAATGGTGATTTTCAATAGCTATGTTAAATTACCAGAGGGTACTTCAATACTTCACACAGCTTCTTCAATCTGTGACCCATTGAAAGCTGTGTGGTAAAGAATCAATGCTCGATATGGACTTTCCAGATCTTTCCAGGCCTGTGGGTGTCGCTCCTAGTGAAGGGACGTGATCTGACCAGCGATGCTTGAGATACTTCTCCATAACCTCCCGGCAGCTTGGCATCTGAGCACTAGACTGGGTTTGGTCACAAGTTTCTCTTTTTGCATGTGAGACAGTGAGACTCCACCAGAAAGTCCAGCATGCTGTAAGTGCGGAATATACCAGGAAATTCTATCTTACAGCACAGAGCTCACATTCGATTTTCATGGTTTGAAACTTCGCTGACATCTGCAAAAAGAACTCACATCTGAATCTGCAGAAATCTGCCTGCGTCTCAGTCTGGGAAGTAATGCCCTCAATGAACTTGAAGGACTGCAAAAAGCTGTTCAGAACCTGGGTTCACACACTCAGAGTATGCCAATAATTCTCCAGCCAGTCTTTCCTAAGATCAATGGCCTAGGGCGGGCCAGGGTGCGCACATGCAGCGGAAATTTGATCACAAACTTCTCGCAACCACCCAGTGGTGTTGGCTCAGCTCCAGCCTAGGTTCCAGTGACAACCAGAAGGAAAACAGAATCCGAATGAACGAGTTTCAATGACCTTTCGCGGGTAGGAATGGTTCCCTGGTTTAGTATTCTGTCTGCAAAGTTTCCAAGTACGGTAAACACAAGAAGAACAATAAGCATATGTTAAAGACACCATGCCACAAGACCTCCACAGACAGCTAGGCAAAGCTGATGGCTCAGATTTTTCTGAGCTTTCTGCGAGGTCTGTCAGCCAATGTACGAAGTACAGCGCAACATCCTTTGCTCCTGCATGCAACCTTAGTTCCATCATCTGGGCTCTCAGAATAGCAAAATGATGCCAAGATATGCCAAGTGGATAGAGGTGTTGATTTTATTTGATGTTGCCTTCTACCCCCAACTTGGTAGTACTTCTACTCGATTCTATTTCGCGCAGATTTCTAAGGATGAGACTTCTTGTCCCGATTGATCGCCTCCCGGAACTTGGTGAAGATCGCTCCTGGAGGTGCCTGGGAACAGCACGGAAAAGTGACCGATTTTGAATGGAAAAAATGGGGCCAGCCTCTGCTTGGACTAACCATCCATGGTTGAAGCAAAGATTGCACCTCGAAAATTCAACACTGTTCATTTTGAAGTTGTTTCCTCACAGAAGACATCACAAGACTGCAACAATGCAATGTGTTGCAAATGTCTAGCTTCGTGGTACAACTCATCTGTGTGGCTGCATTTTTTTTTCACGTTTTCACTAGGAATAGCTCCGCAAGCTGATGTTTAGGGAACATGCAAATGTGCCGATAACCAAAGATCAACTCCAGTGCCACATGGCTAAGGCAAGCACTGCGTAAATTGCACTGATTGTCTCTCAGCATGGTCTAGTTCCTTGAAAGAGGGCAGCAAGTCGGGGTAGTGATCCTCAGTGCAAAAAGATGCAGAAAATCCTCGGCGAAAAGGAAGAAACTTTTGAGAAGTGTATTGAAATATGTTGAATTTATTTTAAACTTTAAAATGAAGTTTTGATAATTTGGCTCTAAGAGAGGCTCCATCAAATAGCATAGAGCATGGTCATGGTCGCCAATCACGTCACCAGCTGCATAGCCTTGATTGTGATGAAACACACGGCGGTTGGTTTCAGCAGACTGGAGCAACTCGTGCGAAAAACACTGTCCATCTACCAATAAAATATCAAAATAGAAAAATGATTGAAAATGATTGAAAATGGTTCAAAATGGTTTTAACTGGCACTTTCAACACTTGGACAAAAAAGACTAATACGTCTGAGCTTCCGTGGTAGCCATCATGTTCTGGCTGTACGGTCGGGAGCAACGCATCCATCTTCATGATGTCATGGATGGCGGTTAGTGCCTTAGGTCAAAGTTAGCTACCAAGGCTACTGGAATTGTGCACAAATCGAAGGTATGCCACAGATTTCAGTGAGTTGGGTTCGTCTGAATATAATTCACCCCCAATTCCAATGGACTATCACCGTTTTCCTTGTTAAAATAGCAAAAAAAATGCGGGTAGACCCCATTTTCAGCCATATCTTTTTGGATTCTGGAGTCAAACATATCGGTGCGAAGCGCAGCTTAGCACCCTGCCAGGAGTGATACCATTCTGGTCTCCTTCACTTGATACTGTCCCCTGCAGGCTGCGTTCGCTCCGAAGTAAGGCACAAAATGTATCAAAATGTGCAATTCCCAAAGATAAACATCAACCATCAACCTGCATGTCAATGGACACCATTTTTTGGACGGTGAATCTATGTGACTCTGAACATTTGGGAACCTTCCAGAGCCAGGGGTCATCTCCAGCAAACCAGCATCAACCATGAGCCGGCGAAAGAAACCCCACCTTGGTCCGGGCTGCGTTTGTGCGCTGGACCTGCTATGACCTGCTCACACCTCCAAAAGGGACCTGTTTTTGTGACCTCTTAGTATTCCTTAGTGATTGACGGTGCGTTCACATTGTATTCTGAATTTTAGTGAGAGCTCTGCAAATCAAAGCTGCCTTGGTCTGAGTTTGTAGCTGAGCATTGTTGAAGAACGCCAGTCGTCGCTCTAGCTTGTAGAGACCTGGGGAAAGAGATAACAAAAAGAACCATAGAGAACATGTAAAGACAACGGCACAGGCACAGGGACAAACATCGATGAAATGCAGAAGTTCCCTTGTTTGTGTTGCATTTGGGAAAGCCTTGATTCTTTACTTTTGTCCGCCAGTTTGAAGCAAAATTTGCGGGTTCGATTGCTCTCCATTGAGATCGCCACGCTGTTGCAGTTCTCCCGGTGCTGTGGAACTTGGCATGGAAACCTGATCCGAAGCATCGTGGAACACTTGCATTCAAGGTGCTCAAAATCTGTTATCCAAAGGTCAACAATTGTGGTTCTAATTCCACGACATTCCACGCCTCTCCATCTTTCACTAATGACTCCTGGACACAGGAGATTTCCAGCAGGATGAGTTTTTGGATTTCCCTGCAAAAATGCCAGCCCTGATAAAGCCTTCCAAGACCATAGCATTTTTTTTTGTCTATTCCCCTCTGAGAATGAGAACCTAGCAGCACCTCCATTGTACTTCTTTGGGATATGCACCTATGCAATAGTATTTTTTCCATCCTTTCCCCCGTCCCGCGCTGTCTTTGAGTTCCAATACTAATATCCGCCGACCCCGGCCAAGCAAGGGGGAGCACGTAAGGGAAAAAAACATCACAACAACAACAACAACAACAAACAACCAACAACCAACAACCAACAACCAACAACCAACAACCAACAACCAACAACCAACAACCAACAACCAACAACCAACAACCAACAACCAACCACCAACCACCAACCACCAACCACCAA
>Ga0126342_10022125_pt1 | contig 10541 bp, 8 predicted proteins | sample Cyp1metagenome_FD_92528 | JGI IMG/M metagenome (GOLD analysis project Ga0126342, IMG submission 92528) | Coral microbial communities from Lord Howe Island, Old Settlement Bay, Australia - Cyphastrea 1 metagenome | ecosystem: Host-associated > Invertebrates > Cnidaria > Coral ...
ATTCTTCGCGTTTTTTTTTCCGACAATCAGTACTTTCGGATGTTTTTGGTCTCAATGGCCGACATCATTGGCAGTTACGAACGATGCGGTGCGGGCGGTTGCCGTCGCGAAGCGACGTGAATATTAATTAGACCTCAAAACATGAGAAAATTTAGGTTTCAGGGCTTGGGGGTTCAGGGTTCAGTTGGTACGTTGTATTCTTGTCAAATGTTGTAGTTCTAAATCTTTGACATATTATGTTTCAGTTTTATCGCTAAATGTTTTGTTGCGGTTGATGGGGGTAATGTTTAGTTCAGGGGCCTGGTCAATTGTTGAGGTGAACCACTATCAGTGTGGGGTTTGCTGCAGGCCAGCGGCTGGCACGATTACCTGGGCGTCTACGAGCGCTTCTTATTGCACCTGCCGCTCACCAGCGACCTCTTGGAGTTTGGTGTGCCCCAGCTGGAAGGACCCGGCTGGTTTCCCACCAGGGTGAAAGGTTGGGGACCTTGCCCATAGGGAATCCTACTAAAACCAAGCAGGGTAAAATCTGCTGGACTTTACCCACTCTATTCCGTATATATAGAGGCGATTGTGTTGGACTGTTTGGTGCGCCCATCAGCTTCCGAAAGAATCTTGACATATTTTGGCGGACTTTACGCTCGCAGCGAGGTGCGCATGGGCTCCTCTTTAGCCATGTGGTCTGAGTACTTCCCCAAAGGCACAGTGGTAGGCACTGCGCCGCCCTGCCGGTAGGGATGGGTTTGACGGTTTTTCTTGGAATAATCGGATAATCTGGGAGTTTGCTTGGATCCTATGAAATGCACAGAGTCAATCCATTGTTTCGATGACCCAGCAATGATGTTGAGCCTGCAACAACTGCCGTCATGGGAGGTGTGGACAAGAATTTGGCAACCTTTTTTCAGACGGGTCAGCCGGTGCAAAGCTCAGTGGTCGTCCGTCTTTGTTATTGAATGGAGTAGTAAGCGAACCAATTCACACATATAGGATCATATGGGTTTGTCTGAAAATAGGTACCCAATAATTATGGTTTATCATAAGTTTCATTTGTCGTGCATTGATGGCAATTTGATGCAATTTGCCGCTTCACGTCAACAAAGCTTGTGGGTGAAAGTCGAGAACCTTCAAATCCACAAATAATTCGCGTAAAGTATAAAGATAAAATAATGTGCAAAAGTGTACATAAAAACTCCCTTAGGAGTCCCATGGTTTAATGAATGAACCTACGGAAAAAACACTCCACCAAGGTCTTGACAGCCCACGGTGCTTTCACCAGAGGTGCTCTCCGCAGGTTGCTTTGCATCACTGGACCTTTTGTCTCCGATGCTTTAATTTCAAAGAGGTTTGCACCTAGTAGGAAAAAACTCATACATGGTGTGCAATCCTGGCATCATCAAATCTGCACAGCACGCTGTCCCTCGTTCAGGCAATGTTTATGTCCTAGAGGCACGGGGTCCGGATTCCTTCACATGTTTCGATGTGTGGATACAGGCTAGTAGATTTCTTGGTTAAATCGTCAATGCCATCAAACATCAAGCTCCGGGGTGGTGAAATTTCCGGGGTGGAAAGGAATTTGACATGGATCCTTGTGATATTCCACATCTTTCCAGGCTGTGGTTGGGTGCCTTTCTGAGGCGATTTTCCCCATTTGGATAGGATCATTCTATACTCCTTTTTACTCCTCGATGTGCATCTTGGCTGATGACATCCTCGTTTTGATTGGAAACCTCCCCCGTTCTCAGTGATTTCCAACCTTCCAATCGTTGAAGAATAACGGGGTTGTGGACAAGCTCCTTTGGGTCAGATCTTGCCAGGCCAATGCTTCGGACGTGTCAGGGCGACAGAAACTCGAGCGTTTGGGTTTTGATCGTTTCGACGTGTTGGTGGACGATGCGAACCACTGGGCAAAGGCGATCCGGCTGAGAGAACTCGGCAGTTAGAGTTTTGGATGAGTTTCTTTGTTTTGTTTGCCAAATTTGTTTGTGAACCGTTTGACATTTTTGGTCCCTGGGTCCCTGGGTCCCTCAGAGGTTGGATCCCCTGGATCCGATCGCAGGACCAGATTGCCCGCTTTGAGCTCTACTTCCCCGAGCTACTGCGACCAGGACTCCGTGGCTGACATTTGCTTCCTTTTTGGGGCGGAAGCAGGGTGCTAACACGTGCAATGGGGCAATGGGAACTGATACAATGTGATGTGATGTGATGTGATGTGAGTCGATTGTGTTCACGAGATTGTCTAGTGCAAAGACACGACCAGATCTATGCCGGTATTCTCGGTTGAGGGGATTCTGATCTATACCCACATTGAGGGCCGTTCAGACACCAACTGCGCGAATGTGTGTGTTGCAACCCCTTTCCCGTGCATGTTCTCTTGCTGTTGCAAAGTATACCCGCAACTGAAGATGATTGAAGCTAGTTTGGCAGTTTGGCATCATATTTCCACTGTAAGAAGGCACTGCACCGCAGGTTTGCTGCATTGCAAAGACCGATCCTACATTGTGGTCTGGAATTCTTAACATGAGTCTGTTGTTGTGGCATGTTGTGGCCTCGCCTGACATCACAATGGATCAGTCTTTGGCAATGATGGGGTCACCACGTGGCAGGCAGTCCTGCTCAAACTCGGCTTGGATGAATGGTTGCGAGAAGATATGTGCTGTTAACATGTGTAGACAACTTTGGCTGGCTGAGAGATCATCTACAGCCTTAGAATATATCCTCATCTAGACCTGACAGGAGGAGCATACATCATCGAGGATGTACATATGCAGGAGTGGCTTGGGCAGGGGCAGCAATGGCACTTCCCACATGATTAATACTCCTGGTTCCCCTCGATACTTTCTAATGCTTGCGAACTAGGCGCCGTGGACCCGAGACGGCAGTATGGTGCGCGAATACTTTGCGAACCTCACGGCCTGGGGGCCTCAAACACAGTGCTGAAGTGCTGAGATGTGCTGAGATGTGCTGAGTACTGGGGGTTTGGCAGAAATGCCCGCTTGAGCCCGGTAGGTAGACATTTGATGACATTGGTGTGGGTGATACTGCCGGGCACAATGGGGATTTTCACAACCCAGCAGCCGAATAGCAGGAAAAGGTGAAAGATGGATGACGGAAAGGTCTTGGGCTGCTCAAGTAAGAAAACAAAGAACTTACCCGGACCCATTCGACAGTGCCCTCCTCCAGCTCGAACGCCATGGCATTTTAGGTTGTACAGAAGTGGAAAGACCAAAAAGCCCAGTGTTGATCAGCATTGATATTGGTACAGACAAAGTACCAGGATGGAGCACTTGCTTCTCAAAGGGACCGTTTGGTTTTCGCTGTGCTCAAAAATGCAGCACATTTCAATGGTCTCACAAAATTATATTCCACCACGGCAACAGAAGAATATGACATCATCTGATACAAAATGATACAAGATGAATGGTTCACAGTGATTCTACACTGTTACATAGGCCCTCCCGAAGGATCATTGTCTGCCCACGGGTTGCTACAAAGGGTACCTTGTCTAAGGCCAGTGTCTACGTCACGGATGAGATTCTCTTGGGATCGGGAGCCTAGCCTTGCGCATCTGTAAATGGGTTTGATCGAAAATAGGCTACCCCGTCATCGTTTTCCTTCTTAAAATGTAAAGACATGTAAAGACTACAATGTTTTGGGCATACCGCATTTTCAGAGACACCCAAATAGGTTGACATGAGAGATCTTTAGAACTTGCTATTTGGTATCATCTGTGCAGGCTGAGATCTAAGACATGAGGGTATTTATGTCAATGTTGTTGAAATCCTGACGGACTTACAACTTGAGTCAGATTGCTTTGTGTGTTTTGATGCTGTTTAATTTTTGGATTTGTCCATGGGGTAGCCCAAAATCTATTGGTTCATGGTATATCATCCAGCCCAAAATTGATAACTTTGCTGTGTCAAGGTGCTCACCAGATCCGCAACAAGCGGCAAGCCTCCCAGGACTGGTTACGTCTGGGGTCCCTTTTCCCAGATAGCTGCTAGGGTCAAAACATGGTATATGGATGTACGTGTATATATATATAATATGGATGTATATGTTTTATGTGGTCATCCGTCCCATCGTAGAAATCCTTACAATGATTGCATAAATCCATCCCTAATAATGGATTGGTGACCATCCCCCAGTTTCCCAGACCAAGTTCAGTAGAGTCCCCCTGAGTTTGGGTTCATCAAATTCTGCTGGCTGAAACCAAGTGGATCTTTCTGTCAAGCGATTGATCTGTGAGATGGATCGTCAACTGGGGTCGATCTCCGGATATCAATCATATCAATCTTTGTTGAGTTGACTCCGTTTTTTGCGATCATACACAGTTATTATGTGTTATTATCAGTTATATTAATTAGTCAGTGAGATTGGTCATAGATATGTCTATGTCCAAATGCACCATCCATGGGTTTTAGGGCATCTTCCCACATTTGTTGGTGGCGTCGGTGAACTGACTGCAGGATTGGCGACACAAGGTGCCCTCTTCAGCCATGAGAAAAACCGGGGTAGCCCATGGGGAAAGGGGTATATATGACCTACCATGATGATCATCAACATTAATTAAAAAAAGTTGGGCAGTTGTTTGGTTTTGCAGCTCCATTTGGTTTATGATGGTTCAGGATGGTAAATTATTTAATTTGTAAGTTGATAGTTTCATGATCAGCACCTGGCCAGGTCGAATCGGTGACCTTTTTGAGAGACATGATAGCGATTGCCAAAGCTGCAGATGCTGCCTGAAAGGACCTTTGTCAAAAATGTTCGCAGCCTGTGCCAGGCTCATAGTCCCTTAAATCGTTCGTGGTTGATTAAGGGCTCATCTTCCAAAAAACAATGGATGATAGTGATAGTAACTGGAATACCAAACCGGTCCCTCCATTTTTGCCAAAGGATATCATTGGCCAGGTTGGGCAATGAATATGTAAAGAGATATATAAGAGAGTCCATGTTTGCAGAGGCACACTGAGCTGGCTATTGTCATTTCGGTGCACTGCTGAGCACAAGGTCGTTTGTCAGGCGTATTGTAGATAGGGCTGTTGATGGCCTCATCCTGCCGCACTTGAGCCATCAATAGAATCTAGGTTGACCGCACCTTCCACGCTGGTATGTTTGAATGGATGATGGTTTTCAAGTAAAATTGTGGCTGTGTGTCAAGATAGAAGAACGCCAGGATCCACTGACTTTGCTCATACCAGATGGATTGTTAGGGTACAGTCAGCTAATGATGTTTCTTAGAGGCATCGTTTGTGCCAAAACAGTGCGGCAGCGGCATGATCAGCATTGGTGGCATTTTAGGTAGCAATGATGTGTCTGAAAATCGGGGGGGGTCCCCTTTCACCATTGGTTTCCCCATCAAAAATGACCAATTTGGGATGAGTTTGGCCCCATTTCAATGCCCAAAATGCACTGCCCATGACGCTGAACCATATGTTGATCCTTCGTTGTGGTCCAAGTCGGGCTAAAGTGGCCGCGACTTCCCTACGGCAACGGCGTAGGAAATCTCTGACCAATCCACTCAATGTGAGAAATCAGCTGCAGACTTCCAGGAGCCATTTATCAACACAATGTCCTCAGCAAAGCACGTCACCCAGTGTCACACTTCAACCCCGGCACAGCGCTTAGCGCTTGACGACGCCGCAGCTTGGGTCAGCCATGGCGCAAATGTGGCATGCTGAGCCCAGTATCCATTTGAGTTCAGATGCATGGGCTTCAAGGACCAATTGACCCACACAATGAGTCATGTTTTGGTATTGAACATCCAGTTTTTGGCAACAATAGTTTGACCCATACGCAGGTGGGAGGACCCCTGCTCTTGTGGGAACCCCTTCTGGGCACTTGTCGCATCTCCCAGACCACTTGAAACCATGGGCCTCTACTGAATATCAATAGATTAAGACTCAATCCAAAGCTATTTGCGGTTATGGGTATCCATGTTTGTTTAGGGGATCGGGGCCGATCAGGGCCCATCATTCCAATTTTTTGAAGGGGCAAACATTACATGAACCGTCTTCGGAACCGTCCATTATATAAATTGTCGGTGGTAAAAAAAACAACAAAACACATAAAAGCATAGTAGGTAACCTGCACATTTTTCCCTTCAATCAAACCCAATGAATGTTTTTAGCTGACTCCCCAAGTCGGAGAACGCGCCTCTCCTAGCATTGTGCGAGGAGAACGCCCAACTTCTTAGACCGAGGTGCAACTCGAGTCATCTTTTTGAAGTGGATGAAAGTTGGTGGAAACTCTTTGCCTATTTCGTTCATACCTGTTCATGCCTGCATTTTTTTCAACCATGTTTGAGAGGATGATATACTGACTTTCAAAGTTCTGGGACGGCTGGCTCAATTGCTAAGTCTTTACGATTTGAATGACTGCAGTGTAAATCTTGAAAATGCTATCCTGAAGAGATCTGAAGAGCTTACTGCTGGCCGTTGGATATTGGACTCAAATCTCAGTGTTTCGTTCGCAGGTGTTGGATGCATAGAGGGGGTTGTGACATGTTGTAACAACACAGATACGGAATGTATACATACACGGTAGAGGTGTGTAGTGTATACCTGTCAACATGAGCCAAAATCGGTATGGGTCAGTTCACTCTGGAATTCTCTGCTTTCCTCACAAAAAATAGCAGGTATAGCTCGTGGTGCCCATCTGCATCCCGGTCCGTATGGAAAATCGATTTTGACCCATCCTCAACTCAATCCATCTATTACAGTATAAGTATATTTAATCTAAAACCAAATTGCATTCCAGTTTCTTCCTCCAGTAAACATGTAAAACCCATGGCTTTTCCGCTTCGGAAAATGATCAGAGCACCCTCTGGCGACTCAGCTCGCTCCAGGGCGATCCAGCTTTGCTCCACAGCGGCTGGATCAAAATCGCAGGCCTCGCGGCCAGGCGCTGATCCGGGTGACGTCATGGGCAGATGGAAATGAAGTGAATGCAATAGTTGAGAAAATATGGCATCAGACTTTTGCAGCTGGCTTAGGCTTATTCGTTTTTCCGTGGGATATCGATACATTTTGTCAGGGTGCATCATCCTGCTGCTTGTGGTTTTGAGGTACAGTACACGAAATCATATTTTTCAACATGTACCAGGCAAATCACCCATCGGACAAATCATTATTCATTCTCTTTCCTTAAAAAGCACGTCTGATAAAATCTACTCAGATTCAGATTGGATCATAAATTTCGTTCTTTGCCCAAGGAAAACCATATGATTACAGCAATTTCCAATGTATCACCATCTATCACCTCAGAAATCCACCAGAATTCCGGTGTTTTTTTTTTTCCATCGTCAGGTCTCAAGGACCCCACAGGTGGTGCTGGGCAGCGCAGTCACCGCAGTGCTGGCCGCGAGACGCTCCAAGGTACTGCAGGTGTCGCGGGGGATGGGGATCTGGGTATTTTCGTTTTTGGAAAAAAGGGAAGTCTTAAGTATTGTAGTATGGATGGATGTATGGATAGTATGGATTTTAGAATTTGAAGATATGTGCTATATATATATTGTGTTGTAGAGCCGGTAAAGACTTAAAGATGGTGATTTGGGGAGATGATTTGAGGTTGTTCCACCCCAACCCCAATGATGGTTTGTTGGTAAAATCTCAGCATAAGCCCCCTTGTCCAACAATGTGCGGGGTTAAAGTTGAACCAACCAAAACAGGAATGTAGCTGAAAAATATCATTGATGGTTTGGTCAGGAAATGGATATGGACGGATATGGAATACGGTATAATTGTTGGATGCTGCTTAGTGTGTAGGGCCCTCTCCACGGACAATTGAGGGGTACTTACTGACCATGTCTGTTGGGACCAAGTTTGGGAAACAAAAGGGTCATGAAACTAAGTCAGGATTTTATAACTCATTTCAATCTACGTTCAATTGATTTTCCTCTATTTCAAAATCCCGAGGAGGAGTACGGACTTTAATTCATTTGAGTCTACGTTCAGGTCATTTTCCTTTAAAAAACAATCCGAATCTAAGAAAGGGTATTCAGTCATGTAAAGCTACTTTCAATTCACGTTCCTTTGTTGGGCTCAGGGGTGACGAGGGGGAGGATCTATTATTAGGATCTTTGAGGAGTAGACTTTGTTCGTATTGGATGATTCTTTTCATTCCCTCTTTCGTTCTCCCTTTGTTTCCTTTTTTCTTTGTTGCTTTCTTTCTATTCATCCTGTTTTTCTTCCTTTCCTTTATTCTTCCTTCTGCTTGTTCGTCTTGTTCTTTCCTTATTGTTCTTTGTTCTATTTCTTCCATTTCCTCCTTCCTTTCTTCCTGTCGTTTGTTCTTTCTTTCTGCTTGCCTGTCGTTAAACTTAAAGGGAGTTCTAAGGATTCAACATGGTCCTAAGATGCTGCTGTAACGATACGGTGGATGTGGGGATAGAAAAATAGAGCACCACCCGAAGAAACCTATTAATCAGTATTTGGGTGGTTCATGGGGTACAACCTTCAAGAATTGTGTGGGAATGAAATTGATTCGTTGGAGAACCTTGGCATTTTTTGCAAAATGGTGCTTAGCAAGATACAAAAGGCAGCAGCAGAGGGGTGGTGGCCTTTAGGACTCCAAAAAAACTAAACAACATGCTCGTGAACAACATTGAATTTTAACAATCTGGCTCAATAGAGCGCACCAGCACCGCCTGCCCTGAGGATATTGAAGTATTTTGTTTTTTTGGCACAATAGAGCACCGCTCTATGAACCAGAGTACACCTTTTTATCCCCTTCGCAGGTCGCCAGGCGTGCTGGCTGGGCTCAACAACCGAGGTGGGACCTGGCGTGCCAGACAATTCCCTTATTTTTAGATGAGTTTTCTATCAAAACAACCATGTTTTGGGATTTCGCATTTCCAATTGCCATGTTTGATTTCCTGAGGATAATTCTTCAATGATTCCAATGGTGTTCAAAGTGCTTGGAACCTTGCCATGGTTGATTGCCAAAGGGTATTTGTGTGAGAAACGATGGTGCAAATGGGTAGAGAATCCTAGTCTAGTGTAGATTTCAAAACAAATCAAGCAGTGGGGATATCAGCCTGTCTGAACCACTAGGAAATACGAGCACGCCCAGGAATACAAGGATATGATTGCCAATCAAACCATGTGTCTCGGTAGCTGGGTTGCCAGATGTTTTGGCAACCCACTAGGTATCAGGCAAAGATTCATGGTTGGGGCCCCGATCGTGAAAAAGTCATGACCCATATGACTTATATGTGGTACTGTCTATTGCAATATTCAATCAAACCCAGCACACGGGGCTGAGATTGAATGGCTCGCCTCGTGTCCGTGGCCATTTGGCAGTTCCACCCCTGACATCTAACCGGCCAGGCTACCGAGAATCCGAACAGACCCGGAGGAATCAGAGAAGCTTGGCCATTGGGGGCTTGGGAGATTGGTGAGTTTGTTCTACTCTGGTTGGTTTCAGCAGCTGTAGCATGACAGAGCAAGTTGGAGCTGCGCACAATAGTGCGTTTGTGTGTTTCTTTGTTTACTGTTTCTTTCTTTACATACAAAGATTTGTATAGGGGTAAATTGGATAGATGTGCATGATGTGCAATAGAAAGAGTTTTGTTTATGGATACATATCGTTACAATCATGTGCCTATTGTTGTTGTTGTTGTTGTTGTTTGATATGTATATTATACTGATACTTGGATGTATATATATATGTAGTACAGACACATAACATACAGACAGACATATTGATTTTGATGCGTGAACAAGTTTATGGTTTATCTCATGGACATAAGCTGTAATCCAAATATTTATGTGTGTATATATATATGTGTAGGTGTGCTTATGACGTTTCTATTATTTTCTTTGCCATGTTTTTTTTTGCTCTTGTTTGTTATTTTCTTGAGTTGCTCAGGTTGTTCCGTTGTTTTACTTGTACATATCTAGACATGTGTTTTTTTGATTTATTCATTTGCATTGTTGAATCGTGTTTGTTTTTGCTTCAAGTCTTTTGCTTCCTGTTTTTTCACCAACAGCGTAAGCTAATGGGGTCTTCAGCCCAGAATAGCTCTGGTGTGCACTGGTGCAGGCGCCGGGTCAGGTTCAACCAGGTTCCGGAGACGGTTCCGAAGGCACCCGAGAAGGGCTGGGAGGGAGGTCTGGGAGGCTTTGGTGCAGAGCCAGCTCAGGTTCAACAGGGTTCCGGAGAAGGTCCCGGAGAAGGTTCGGGGGAAGGTTCCAGAAAGCCTTAGTCAGGCCCAACAGGGTTCCAAAGAAGGTTCCGGAGAAGGTTCCGTAGAAGGCTCGGAGAAGGTTTCGGAGAAGGTTTCGGAGAAGGTCGGGGCGGCTTTGGTGCAGAGCCAGGTCAGGTTCAACACGGTTCCGGAGAAGGTTCCGGAGAAGGTTCCGGGAGGCTTTGGTGCAGTGCCAGGTTAGGTTCAACAAAGACGGTTCCGGAGAAGGTTTGGGAAGCTTTGGTGCAGAGGCCGGGTTGAACAGGGTTCCATAAAAAGGTTCCGGAGAAGGTCTTGGTGCAGAGCCAGGTCAGGTTCAACAGGGTTCCGGAGAAGGTTGGAGGCTTTGGCAAAG
>Ga0126342_10022126_pt1 | contig 10540 bp, 7 predicted proteins | sample Cyp1metagenome_FD_92528 | JGI IMG/M metagenome (GOLD analysis project Ga0126342, IMG submission 92528) | Coral microbial communities from Lord Howe Island, Old Settlement Bay, Australia - Cyphastrea 1 metagenome | ecosystem: Host-associated > Invertebrates > Cnidaria > Coral ...
CCACCACAGGCCACAGGGGGGGGGTGACCAGAAGAGCAATACCACCATCCCAGGCCACAGGGGGGGGGACCATGGGGGGGAGGGGGGGGGGCTTGGGAGTCCTGGGTCATATATATATATATGCATAAGTAACTGTGGTATAATATGATTAATATGCTTATTTTCCATTTGCCAGCTGGGATAAACCGCCAAGTACCTGACAGATTGCTGTCCCAACAAAACAGGGGAATATAGTGGGATACAGTGGGATGTAGTGGGATTATTTACCCATATTAGGGGATGCTTATACCACGGTACAGAAAAAAAACATGGCGAAACTAAGACTAAAAGAATGGTTTTTTCATGGTGAATCAACCCATTTTTTCATGGGGATTAAAGCAACAAACATGCTGAGGTAGAATCCCCATGGGGCTTTACTGGAGACCAATGGGATTGGGATGCTATTATCATTGGGATGATACCTAGCCTTACATTTCTGGGTACCACGATAGCGCGAAGGTGTTGGGGGACGAAAAAACACAATGACCTAACATTCCCCCAACATGACAAGATGACCCTGTGAGGAGTCCGGGTCTAACATAAGTCAACAGTCCAAGAAATCCCGAGATATTGCCAAGATCAAATTTGAGAACCGCAATAGTAACAATCTGAGGAGGCTAAATATCCATACATGGATTCGACAACATGGAATGATTATTCATTACTGTATCTTTCTAGTTGCATTCAACACACTTGTATATTGCAAATCCATCAAGACACAATGTTGTTTAATCAGCAAACATGGTGATTTTTATTTCACTATCAAACATGTTGATGGCTAAGTTAACATACGCTAACTATCATATTTCTCATCAACTGGCACTTCCCAGAGCCATTTCCCCATTTTGTGCAACGAGTACGAACGAATCTCTATGATGTGTAGATATGCAGCAGCATGCTTCCGGGAAACACCAAGCTTCAGGGTACTATTGAGTCTTTCCTTCCTCGGTTCTCTTTCAGCTGAATCCATTGAAATACGTAGAAATTTGAGTCAGCAATGTGATTAACCCTCAACCACAAAGGACCATGAAATTCATTAAGCCATCCCTGATTGATCTCCCGTACACCCGCCCCACTTCAGCGGGGACCGAACAAAGCGCGACATACTGTTGTAAGTAGTGGTTGGTATAGGGAACGACCGGGAACGATCCCACGGTGACCAACTCTTTCGGATTGTAGGTTTACTACGATTCAACCAGATGAACAGATATGAGATGAATCATAGTAGTACACAACAACATATTTCCCAACTATGTTTTCTTATGGGATTCTTACCCCAGTTATGTAGTATTAGGTCATATGAGTCATATATATTTGTAGTGGTAGATTATTATAGAGTAATCCAGCTACAACATAGGTTCACTCATCTTTGATCAACCATACATGGGGTATGTGCCAACAATATATATATATATACATAGAGGGCTATATATCTGCGCAAATTATAGTGACCTCACTGTGACTTCACTGGAATCATGGTTAGTAACAGGAATCATTCCCAAATGGCCTCATTTCAGGTTAGTGAAATATAGTAATTTACCCATATAATATAATATATATATACATATATGTATATAATGATATCATAGTTGACTATAGATGTATCTACCACAAACCCTAGCTAATCTACTTATGAACCAATCTATCTCATGAACCGGGGCAACACTTTGTTTCCTGAAAATAGGGGACCTTATTCACCACCGGTGAATCAGCATTTTCCCTTAAAAACGCATGCAATCATTTGTCGGTATCTCCGTTTTCAGACACACCATATCCAGTCATATCCAGTCATATCCAGTCATTTTTGTATATTCTTGTTCGTCACATCATGTTACATCCCCATTCTTGGCAGTTGAATTCCTATGTTTTGATGGTTCGATTCCCAATAGATACCATCAATCAGAGGTTTGTCCGTCCCAGGCCGGCAACGGTTTCCAAGCCGCTCAGAACCTTCGCGCGGGCGAGAGCAAGAAGGAGGAGGAGGAGGCCGTTTTCCAAAGCAAAACCATGATGTTTTGAGCACAGAATTTGGGAATTCATAGGGATTGATTGAATGGTGATTTAATAGGATCTATATCAAATGTACATGATATGATACACAGTACCCAGTACATAATGATATGTCTAAGGTGTATATATATACGTATAATATGCACATGTGTAGTATTGTGATATCATATATATGGTCGTCGCAGATTAGATAGAATGTGGAAATGCCAAACCATCAAATCATCACCAAGATAGTGCAGGATGATATTATATATATACACATAATATATATATATATATGTATACTTATATATATATATATATTTACTTATATACATATTATATTTACATGTATATAGAAATGATTGCCTTTCTTTGTCTGGGAAATGGGACCCAAATCATCCAAAATGGATCATTTTGAATAGGACAAACAATGGGTTTTTGCAGTACCACCATTTGACAAAACGCACACACACACATATATATATATATATCTGGGTAAATTATAACGACCTCACTGCGACCTCACTGGAATCATTGTTAGTAAGGGAAATCTTCCCCAAATGGCCTTAATTCAGGTTAGTGAAATATTATAATTTACCCAGATATATATAGATATCTATATATAAATATATATAGTATGTATTTATACGTAGATTATAATCAAACACAGTATTGGAATACCCTATATCCCACTTCAGAGTGACGTATTTTGGCATAATTTCACAAAGTCCCTCTTTGAGTGCCAACAGCACTGTACCAATGAAAATACACCAAATCCACGATTTGCAGACGATTTTCCCATTTAGACCTCTATGTATGGGGATCCTAGCTAGCCATCTGATTCTCCCATGATATTCCCATAAATTCATGATATTGCCATGATATTCCCATGATATTCCCATGATATTCCCATGAATTCTGTTGTACTCCCGTGATATTCCCATGATATTCCCATTGTACTCCAATGATATTCCTATATACCCATGATATTCCAATGATATTCCCATTGTACTCCCATGATATTCCCATGATATTCCAATGATATTCCCATGATATTCGCATTGTACTCCCATGATATTCCCCTGATGTTCCCATGATATTCCCATGATATTCCCATGGTATTCCCATGATATTCCCATAAATTCTGTTGTAATCCCATGATATTCCCAAAAATTCTGTTGTACTCCCAAAATAGTCCCATAATGTCTGTTGTACTCCCATGATATTCCCATGATATTTCCATAAATTCTGTTGTACTCCCATGATATTCCCATGATATTTCCATAAATTCTGTTGTACTCCCATGATATTCCCATGATATTCCCATGATATTCCCGTAAATTCTGTTGTATTCCTTGTGTCTTTCCTAACCTCTGTAACAGTGGCACGAAGTAGGGCACCATTTGGTGCACGAAGAAAACCGCAAAAAAGCACGATTTGATGAACGAAGAAAACCAGAAAAAAGCACGATTTGGTGCACGAAGAAAAGTAAAAAAAAAGCACGGTTTGGTGCACGAAGAAAGCACAAAAAAAGCACGATTTGGTGCACGAAGAAAACCAGAAAAAAGCACATAAAAGCACGACTTAGTGCACGAAGAAAACCAGAAAAAAGCACGATTTGGCCCACGAAGAAAACGACAAAAAAGCTCTAACTAGAGCACGATTTGGTTTATGAAGCAAAATCATCAAAAAGAAAAGCATGAACTGGGGCACCATTTGGTGCACGAAGAAAACCACAAAAAAACAAACATGATTTGGTGCACGAAGAAAACCACAAAAAAGCACGATTTGGTGCACGAAGAAAGACGATTTGGTGCACGAAGAAAACCAGAAAAAAACACGATTTGGTGCACGAAGAAAACCAGAAAAAAACACGATTCGGTGCACGAAGAAAACCAGAAAAAAGCACGATTCGGTGCACGAAGAAAACCGCGAAGAAAACTCAATTTTTTGGTGCTCCATTTGAAGCATGTTTAGTAAGAAATTGTTTTAACGACTGTTACAGAGGTTAGGCAAGACACAATGTATTGCCATGATATTCCCATGCTATTCCCATAAATTTTGTTGTGCTCCCATGATATTCCCATAATATTTCCATGATATTCCCATAAATTTTGTTGTGCTCCCAGGTGGAGCCCCGCGCAGCGATGGTGAGTCGATACGTAGGCGCCGTTGGAGACATATTCGATGCTTGGAGATCTAATCCAATCCAAGCGATCTAATCTGTTTAATCCATCGAATCGATCTAATCTATCTACCTATCTACCTGTCTATATATCTATATGTACCTATGTGTCTATGTATCTATGTATCTATGTATATGTATATATATGTATCTATCTAATAGTCATACCTCTATATGTAATATAATTGAACCGCAACCGCGACCTAGCTAAATTCACAACAGGCAAAACATTCCTTCTGAAAACCGTTGCCATGATAGGATCTAACCTCCACGAATGTGAGATAAACGTAAACAGTACCGAACGTGCATTTAGTGTTTGAAAAACACAAATAAAAGAAGAAACCCTTCAAATATGTTTGTTTCATTCTTTGTTCTGGTTTTCCTACTATAAGTTTCATTTAGAGAGGATTTGAACGCCCAAACTTGGAAGTTTAAGGTGGATTTATCGATTCAGTCTGGATTTCAGGAATACATTTTGGCACGTTTGACTGGCAAAACATGTGGGTTTTCACCAACAAACAAGGTTGGGGGTTTAATATGATTGCACTAACAAAAACATAGGGATTTGACCAACGTTAGCACCAAATTATCAAGCCGGAATGGACATGCTCACCAAACAGATTGGAAAACAATGTGGCTAGCTGAATGACAACGACTGGAGGACGTGATTGTCAATGATGGTATGCAAGGTGCATTCCCCAAGTCACCTTATTCCTGACTTCATCAACTTAGATGCACATACATATACACAGAAAAATAATCATCATATAAAATCACATACAGTATATATAGAGATATGACATCATGTGACCTGTTGGGGGAGCGGGTTACTGAGTGGCACGGGTTTCCCAACAAATCCAAACCAGTTTCCGAAGAAATCAACATGAGGAACCAGCAAAAATGGTGGAAAAATGGTGATTTAATCAACAGCAAAGGTGGAACATGTATAATGGGGATAGGGATCATGAGTAGGTGTGGACCCACATCACAGAAGGGGATGGGTCAAAGCCCAGGAATTACCATACTTGGGGGGGATAAGCATTCAGCTATAATAATAGCTAGTTGGAGGTTCACAATTCTGTACTGGGCTTTCAATTTATGGCAACCTTTTCTTAGGTTGCAACCATCAGCCAAACAATTCTTTCATCATAAAATCTCATGAGTATTCAGACGTGGGGATGGGTCATTCAAATCTGGTACCCCAGTGGCCCCAGTGGCCCCAGTGTCCATCCCCAAAATTCACCGAATAGCCTGTACTCTACCCGTACTGGTGGTTAAACATCTTGTCCCATTCATTGGATTGGTTTAAGGAAAATGCTACAGCTGCTATACCTCTCTTTGATGGTAAAAACCATGGTTTCGTGATGTTTCATGTAGATTCTCCCTTCAAATCATCCATTTATCCATGGCGTGAGGCCGAGTCCTCTTGAGGAGTTCCATGAAGACGCTTGGACGTCGATGGTTTGAAATGGGGGAGAATCATCCCAGTAACGGCTTCAATCCCAACGGAGAATGGCTTAAACCCCACAGGTGATGACATCATTTGCAATGACTAGAGGTGATTCGATGAAACCATCCCCTAAAATGATGGTGCTTTCGAGTTGTAATTTAGCCTGAAGATTGATTTAACCAGCAAATGACAGGATGTGTGAGGAATTTGGTGTATGTCCAAGAAAGGGCCTTGCTCCGAAGTAAAATTGTTGGTTTGATTGGGGCGTCACCATTTTTACACACACCTAAACAACAATAAATAATATACTGAAATGACATGTATATGCATATGCATAAACATATAATTATGTATATATATAGGATCACCATAGATATGTCACCAGTGGGCCGAAAGAAACAACAAAACTCTCCAGCTCCAACATTGCCCTGGGCCAACCTCTTTGAAAATCGACCGGGAGAAAACCAATGGAAAACCCATGGTATTTGCCGTCCTTCAAATTGGATTTCAATACCAGGAATATCTACCCAATTTTTTAATTGGGTCTACGTTCGCCGGGTAGATTCGGGAAAAAATGTTTTTCAAAAACCAATGGCTGGTAGATGTTTTGCCATAGAATCCCATAGAATCACAACAGATGGGGAATCCATAGAATCACAACAGATTTCCCATAGTTTTCCCATAGAACCGATGGCCGAATCACAACAGAACTCTGGTGAATTGTTCCAACAGATGGGGGATTTCCCCCAGCTCCAACCGCAAAGGCTTCGGAAGCGAGCCGAAGCGTTGGCGCGGGGCCGGTGAAATGGAGATTTAGCACAGCAAAATGTCCTCCGATTGATCCAGTGGTGAATGGAGAGAGCGGTAAATGGAGCAATGGTTGTATTCATGTTCAATGTTACCCCTCGCCCCTCTCTCTCTCTATATATATATGTATTATATGATATATTGTATATTATATACACATACATACATGTATATATATATACATACATACACACACACATATACTTCCTTCTGAATAAAATGAGGAAACTGAGGAACCACTTGGAGCTACGAATGGAGTTTTCCAAGCACAACAACATGGTGGGCAAAGGATTGATTTCGCCAAAGGATGGGGATTTCCCAGCTAAATCACCAAAGTTTTGGACATAGCATGATATTAAGGTCAGTTATAAAAAAACAATTTGCATATATATATATATATAGACACATGAGATCACAGGGAGTCGCCCTGCATCATCGGTGATCCAAAGAATGGATCCAGCACTGCTGCCAAAGCAGCAGCTCATACCCGGTGATCAAACATGGCAATGGAACATGATCAACTTGGAGTTTATAAACTACCACAAACCTAACGTGACATAGATAGTAGATAGAGACACATGGAAACACACCTTATTGTGTATTTCAGCCCTACCATGAGAATTAATTAACAATTTTGTTGAATGTGACAGTATGTTATAGTTATAAATGATTGATAGACCTATAATGTATATATATATATATATATATGTATGTATATGGATGGATAGACATGCATGCTTATTTTCAAGCCGATAATGCTAGATACAAACTCCCTCCAACTTTCACATCGACCCTGCTATGAGTTGGGAGTTGGAAGACTGCCATGAGTTGGGGCTGGGCGATTCTCAGGATCTTTGTTTGGGGGTTGGTACTTATGCAAAACAAAACACAAGCAAAATGCCAAGAGAATTATTCAATGCCAAGGGATTTACTTCAAACTTGTGAGTTTCATTGCTATAGGTTGGCATGACCAGAGGGTAGCGGTTTCACCTCGGACAAGCTGCGAATTTGTGGGTTGTCCGTGCCAGAAAAGATGGCATGGGATGGGATGCTGTTCCTCTGGGTGAGTGGACTTGCAAAAAAATAGGCAAAATGTAGTTCGATATGCTATAGTTGTTATATTTGGAGGTCTGTAATACGCAGTCTAATAGGGGCGTAGACGGCAAAAGTTTGAACATGTTACTCAGTGACCGAGGAGGTTTCCACATCAATAGAATGTTGCGAAGTGCGAAGTCAAAAAACAAAGACAGGATAAACATGTACGTCATTTGTTGCCTCAGTTCTTGTGGATCCATTTTTTTTGTAGGGGCCCATCATTGGAATAGGCCATCCTTTCGAAGATCATTACTTTTCTATCCCTGGGATGATTCGTATCGCTGTATCCCTCGTAGCCTAAGGGGTAACATGGCAAGCCGGAGAATCAGCAAAATGAAGGATCGACATCATGAGAAACTGGGCCCTCGAAAAAGCATGGCAAGCTGGAAAATCTACTTAACACAACTCAATGGTCAATGGAGGTTGATAGCTGGGAAAAATTACGATTTTCCATTATCATGTTGGATTACCAGAGGGGGCCAATGTTTTTTTGCTTCCAATCTGACTGGGCAACTGTTTGGCAAGCTATCGCCAATAATTTATTTGCAGGGGGTGCATGATGCAGGTTGTATACTCGAAACATACATGCGAGCATTGAGTATGATCACAACTAGGCCTTTAGCCGGTTTCATGGCATATTTGGTCAGTCGAGGATTCTTGGTGGCCTGTTTGAGGACATTGGCCCAACTCTGCAACGTTAGGTACAGATGTATATACATACACACATGTGTATATATACTCTATATATACACAAACACACAAAATAGCTGATTACAGGCAGGTGGCTGGACTTGGGTCCAAATTTCTAGTGGTTCCTCCGGCACGGTGACGCGCATCGTGAGTCAGAGGCCTGGTGGAGGGAGCTGTGCTGAGTTTGTTGTGCAAAATTTGGATATAATGGGGACGGGATATGGAATGATATGGATGATTATTGATGCAACCTTTAATGCAAATGGATGACTATGTACATGGAAGATTGTAAACAAGAATGTTGGTAGACTATGGTCGATTGGGATATGTATATATATATACATAGCCAATCATATTCTATAATTGGTTTTTTTAATCAATGGTGATGTTACCCTCTGGTAAATTGTCCACACCAACACGAACCCCCATCGGGAAATCCAACAAGAATTCTGCAGACAGAAAATCACGGATTGAACCCACATTTTTTGTTTTTACCGACACAGATGGACATTGAACCAACAGATTTTTCATAGAGTTCACCAACGAAATGAGGATATGCACTGTAAGGTGAATTCGTTCAAGAGGTTTGGTGATATCCCAACTCAAATCGGTATTTCCCCGAATCGTCCTTTCCGATTTTCATCATTTGACAAAGTAGTGGTCAGAAGCGAGGAATGGGACGATGTCAAAAAACTGTCCGATTTCGGTTGAGGCAGCCATGGGCGGCAGAATTACTGTAGCAGCTGCTTTGCTTGGGGGTTTCAAACATTCGTGATATTTCCGCCCCTAGGCCCTAGTTGTAGTGACCTCGCTGCCATAACTGATGGTAACGCAGTGGCTGATTCGAGGCCGACCATTTAAGGGATCATTTTCCCGATCTATGGCCAGGTTCTAACAAAACATGCACCTTATTATATATATATAGATATTAAGGGCCCCCATCTTTTTTTTTTGGTGTCATGTGAGATCATGTCTCTTCAACGGATCCAGTTCCCCTTTCAGGACTGACCAAAGTCTTTGTCTCGGGAGAGGAAGGATGCTTAATGCCTGTCCGTATTGTCTCTGAAACACATTTTGTTTCATTTTGTTGATTCCCTTCCGGTTCTTGTTCGTAAAGTAGAACAACTACTGTATTTTGTCTCAAATCAAAGTGCTTTTCATTTTTGGCCTCGCTGGTTCAACCTACCATTCTCATGGCCTGTATGGATCCAAAAGGTACTTGTATGGTAAATCATGTAAAATCCTCGGTTCTCCAGGTGTTTGTTGGGTAAAACCTCACTTGGGGGTATCTAAACTGGGGGATCCCCAAGTCATTGTCATGACTTGGATAAAAAAGGGGCTAGCCCCATGACTTAGGAAACCTCCACTTGGAGCGATCCCCACCGTGACATTATTTTGTCATAGTAGTTTCTGATGGCATATATTTTCTGACATTCTTTTCTGGTATTCTATTTGGCATCCTTTCTGACATCCTATTTGGCATCCTTTCTGGCATCTATTCTGACATTTAATTCTCTGGCATTCTATCTGGCATTCTTTCTGATAATCTATTTGGCATCTATTCTGACATTCTTTCCGGCATCTCTTCTGACATTCTTTCTGGCATTCTATCTGGTATATCTTTGGAGATTCTTTGTGGTTGAGGTCTGGCGGGGAACACTCTGATCCTGAGCTTGCTGTTCGGGTCCGGCGGGGAACACTGCGATCTAGCGCTTGCAGTTGGAGGAGGCGGCGGGACAGCTGACATAAAATCTAACAACCCTCACTTGACAGGTAGGGAAAAACATCGACCATATGACTGCGATGATGATCCCCGAATGACTTGGTGCCTGGGTCAACCCACCAACCAGATATCATGGTTGGTGATTTCCGCATTCTACCTTTGCCAGTGAAGACTTTGTTGGGAAAATACCAATTCTGACTGCAAGCGTGAGTTCCTTGTGTTTCATCCATCAGACTCAATGCCAAGGTAGCCCCCAAGTACAGAATCCTACTGCATTTCCTGCTTACAAGAGAGGGGATGCAGGAAGCAGCCACACATGTGGAGAAAGGTCAGGGGTAGGTGAAGGGGTATACCTTGAACAAGGTACTACCTTGCGTTTGAAACTTTACATGGCATGGCATCTAGAAAAAAATGCAAGGCACCGTGAAAAAGATGGACTATTTCCAAAAACATTGAAAAGGAATTAATGCAAAGGATTGTACAGAGAGAAATTGCAAAAGGCAATGCCACTTGAAAAAGGGAAGCTTCTTGGCAAAGACCAAGACTGATCTGACTTGAG
>Ga0126342_10022127_pt1 | contig 10540 bp, 9 predicted proteins | sample Cyp1metagenome_FD_92528 | JGI IMG/M metagenome (GOLD analysis project Ga0126342, IMG submission 92528) | Coral microbial communities from Lord Howe Island, Old Settlement Bay, Australia - Cyphastrea 1 metagenome | ecosystem: Host-associated > Invertebrates > Cnidaria > Coral ...
GTAGTAGTAGTAGTCGTCGTCGTCGTCGTCGGCGTGCTTGCGTTACAAACAGTCGCACCTTCTCTTGCCTCTCCCTCCTGTCTTTTCCCCCCCTACCTTTCGTCCCCCCCCTCTCAAGTAAAATCATACAGAGGGTTCAGCAGCAGTTCAGCAGCCTTCTTCCAACTTGATTGAGAAAATCATAGAAAATCATAAGAACACAGAGGCAGCAGCTTTTTCACAGTCCTTGATAGCCTGAGAGGAAGAGAGAACGCCCTCCGCTCACGAGTCGGCCCTTGAAGAGCAACAGAATGCCCTTGCAGTGAAGGACACGTTGAGATCATTTGAGATCTGTTAATTGAGATTTGTTAATCTTTCATGATATGTTCATGATATGCTCATGATATGTTTATGAGAATTCAGCAACTCTCTGACTGTCTCTGCAATGCAGGGTAGATATCTCATGATATTTCTGCATATTTCTGCATATTTCTGGGTGATACAACTCGGTACAACTTTGTGTCTTGCTGGCAGGACATTGTTCACAACCTTTCCAGCCAGGTTGGATAGCGGATATCTATGGATAGCACAGAAACATACAGAAACTGTGCAGTGCTGATTTTTCCATGGAATGCAGGAAGTTTCCTCACAATTTTTTTTTGATATCCAAAGTGCTTTCCGTTCCTCACGGTTCAGGTTGATGAGAACGTGAGCCAGGTGACCAATACCTTGGCATCGGAGGCGGGCTGTGGCTTGGGGTGGCCATCTCAAGTTTAGCCAGCTGCTTGAAACACATATTAAATTTTTAAATTAAATTATATCATATTATGGTGTCACTTTTCGATACCTCAGGAGCCTCACGTAGTTTCGGATTAAAATTGTTGAGGTGAAGCTGAACTTCACGACCTGGAAAGACCTTTTGGGTTTTGTCTTAATGATTCTTGTTTCTTTGTTCGCTTCACGCAATCAAAAACTCAACAACAGCGTGTCCTGCAAAAGCGCACGACATGAGCAAGTCTCCTTGTGTCATTGTGGAAATGAGACTGGACAGCTGGGACCTGGGAGACTTTTGTGCTGACTCACCATTTTCTTTGAAAGTTGCAGCGGTTCTTTGGTTCAGCTGGTCAGGGAGAGACGAAACTTGCATCAGCAGTGGTGGTTCACCCAGAAGTGGAGAGGCCCGAGGCCTCGATGATCGGCAACTTGGCTGCAGTGAGGGATTTGCGAGAAAATATCTCTGTTGGAAGAGTTTTTGGACACTAGGCCGGCGAGTCAGTTTGACATGGGCAATGGCAGCTTTTGGATGTTTCTGGTGTCCATGTTACATGCTTTCTAATGCTTTCATGTGTATCAACCGAGCTCAGGCACCACTGCTTCAGAACGGGGGCCAGTGGTGAACCATCCCGAGGCCGAAACACCTGCTGGAACTTGAGAAACTCTTGAGGGATCTTCAGCTCATACTTGTGTGTAGCAGTCGTAGGGAATCGGGTGTGGAAATCCCGTTTTCATTCTTCAAACATGTTCAAACTGTGCCAGGAGGCCGGATCAGCGACAGACGCTATGACGACAGCTGCTCTGGCATGAATAGCGTGGAAGGAGGAGGGGAGTGCAGAGGCCATTGAAGGCTTGGAAAGGCTGTGGGAGGAGATGCTTCAAATTGCTTCAAATATATTAACAGATTATTAACATGTCTTGGGACTTGGGACTTACCACCAGTTTTTCTTTGCAAATAGATTCGTCATGATCTCCGAGCCTCAAGCACGTTTTTGTCGGCTTCAGCCGCTTCAGCTGTATCTTCAAGGTTGTGGAGTCTACGAATCTAGCCAAAGAGAGCACTGACACCGTTGTCCGCAACATGCAAGAGGAGGAGGCCCGTCCAGGGGAACATTTGATCATGTGAGGCATTCAGATGGAAAGTGCTGGGTTGCACCAATGAAGACACTGGCAAAAGCAAATCAAACGATGAACCAACCTGCTTCCTTAAGAACAAATTGTGACGCCTAAGCTCTGATCAGCAAAGCCCAGAAGCTGTTGCTGCGGCTTTGCCTTCGCACTCTGTGAGGAACGAACTCGATTGGAAGCAGAACGCAAGAAGGAGGTGCTGATGTCGAAGCTAAACATGGGTAAGACTTGTCCAACATGGTTCAACCGTTTCACCTGTTGAACGGTTGCTGTAAAACTTTGGAGCGCGCCTTTGGTGAACCTCTAATTCCCAGCTTGTCACTGCGCTGCTCGGATATCAAACCGACAGCTAGAGAAGAAGTCGCGCTTGGGTTTGCTCTTTGGCATTTGCCTGTGTAAAGTGTTTCCAGACATTTCGAAGAGTTGCACATGGCACGTGCCTGTGACCTGTGATGGTACAAGAACCTGCAACAAGCAAGCCAATCTCTAGGCTCTCCTCTCCAGGTATTATGTATATCTATCTAAAGTTTATATATATATATATATATATAATGTATTACTTCAGGAATCAGCCCTGGCTTGGGAGCAAGTGTCGGCTGTCCACCCCATGTCCCTGCAGGAGGAGCTGCGACTGGAGGAGGAACGAAAGAAGAAGGTGACAGTTTTGTGGTAACAGGGCTGTAAGATGCTGGAAATTAGTTTCACATTTGAATTAATGTATCATATATTCACTTCAAGGTTACCAATGATTTTCAATGGACCTGCTCCCAACTAGGTTCCAGTTTCCACTCCTTTCACACTTCTATCATTCTGTGATCGAGTAGTTGGCAGGTTGAGGCAGCTGTCGCTGCAGCCTCCTTTGACCAGCTTGACACCAACAAAGATGGGGTCATCACCCGAGAGGAGAATCTGCTTCGCAGCGCAGCAACTGATGAGTGATGATTTTGGATGGCTAAATGTGGTTAACTCACTGGAAAGTGCAGAGTGCAGGAGTTCCAAGACTTCGTGCAGAAGGCACAAGTGTGGCAAATGTCAAAGTGCTTGACAGCTACAGCTTGGGAGTAACGGATTAAGACCTCTTCTTGAGCCGCTTGGACGCCGTAATTCAGCGCAGGTTCAAAACGAGACCAGTGGCACCCTGGTGGAAGAGGCTGTCAAAGCAGAGCTTGCAGAGTGGCACTGACTGTATAGCATGAACTAGACACTGCTGGAGTGCATCAAAGGACTTCGGTGTGATTTAATAAACAGATGTACACATGTCAAACCGTTGCCTCGATGAGAAAACCAGAATTTGGATGCAACCTGGCAGCAAGTCTAGTTGAGTCATTGGTAGGCTCGAAATCTGATTGTCACTGCAGCGGAGGACATCAAAGCCTAGCTTAAAAGCCATTTCGATCCATGATGTCAGTGGATTTAGCAGACCGAACTTTGAAGCTTTGTCTATATTTGGAACCCTGGTAGGATGGCCGATTGGAGGAGTACCTGAAGAAAGAGCAGCTCAACTGCATTACAATTTTCTCAATTTCCTTTTGAGCTCGGTAAATTTGGTGACTGCATACTTCACCTTCTGGATGTTCAACCTTTAGTTTCAAATCTTAAACACTGTCGCACAGTCGGGCACAGTTTCACAAACATTCGGATGACTTGAATCGCCCGGCCTCGAGGTGCCCGAAGGTGCAAAATATTTCAGTGCTACAACGCTTTGTCGGCGTCGGCTGAAATCGCCAGTGTTCTTTTTTTTGAAACATCACACTGGCGACAGGATTCTGATGATTCTGTCCTTCCAGCAGAAGCTGAGGCATCTCACAAGAAATCGCTACATCACTTGGTACCCACAATATTTTGGGTCTATCCAAGCGAAGGACTTCTGACATTTCTGTCCGAACTTTTGATGCAAAAATGATATCTCAAACTCAGTTTTAGCTCACTTCTCACGTCGCACTCCTACATTCCCTTCACTTTTTGACCTTTGTATCTTTCCTGCTGTGGTTGAGGCCTCACAGACTTCGCAATCTCTCCAGGCCGCCGCCATCCCTTCAGCAATCGCTCACCTCGGCTGACCCCAGCTGTCAGGATGAGGATCCCGAAACCATCCAAGAGAGAGTGAACGAGGCGATTTCAGGGCCATGGACCTTTACATGCACGCATGAAATCATATGACATCCCAGACATGCCAAGGTTGTCGGGACTAATGAATCTACCTGAAGATGTTCACTGAATGCAGGTGTTGGAGGAAAACAGCAGACTGCGCTCCGAGAACGAAGCCCTGCGGGTGTAGATCTCAAAGGTAAATTTAGCAGTTTCAAAAGGTGCAGATTTCAGGAAGGCATCCTGGCTACTTCAATGTTTTTTTTGATCTGACTTCAACCAGTTTCATCACTTCATCATAATATGGGTTTGTTTGAAAATATGGCACCCTTATATAAATCCGTTCGATAATCATCATTATCCCTATTTTGGTGGCATATTCCATTTTCAGACAAACCCGCATATCATATCAAGCTGGTGATGTATCCAATTATTATCCCTTTATTATTATCCCTTTATTATTATCCCTTTACTATTTATCCATCATTATCCCATTACTATTCCACTATTGTTTGATTATTATTCCACTTGTATTCCATTAAATCTTCAGGAAATAGCCGCAACATCATTGTTGAATTTTCATCCTTCTGAATCTGAAGGTGGAGCTGGAGCAACTGATGGCCCTGACAGTGGTGGGGGCCTTTGCTGATTTTCGCTCCATAACAGTATATATATAATGTATACACATAGGGATCCCTGCCTCCTATGGTGGTAGATATTGTCCAGATGTGTAGAATCGGCGAGTGAGCTGATTCACATGCAACTTCCGTTAAGCAGCGGCTGAGACTCCAGACATGACGCCCCCGCAGACAGGAAATCGATGAGGCAGGTGAGCTTATCCTTAGTACCTATCTAGTTCAGGTTTGCGGGGTAGCTTTGATTGTTAGAGAGTTCAATGAGCTGTGAGTGGAATTTCCAAGTCTCCCCCTTCCGCACATCAAATATCCTTAAATGGCCAGAAGAGCGCCTTTCAGGAAAGCAGCCCCTGTCATGGCATCACTGACGGTGGTTGCGTTGGAGCTGTTCGCTAGAGGAACTCCTGGAAATTTGCTGCTTAACCAAAGTAGATGTAGAGAACCCCCCCAAACAGACCCCCCAAACAGACTAATGATATAACAAAGTTGCACAGCATGCACAGCCTTTCCAGATGTGCCTCACCACACTTGCCCAGCCCATGACCATGGGCATATTAGATTATGTCAAGATGCGCTTCTTGAGCCTTGAAGGCTTGAGAGGTTTCACTTGCACACAGCAAAGAGCAAAACACATTGCTGAGGCCAAGCATGGTCTTCAATGGTCTCTATGGCTTAGCCAAGTCTAATAATCATCCCTAATGGACCCATGGGAGCCTGGCAGTGTCATTTTGAGCCGATCCTCACCACGCTTTGGAGCTCCAGAACTCACGGAGCACAATGCAGTGACTGAGTTCATATGAGCTCACAGAATGCCAGGTCAGCTGGATTGTCAGGGTGCAACAAGTCGATTAATCACATCTTTATTGGGCCTAGCTGCATAGCGCCTCCGGTGTGATTTGAAGTCAAACAATCTTGTGGCCGAGCATGTCATTTTTTTGGGGCCTGAGACTGCTGAAGGTGGTCTTGGCTCGGATCACATCAGGGTGTCACCGTGAAATGTGTGGAGGGTCTTGGAGGCATGCTTTCTGCACCAGGGGCACAGGCCGTAGGGCCCATAATCATAGGATGCTTGTCACTTGTGGGCAGATGTAGATTGTAGAGGATCCGTGCGCTGGAATCTGCTGCACTTGAGGCTCAAGCAAGATACGAAAAGTAGAGTTCACGGATTAGTGTTCTCATTTGCCTGATACGAACTGTGAACGCTGACGCTGATGGTCTCCAGTCTCCAATTTGAAGACATCTCATGTCATTCAGACTGAAACCTCACGAAACGTCGCCATTCATGTCATAATTTGGGCCACTGGCAACAGTGCCGTGGGTCGTGCCGATCCCATGCAGTCAACAGAGGCTTGTGAGATGTAGTAGTAGTGTGATGGCCGGCTGTGACGCATACCTTGATGAACATACAATGGCACGTAGGCACTTGTGCAAGTTCGGGAAGACACTTTTCTCATATGTGTGAAGGAAAAACACCTGTGTCCAAAACTGGCGTTGACAAGGATCTTGACATATGCTGAGGTGCAAATATCTGGTCATTCATTGCCTTGATAGGTGAGTTTCTTTGGACAGTAGATAGGACTTTGATCAGCGTGAACATGCTCGCCCCGCTGCAGGATTATTAACCGCTAAACTACCATGTCATTCAATCTGAAAAACTGTGAGTATATGTGTAAACTGACTGACAACATGCATAATCAAGACGATGCTGGTAGCATATGCTCTAGAAACCACCACATGAGAGGAAAGAAACTGTCCTGATCTTTTCATGACTTGCCTCAAACATGGGCAATGATCAATGTGTCAACACATTCGCAGGCTTTAGGATGCATTAGAACCACTTGCCATGCGGACGCTATGGATATTGGTTGCAACTGGACAGTTGCTGGCTGCAGCAGCCACAACTACCTCAGCTGCTCATGATCCGGCAGAAACTTGTTGAAATCACAGCCCTCCGGGCCCTCCCATTTCGAGCCCCTAACATATGAGCCCTCGCTGGAGAGATGTGGTCCACCGAAGTGGCACAGCAAGCAGAAAACACAGAATACGGTACAGGATTATACAGGATTTACATTTGCTTTCTGACCAAGCAACATCCGTAGAAAGAAAGGAATGCCTTTCGAAGGTTCAATCACTGAGCAGGGGGCGTGATTCGGCATGATGGGAATGTGGCAGGAGTCAAGCTTGAGCTGCTGGACAACAAGACAATATCTACCAAACACCTAGGATCCGGATCCAGTAATGGTTTGTGCAACTCCTTTCCAAAGAGATCCTACTGCTCATTCTCTTTATGATCTTTATTTGACACAATTTGACACATGTCCCTGAAGAAAGTGCTTCCAGTTTCATTCACTTCCCAAAGAATCTTTCAAAGCTCTGATCCTGGAACGATGCACCTTCAGGAAAGCCATGAAGAGCACGTAGAGCACGTAGACCATGTACATCCGCATGTGGCAATTTTGTCTCCTGGCATGCAGAAAACTTGGAGTCTAGCATCAGTGTAGACAATTATTGTAGACCAACATTTGTGGACATGCTCGATTTTCTTGTTCATGAACCATCATGAACCAAGGTTTCCGTGTCTCTCAATGCTGATAGGCCTGAACACTTTGCTGTGCAATCGTTATTGCTGTTGGTGTCTTTGAGTCTACTGGACACATTATGTCAAACATCCTCACTTGGAGTTTTCTGCGGCAGAAGGTATCACAGGTATCAGTTTGACTGCCTCAGAAGTGTTCTCTGGTGAACACAAGCTGCTAGATCAAATCGGACATTCAATGACAGTCATCTATCCGTGAAACGATTCGTTGTTTCCCTCCACCTTTTCAAACACAGTCGAATTGTATCCATTTGTCATTTTTTTGGAGGTTTGACGATTACTCACATCACTTCGCGGTGCCAGTGTCTTGCCACGATCCCGTACACTGTCTCATTGCTGCTGCTCGTCATGGACTCCAAGAAACTTTCTTCATTTTTCCCCGATCTTCGCTTTCTTCGCTTCGATAATGGTAGGTCTTGTTTTCTATGATGACAATGCGTTCAGTGAGTACCACGCACATAGCTGAATTTACCTGTTGCGTTCCCACTAAGGATTGTGGGTTGGGGCATGGGATTTCTGGACGTTGAGAGTGCTGGCAGTTTGGGGACACTCTCAGAGAGTATAAGCCTCTGGATTGCGATTGACCCAAGGAAGCACTTAGAATGACAGTGTGTGCGGCCTGAGCTTGATGCCGTCAAAATCTACGATAGACATTATGGTGTCATCGCTGGATTTCACGCACCGGCACACAAACGACACTTCAGTACTAGCCTCAGCAACTCTGACGTCAAATGCCGTTAGAGCTGGAAACAAGGACCCTCACCTTCTTCTCTATGCCTTCCTTCCGGTACTTCTCTTTGGTGATGCCATGTCAATTGTGCCTAGGCAACTGAGCACAGTGCTGTTGTGGCTATTCTTGCAGAAAAATCAGCAAACATCTGCAAATTGATGACGAACCGTTGTCATGTTTTATGTTTTGTGATCTTTCAGCGTTGATGCGACTTGCCAAGGTTTGGCATGACTTTCATCGAACAGCAGCTCAATGCATAGTCTTGGCAGGACTGAGAACGCTAGAGCCGCTAGGGATCATGTTAACACCAAGTGGCGAATCCCCATCAAATTGTCCTGACCACTGGGAAATGGAAGGACCTGGAGTCCTCATTGGAACAGCCCTGATGTATGTAGTTGCAAAGTTTGTCTTTCCATATGGATTCTTGGCTGCCACGGACCAGAACGAACCCGAACCTTTCTCGAGCTGTGCTGAATCTTTTCATGCATTGGAGCAGCTAAGCAGCCAAACTGCAAGCGTGGCAAGTCTGGCAAGCACCAGAGGTTGGGGAGACTTCGAATGTGCAGCCTTTGGCAGTGTTTTGGCGGCGACAGACCCTGTGGCCGTAGTGGGGCTGTTGAAGGCAAGGTGTGATTTTTCTGGATGTCGTGATTGGCGCACTGGTTTCCTGACTCATCTGACTCTTGGCAAATCCGATTGAACACAGTTGGGAAACGAAGCCTCCGTTGTCAGGAGATGGGAGCAAGCAGGGTGCTCACTATGCAGATCGCGGGCGAGTCCCTTCTCAACGATGCTCAGACAGTTTGACTGGACATTGCCTGACATGATGAACCACCATGCTTAGCCAAATGTCGAAATGACGCTTGGGCCCAAGCGGTTTTGAACAGCCAAGGATGGTGTGGCAATCGTCGTGTGGCTGGTTTTCTACAACTTGATGAAAGGAGAGAGCAGAACTGGGTGTCTGGAGAAGTCCGGAGAGGTGGTGCATGATGCGCATGATCATCATGCCACATTCATGGGAGACCAATCGTGCCGGATATGCGACACCATTAAGGATATTGTTCAATGCTTCTTTGATCCACAGAGGATTAGATGTCATTCTTTGGAGCACAATAAAACATTGGATCAGGTGAAAGGAGAGGTATTGCTCTGGTGTGCCCCAGTATCCAAAAACCTCGGCTGCAAAACAATCCCATGATGGAATCCCACATTGGTGTTTCTGAAAATAGGGTATTTTCACAATCCTACATGGCAATTTTAATACAGAACATGATAGCTTCAATGATAAGCCATCAATTTTCCGGGCACCCATCGTGTAACATGGGCAACCCAATTTCTGACGTCAGGAGAACAGGCCAGTGCAGAAATCATCTTGAGCTTCCTTCGCTTGGCCGTGGGTGGCACTGCATTTGGAGCCGCATGCGGAGTCATTGTGGCACGTGTCTAGTACAAAACGATCAAAATGCAGGGGCTCATGGGTTTGCTCCGGTTTTATTTGCAGCTGCATGGTGTTGGAAATATCAAGTGGCACATTTTCATTCACTTGTATTCAAATTTCAAGTGAATGGTCTCAGTGCGAAGAGGTTGCCAACGACCTGTGGAGGTCAAATCAGATGTATTTGGAACACAAAAAAAGACGTCCCTGCTAGGACTATACAGTTGATCGCTTGGTCCAACTGTGTTGATCTGCAAGGGATCACAACTCCTGTACCAGATGGATGCGGAAATATGATTCTACGGCAATAGACTTTCTATTTACGGGACGAAATATGAAAAAATAGTTGATTTTCTTTTCTCTGTTGGATAGCATGTCTGAGGCTGGATGTCCCTGGCTTCCAATCGGCTTGTTCATTCAGACTCCCTCGTTCAGGCAAGCGGGTGAAAACTGCTCAACGACTTTTGTTGTATGCAATTGAATGAACTAGCATCCTGCAGCAACCTTTGCTACAGTATTCTCACTGCAGAATCAGTGCCCAGAATCAGTAGTTGAACATGCTATTATTTATTTTTTTGAAGGATAAAACTCGACCGTAGCTGCTGGATTCTGGTTGGTACTTTGAATGGTCCGAATGGATCGGAATGGTACGGATTCAACAAGTTGGCTGGGATGGTTTGGTGGATTTCGCCTTTCAGCATGTCTTGTTGGCGACTGTCCATCTTGGATTCTGATTCAAGAGCTTGGATCCAGGAACTATCCCCTGGGCTCACCCCCTGAGAATCCCTGGCACAGGTGACTCTGACAATCACAGTCGCTTACGTTTCTTTTTTCGTTGGTGAGAACGAGCTAAAGCTGAGTGGTGTGTTGGCGACGATCTTTGCTGCCCTGATGGTTGGTAAGTATGCTCAACCACTTGTTTGTGACAAGGACTGGACCCAAAGGCACTTGGCCGTGTATTTTTCTGTGCTGAGTTATCATAAGAGGCGTTTGGATGCGTTTCGACGTTTTTTTAGAATTGGAAAGATTCAGTAACTCAGTAGCTTTATGAGATTTTGTGAGCCACACACTGGGAAGACCAAAATCATTGAAATTTGCATTTTATCCTCATTTAATCCTCATTGTCTAACCTCATTTAATTTGCATCCTGTTTCATGAACCTCATTTAATCCTGA
>Ga0126342_10022128_pt1 | contig 10540 bp, 8 predicted proteins | sample Cyp1metagenome_FD_92528 | JGI IMG/M metagenome (GOLD analysis project Ga0126342, IMG submission 92528) | Coral microbial communities from Lord Howe Island, Old Settlement Bay, Australia - Cyphastrea 1 metagenome | ecosystem: Host-associated > Invertebrates > Cnidaria > Coral ...
CATCCAACATAAAATCTCATTTGCATTTTGCATTTGAAGAGGTGAGAAGAGGTGGAAAAAAGGAAACAGTGCGTGACATGTACATGGACACAAACAGATCATGAAGCTACAGAATGCCATCTAGCAAAAACTGCACGGGGTCAACACTTGATCCAACTAAATTCAATCATTGACAACTACAAAATGTTCTCCGAATTTATGTTGGTCGGAACTTTGGATGTCAAAGACCCAACTACAAAATGTCATTGGGAAAAATCATGTTAGCAATTCCGACGTTCAGCTATTTTTTAACTTCAGATGCATTGGAATTTGTAGTATTGGTTTTGAATTATTTTCCGAGCAGAAAGAGTTATGTTCTTCATTTTGTAGCTGCAAAAAAAAGCAACATGCACTGCATTTTGTAGTTGTGCACCCTATGCATTCCGCTTTGTATCTACCAAAACCATCTGCACAACTCCTCCCCCCTTATCTGAACCCTGACTAATTTACGTCATTTCCATAGGGAAAATGATGATTGACCAGGGGATTTAGGGCGGTACTATACAATTTGTGGACAAACCCATATGCTGGACTTTGAATTCTTCTATGTGCATTGTGTGCAGGAAGATGCAGAGAGAAGAGAGAATTTGCTTTGATCAGGTTAAACTTTGCAACCGAAAATCAGCAACGAGATTGTGTTGCATTGGATCCCAGAAATTTTGCCCATGTTTTTTTGGTATCTCAGACTAGGGAATACTAGGAAGCAGATGTCCCCATTGGTTTCCATACATTGGGATTCTTGTGATATCTGATTCCCATCGTGTCAAACGTTTCGGGTTTCTATAGTTGGGCAACCATGATATGTCCCATTTTTCCAGAGCCCTAGAGATTTCAGGAGCATCAAGGCCTTAGAGGCCGCTTTTGCCTCGGAGGAGCCTCTTTTTTGCAGCAAGATATGGTTTCCATCAATGGGGGTACCCCAGAGCTGGACAATGGAAAATCCGTTGAAATAACACGAATTTGGGGGTACCTCCATTTTAGGAAACTTCCATATGCTGTAATGTAGCAATGTATGTATATATATATGTTATATATAATATCAATAATCTTTATGGGAAAAGCAATCAAATGTATGTCGCCTACCATAGCCACAACTCCGCTTCCAGAAGGTGATTTTGTGGGCCGCCAGGATCCATCGATGGGTGGTTGTGCCGATATTGGTGGACCAAACACTGACGAGCGTCTTGCCGCCGTGATCGTTTGAGGGCAGCGAAGCTGACCACCATAAACTGTTGCTTGGTAACACAATGATCAATGGTTATTAACGACTTACTATAATGACTCTTCATGGACTGATGCTTAGCAAGTTTTCACAAGTTTCCAATGAAGGGAACATACTTGCGTATTATGCCCCACTTTTCAGGCGCATCATCTCCGACTAGCCCGTACTAGCCGTGTTTGGTTTCGCTGTTGTTTCCTTTCTCATGAAAGACGAAGCGCGGGGGAAGCCTGGGCTTTGTGTAATACTGACCATTCCAAACTGTTACTGTTGTGTGTTTTTTAATGCGGTAATGCTAGTCTAGTCAAATGCCAGATCAAGAGTACATGTTACTGACTTAGTAGTTCAATGTCCCCCAACTTTTTATCTACATATTCCATTTGGATTTCTATCCATTGGGTCAGGACGGTAGGCAGACTCTGGCCCTTGGCAGACCTGTGTTTTGTGCAGGCCGTGTTTTGTGGTGTCCCCATGAGCGCCAAGAGGCCTCAGCAGGGGGAGGCGTTGTGCAACGACGCTGAAAGGGAGGCTTTGTCACCCGTGGCGTGATACCTCCTTTCAGCCTTTCAGATCATTTCAGAACGACGCTGAAAGGGAGGCTTTGTCACCCGTGGAGTGATACCTCCTTTCAGCCTTTCAGATCATTTCAGATCTCGCACATGATACCGGCCAAAAAAAAGTACACACTGACCTCAGGAATGATTTGAAACGACCCAGTCCAATCAGTCATGAAAGGAATCGGCTCCACTAGTTACCAGAGTTACCAGCTGACGCTGTCATCTTTTGCGGGAAAAAGGACAAGAAGGGGGCCAAAGTGACGTCAAGACGTGCGGTTTGAAGGTGTTCAAACATGTACTAAAACAGTTCAGCAGTGTTCAAAACCACTGTTGGTTGCTGATTTAGGGGATTATATTAGCCAATATATAGATTATCTGGTTGGTGGTTTGGAACATCTGTTTTTTTTCCATATATTGGGAATAATCATCCGAACTGACATATTTTCAGAGGGGTTGAAACCACCAATCAGTTATAATAATCTAATAGGAGAATCCCAGCTCAGTTGGTGTCCCAGCTGTATTTCTACATCGGTGCAGATGGCCGCGATACGCAGGAGATGAGAACGATCAAGAAGAACGGGCAATGCCACGTCTGAGTAATGCCTTTGTCAGGAACCGATTCATTGGAGGTACCTGCCATATATAAGGCTTACGTAAGGGCTATGTAAGGGAATATCCCCACAAAATATGGCCTTATATGGTACAGTACCTCCATTTTAGGATCCTGAAATTTTCCATTGACAAAGTGATTGTACATTTACTGTTCAAAAAAATGCTGTTCAATAGCAGACTTCAAGAATTGCCAGGGTGACTTTAGATTGGTTTGGTTGGACTGCAACAACTCCTGTAGTTGCAGAGTTGACTACCGCAAACCTGGATTTTGCATGCGGTTGTTCCAGGGTCATGTTCCCTGCAACACTACCATGAGAACTCATGCATATTAACAATAATAACATATATATATACATATAATAAATATTAGTATTATTATCTAAATTATTATATACTATTATTATTGTTATTATTATGGTTATTATTTTTATTTTTATGTGTTATTTTCATATTTTCATATACACACTTGATAATATGTGTTTATATTTGGTTACATTTGTTTGCATGCATATTATATATACAAACACATAGAATACATATGGTTCATTGTTGATTTATGCCCGCACATGCAAGAAAAATGCTGTGGCTCACTGTTTTATGCCTCAACTTCTGGTGGATTCTGAAGTGCCCAAACGGCTACGAGTTGAAGAAAGCTTCGACATGAAAATGAGCGGCTGCAGTGTCGAGTTTCGAACCACCCCCGAGCAACTATTGAATTCGTGCAGAGGATATTGGGTGGCGGTGCCCATGATAAATCGCTTGGTGGTTCCAAAGATTGTGTTCCATCCTTACCTAGCACGATGATAATATGGTTTTGTCATGTTTTCTCCAAAAATGGCCACCATCAAAATATGGCAATATAAACCCCACTATATAGTGTTGTTGATGTATCCGTATCGCATTGAATCCCTATGTTGGTGAAATCCAATTTTTCCCCCATACGGTTTAATAGAGCCAGCCATAGGCCGCCAGCCTCTGAGAACAAAATGATGTTGTTCGGGCACAGAGATCGGGAAGTCGAGGCATCCCATGAAGGAGTATTCTATACATCTCATTGAAATCCGTGTGGCATGGTGCAGGGAAAATCACCATTTTTAATGGGAAATTCACCATTTAACTAACATAACTATGGGTAATAATTAAGCCAAATTGTTATTAGGAACCCAAATGGTTATTAGATGTTATTAGTGGTTATTAATGGTTAATAATGGTATGGGAATATCATTGGAATATGATGGGAATATGAAAATAGTTACCCGGCCTGGTCAACGGGCTAACACAACGAACTGGAAAATCACCATGCCATTAATGGGTGAATCAACTATTTCGACTGGGCCATTTTCAATAGCTGTGTTAATTGCCAGAGGGTATGTTTTGGATTCTTTTGAGATTAGAGCACAACCCCCAAAAAAAAACACATCAGTCACCGTCCAACTTCTTGTGAAGCAAGACAATAGATCGTTTCAGGTCCTAAAATGACCAAACTGTTCTTTCATGGGTACCTCAGCAATTTGTTTGATATCAAGAGGGGGCCAAAGTGCTATGTTTCCAGAATTTGTGGGCTAGTCGAATAGATATTGAACTCTTTACTACATTGTATGATTCGTACATTATGGTCATGTCAATATCAAAAACAATCAACATCTGTGTGCCATGGTCAAAAGTTGGATTGGATCAACCTAGTCCGACTGGGGGATGGTCATCAATCCCATGTCCATATGGGTTTTTATATGGGGGTTTGGTAAAATAGGGGGGTACCCCCAGGCATCATCCATGGATGGATTTTCCATTATAAACCATCCATTTTGGGCATCTCCCCCATGACTTAGGAAACCCCCATGAAATGCCATGATCAGCGATCCCCAATGGCCACGGGATGGCAACCAAGGTCCTATGGCATGTCACCCTGGCTCGTTTTTTTTTCTGATGGCGATATCGGAAATCCCCTTAAAAAATGGAGGTTTTAGGTGGGAAAATCCAGCATTGCCACGTTTGATTACCGGAGGGTATATTGTCCAAGCTGGTTGACATAACAGTCCACGCCTTGTGGGATGTGCTATTTCCATGTATTTCCTTACTCCAGCTACGCAATCGACGATCAGCATGTGATTTTGTTGTACTTTTGAAGTTGGAGGACGACTGGATTCATAGACTCTTGGTGGATGAAATGAAATTCAGCCAAAAAAACAATGGATTAGATATAATACCCATATGCTCCATGGTGCTGGAATATTTACCAACATTTGCCCTAACAAATTCACCCAGTTTTGTAGGTAGATATACCAGCACCATGGGTTGCATCTGGGATAGAAAAGTAAATCACCATTCTAATTTCATATATCCCCAAAATTGGTAGATATAATATAGTCATCTCCCAAATTTTCACTTTTCTATGTTCTATCTTGTTTATTTTTTTGGCGGTTTCTATAAAGTCCGAGCATTCAGCGTCAAACATCCACCGAAAATTCGATGTCAGAATCCGCTGGGAGTGGAGATATGCAATTAGAAGTTGCCACTGGGCCAGAATTTTATGATATCGTGGTATTTCATATATGCCCCTGATATTTATGTAGACATAAATGGAATCAAGGCCAGCTACACATACCTACGGGATCCTACGGGTCCATATGCTTTTTAGATGCCTTTTCGATGGTACTTGGTGATGAGGTGCTACTTGATCATCCAGATTAAACCTAGTTCACTCCCGAACACAAGGCATTCGGATCTAGAATGTAGGTATCTATGATATGTATACCGTACATATAATATATATATATATATATATATATTGCAGTGTAATACGTAAGAGGGGCAACCATACAATTCCAAGTTATATGGCAGATATAGATACTTCAAGATATTGTCTCCAACCCCATGGCAATTCCATCACCTAATCTCGCCAGGAATGCCTTCAAGAGCTTGGCTCGGAGTCATCCCAAAGTCTTTGCCAGGCCGACGTTCTTCGCCAAGTTGGCCTACGATTTGTCTGGCCATGTCTATTAGTTAAAACTGGTTGTTTCAATGGGATTATACATAAACCATGGGGTTAGTGGCTTAGTACTTATAACTGCTATGTTGGAATTGTATGGAATTGTACTATTTTTGACATGGGGGAAGAAAACATGTGATTTCAGAGCATTTTTTGGCACCAGAAACTCAGGAGATCAAGAGGATTGCCATCCAAGAATGGTGGAAATAGCACCTCGCTCAGCCAGAGATCACCCTGCCAAGCTGTTACACCCATGGTCAATGATCATAGTTGTAGCCATGGTCACAGTATAACCATTAGCTGTTGGCTTTCCATGATGTTCTATCGGAATCCGAAATTTCTTCGAGCCAACTGTTAAGCCTCTTTCATATGGAAAAATTGATGTGTCCAAAGATAGGGTATATCTAACCTAAAATTCCAATGGATCACACAAATGACCATGATGTTGTATATATCCCCCATTCTCGCCCAAACCCACAAGCACCCGTCTCGGGTGCTTCCAGGCATCATCCAGATCTGACCTGTTTGGCAGATGGTTCTGTGGTGTACAAAGAAACCTGAGGCAGGGATGGGTCCTTGGATTTCGCAGGGATGTGTGTCTCAGGAATTGTATGGAATTGTAAGTTTTGAGAACGGCATAGCACATACATCACTATACATAGCTCCTCAGGTACAACCAGGGCTTTCAAAACACACAGATACGTATAACATGCAAAAAGATCCAAGAATCCAAGAAGACCCCAAATAAATATACCAGACATGGAGCGCAGAAGGCAACACATAGGATTTAGATGTTCAGGGAGGAATGGCTGAATTTGTGGTTTTCTCCTAGATTTTACAATTTCCAGCAACCTTCTATTTTGATAGGCAACATGGAAGCAAATGTTTGGCTGACCAGCTAATTGCAGAAAATACCGCGCATATTGTTAAGCCAACCATTTTTTTCTAATGGAACACTATGAAAAGTGGGGGGAACCACCAAATTACCAAATCTCTGTGTTGTTTTGTGTTTTGGGTTTGTTGAGTAAACATTATCTATCCACTAGTTTTTTTTAACTGTCGCTTGTTTGTTCATGCTGTGTGGAGCTCCACTCACTCTTCCTTGTGATTTGTTATTTTTTTCTGAACAGCAAATTCTGCGTTTAAATAAAAACTGTGTAAAGCTGCAAATGATTGTGCACACATGTACAAACTATTTGTGGTGCGTGGAACTTGGACATAACTCCTCCGTTTCCATAACCCATGTAACGTGATCAGTTCTCAGGAATTATGAGTTACTGTATCGTCATGGTCATGTGAAATAGGGACGGGTCAAAATCAGGTCCCTGAGCAAATTATGTTTTTGAATGCCACAATTTGGTCTCAAATTGATATTCTTCTGTTCATCAAATTACTTCTCGCGTTTCATGATCGTTGAATCAGAGTTCTTCTTGCTTAATTTTCTGATAGCTCTGGTACCTTAATCACAATCTGTCTTCAACTGCGATTCAAATCCTGACTTGTTACTTGTTACCCTAGGGTAAACTCAGGTAGATGTGGAAAACCCTATGGTTGCCCGTTCGGAAAATCATCTACAAATGGTGTAGGCTTTACCCTAGGGTATTTCAACCTACTTCATCCGCAGACATTTTAGTTGTGCCACTTGCTGCTCTGCTTTTAGATCGCATCGCAAAGGCGCGATGAATTTCGGGCATTGGGCCGACCCAATGAAGTGCTGCCACATGTCTACTGTGGACCCCACGAAAAAAAAAGGAGAAAGATAGGGTTGCAGCGGGCTGCACCTGGAACCAAAGAAAGTCTGCAAAAACCAGGTTTTGACCTATTTGGAGCTTAAAACATGGATGTCCCACACCAAAGATGGAAGCTCTTCGGGTTCCGGGTAGCCATAGAAGTTTCTGTTTCTGGCTTGGTTTCCGCATGGGTTTCTATCTGGCCCAAGCTGTTCTTTCTGGATGCAGTAAGTTTGACAAGGCGTACAGAGTTATGGCCCACAAAGATGAAATAGTTTGCTCTGATGTTTGTGTGTGTGTGTCCACAACCTAGCTTTAAAATGCTTTAAATATCCCATAGGATCCATGTATGGTATATATGCTAAAATTGGGGGTATATTGATGGTAAATGTTACCATATATAGCATACATGGATCCTATGGGTATCTTTGAACCTGTCCCGAATAGTGATTCAAAATGCCAGCCGATGCCAAGATGCTCCGCAGGTGTTGCAGGGATCGGCAGGTGGCGATAAAAAAATCCCTGTGCTTGTTCCACTCGTTACATGGCGACTACAAGCCGACGATTGCAGGGAAAAACTGTTTCCTGGCAGCATTCTTGTATATTGCTGTTTGGTGGTTTGGAACATGTTTTATTTTTCCATATATTGGGAATGGAAAATCATCCCAACTGACTTTCATATTTTTCAGAGGGATTGAAACCACCAAGCAGATTGGGTGTTTGGAGCTGTTTTTTAGAGGATCTGCTGGATCATGAGAGGTCTACTCTACATGTTGGGGACCCATTTCTTCCAGGACGATCAGTGAGCTATGTTTGTTTTGTGCCATCAAACAGATGCACAACAGGAAACCACGCACTTTTGTACTCTACCAGTGCCTGAGTTAATACCCCGTTAGAAGAATAATCTATCACTCTTTCAGACTGTTTCAGTGTCTTTCAGTATAGGATTTCATGTTCTATTACTTTCCGGAATATATGTCTTTATGTTTTGTGTGGTGCTATGAATATATACCATGTTCTCCTTTTCCACCTCTACCTGTGATGATTGACACGAGGAAACATGTTTTTCTTTCACCTCATATCCCGTGGGTCAAATTTCCCATTGGCTGATGATTCTGCTGCGGGATTCTGCTGATTCCTAGGGGATTGTACCAGTCAATATTTTGAAGACAATCACAGTCCGGAGTCCATTCGGGGACTCCGGTTCTCAACCAACCAGTAAAAAAAGGACGACACAGATTGTTTTTGAGCTGCTCATGTATGTTTCAAGACTATTGGCTTTGACTTAATCTCATACCGGAATTCTGGATATACGTATGAGTTGGTCCGTGTCTGGACAACTTGAAATCTTGGCAGATGTATGCAACTTGTCACTTTCCCTCATGCTCACACTCTAGGTGGTATCCAGGGAATTTTGTGAACTGCACCGGCGTTTGGGTGAGTGCTATGAAGCAGTGACATGACGGCAGTGGAAAATCGATGAAAATCGCAGACAGTAGCTGTGATTAGGCAACTGGTTTTGTAATATATTAAAACTTAGTATCACAGCATAAGATGAGTTATTATGGGTTGCTCACCTTCAAACTGACCTGCCCCTCCAAGCAGGAGGAACTCGGGGAAGTCGTGAGTTTCAAGTTTCACAGCAGCCCACTTCGAGGAAAGCCTATATGTTGTTTCTCTTTTCCAATTATATGCGAGCTGACATTTCTAGGAGCTTCAATATGATATTTTCGTTGTCCATTAAATTGCTGGTTGGTGGTTTGGATTTTTTTTTTTATTTTGCATAGTATATGGGATAATCCTTCCCATTGACTAATAGTTTTTCAAGATGGTTAAAACCACCAACCAGATTGATATATCATGAGTTATCATATTTTTGGGAAACAACATGGAGATCATGGGTCAGCCTGTTGCTTTTCTCCGGATAGATGCTGTGACTTTTACATGATGTTCGATGAAGACCGTGAAACATGGTTTGAGGAGCACTTATATAAATGGGTGTGTGTATATATATATATATCAAACTGGGCGATGCCCTGAAAATGGCATATGACAATTATGACACATCAATTGTTTTCGAGGTTCCCAAGGGTTCCCGATTTTGAGACAACCCCAACCCCAACTCCACTTTTTGATGGGGTCACTTCTGACATCTAGGGGTGTGCACCGTGCACCATGAAGACCAGTGATTTCAGGGTCCCAAAAAAACATGTTGTGGATTAGACACTTAAAAAATTACTTTGGATGATCAATGGCTGGGAACGGGTCATTGGTTTTAAGATCACACAACTTGGTTTTAAGAAGAAACGGTCGTGATGGGTTACCCAATAACTTGGGACTGGGTTCCATGAATGGTGTCCCAAAAAAAAAGGCTAGGAATTGGTGGTGTCTCCCTTCGTTTAGGAAACATTAGGAAACCATGTTGTCTCTGTTGTATGTTTTCTCTTTATTGTTTCGTTTCTATACTGTATATATGATTCTATGTAGTTGTTCTGTATAGTTTGGAATCAAATTAAGTGTTCCTTCTGTTGTGTCTAAAGTTGCATGACCAGTTTTAGTTTTCCGACCTTCACAGCGTTCCGTTGTGATCCCGGGAACAGCCAAGGACATGAGGAGGATATCACGGGCAAGGCGCCAACATGGGCAGGACTAGGGAACATGAGTTGAAGCTCTTGGACTTGAGCTCCAAGTTTGTCTCACTTGGGGATGGGTCAAAACCTATTAAACGTGCTAAATGCATTCCTGATTGGTGGTTTGGAACATGTTTTATTTTTCCATATATTGGGAATGTCATCATCCCAACTGATGAGCATATTTTTCAGAGGGGTAGGTATACCACCAACCAGTTATTAGCCATCATTAACCATCATTAACCATCATTAACCATCATTAACCATCATTCATCCCCAACCAGATTTACATTTACATCCCATGTGTTTCAGGGGATGAACTGATTTTTACATCCACAAATCCCAATCAGACACCAGGTGTCGAGTGATGCGGAGAAGTCTGAGAAGTCTGAGAAGTGGATTCACCATCCACTGGGGAAACAACCCTGTGAGTCCAAGGGTATCCACGGATTCGATGTAAGTCTCCATTTTTTGTTGCTTAAATCGAGGGTTGGTAAATGTATGTAAATGTCGTTTCCATTGAACATCACCCAATTGGGGATATTTCATCTGCAGATACTCTGACAAGATGTGAACGTGATATGAAATTAAATCACCAAAAATATGTGTTTTTTTTTTTACATTTACCCTTAGGGTAAACTAACATACCAAGACCTTCCAAGGGGCTACGTTTTGGAACCCCTATCGAGTGTTCTTTAAGGGGCTACGTTTCGACACCCCTTAGCCGAACCAAAAAAACACAACAGGATATGGTGATAACGATG
>Ga0126342_10022129_pt1 | contig 10540 bp, 9 predicted proteins | sample Cyp1metagenome_FD_92528 | JGI IMG/M metagenome (GOLD analysis project Ga0126342, IMG submission 92528) | Coral microbial communities from Lord Howe Island, Old Settlement Bay, Australia - Cyphastrea 1 metagenome | ecosystem: Host-associated > Invertebrates > Cnidaria > Coral ...
GCTGGCTAGTGAATTATATTTGCATATTTACAGTTAATGTATTTGTATAGTAGGAGTTGATGAAGTAGCAGAAGCAAGTATGCTTGATTACTGTATACTATGGTACAAATCACAGTTGAACTCAATGACTCAATAACGCTTGTATCCTCTGATGGGGCCCAGCCTCAAATTAAATCACTAGAATTAGTAAAAAAAATGAAAACTCCAAAAAGAAGGAACAACATATGAAAAACATGTAAATATCTATGATAAAAAAAAGAAAACCAAAATGAAAAAAAATGACGAAATAACTAAATCATTGATTTCCAGAGTAAGGCTGGCAGAGATTCTTATAAGATTAAATCTAATCAATCTATACATTGTGGTCTTGCAAGACTGATGTTTTTATGGTTTGTCACTCATGTTTGCAAAGACAGTTTGAATATGTTTGAATTCGATTCTCTGCTAGGCAAAGAAGGATGACCTTGGTCTACTAAACAATGGCACGGTCACGACGACAATGCTTATTCTGCTAAAGTTGGAGCCTGAGCAGGCACTGACCCAGTCCCGTTATGCGCACTGTTGAACGGGCGGCACCCTCGTCACTATTTAATAGTGTCACTATTTATATAGAATCTGCTCAGCACACTATGAAAGGGGCCGAAGCTTGCGCAGCCGCTCTGGGAGAGCTGTTTAAAGCCTGACGCTGAGATGTGATTTGCATAGAGGACACCTTTGAAGCTGGGAAAGTGGAGAAACAATGAGACACATATCATGCACAGCATAGTGCAGCAGTGTATTCTTGGAACATACATGACAAACTAAACAATGAACACGCTGCGTTTAGTGCAACTAAACTTTCATCGCCAAATGAATTTGATTTCCTGAGGCCTCACGCAGTATTGGCCGCAGCAAGCAGATGTGCATTCCTCATGTTAGCCATGCTGAAGAGCCAGACCCCGAGCTCCAAGTACTCCAAGTCACTGAGTTTCCATGACTCTCATTGTGTTGTCATTTTGACTCCTGCTGCAAATGCTCATGGCAAAACAATGCAAGAAAATGGCAGTCCGAAAATAAGACAACGTCGATGTCCAACTTTGAAATCCAAGCGATTCGGGTTTACACCTAGCACTTTGAACATCTTAGAACTTTACGCAGGTGGCTCGATGAAAGAGTCCATTGTTGCAACGTTGAGGCTGCTAACATTTGAGCACAGACCCTACACATTGAACGAACATGTGTATAGTGACAGATATACGAATTGCACGAATATAATACGGACATAATACGAATATTTCATGGAACGCTATGTTCCTTGTGTTCTGTGTAGAGGTGCCCACATACATCAACATGACTCGGCACAAATGTGTATGGAAGTCAAGTTCCGGGTACTTTACTACTGTTCCTTGCTCCTTTCTCAACCGTACTACAGAGAGCTACAGTGGTGACAGAAAGAAAAAGATCCCCTGCAATTCCAAGAGGTCTCGAGAAGACGCAAGATGCTGCAAGATATTCTCAGCTGACTCTTCCTGATCTATGCAGCAATTCCTGGCAGTTTTCAATCTTTGAGCCTGTGTGTTCAGATCGCACAGGGAACACAAAGCCAGAATCGAGAAAGCTGCAAATGAGGCTGAGGCGGGAGGTCCCTTCCTAACATGATGGGACAGGTGTGAAGAAAGCAATCTTATATTTTTCCATAGTTTTTCATGATATCAGCTGAATCGCTTGGGACATTTTCGAGTTGACACTTGACACCAACCTTTCGTCCATTGCCCCCCTAGTGGCTAGCATCCTAATCTGCATACTCAATCATGCAAGAAGTTGTGTGCTATTCCATTGACCTAGCCTCCAAGTCTCAATCTGATTGCTAGCTACACATGCATTTTTATGTGTGACTATATATACGTATATATATATATATTATAGTTATATATATATACTAATACTATATATATATAATTATATATATATATACATATTGTATGTTTATATACCCTAGAATTGTAAAGATATGTATAGAGTAATAGAGATCTAACATGAACTCATTCGAGGCGATCTTGTGAAAACGTGCCAGGCGAGCGGCTCCAAAGTGAACGGAGCTCGGCAGCTTTTGGCAGTCCGTTGTGCCCAGTGGACTCAGTGGACTCAGTGGACCAGGCCAGGGTGTGTGGCACCATGTGGCACCAGGCATTCGCGGAGCTTCTCACCGAATTCATTGGACTTCCTTCAATTCATGACAATTCATGACAATTCATGACAATTCATGACAATTCATGACAATTCATGACAATTCATGACAATTCATACAGTTTTTCGAAAAAGTCATGGAACTTTAATGAACTCCATGGAATTGTGATGAATTGTGAATCCTGGCCACATCTTCCAGTCGCTTCATTTTCGCTTCGCTTAGGCCGCGTGAAGACACTGATGGTGATAAGTCACCAATGTTAACGATGTAAGTGGGCAAACCCACCAAATAAATTCTTAGCTGGTTCAAATTAACCAGGCACTTCCCCTAGGTGCTGTCCTTTGATGGATGCAAGACGCCAGAGAGGAAAACAAGTCCTACCAGAACTTGACGTCGCAATGCGTGGCAAACAACCAAATCTCAAGAGTCGGATCCAGAAATTGACTGCTTGTACTGTACCGCAGCATAGCCTAGAAAGAGCTAGCTTGCGCCTCGCACACATGTAGCCCACAGCAAGTCAAGGGAAACTACTGATGTCTACTGAGGACTACTTGTTGGGCACATCGATAGAAGGAGTTTTGGACAGACACACACACACACATACGCACGCACAGTCTCTGTCTCTCTCTATTTTACCAGCATCAATCTTGTCAACTGTATGTGCGCCAAAGCAGACGAGAACACATGAAAAAAATATTGCATCGAAAAGCAACTATAAGCAACTTCATCTCTGCTGACTCGATGACGGTCGAGAGCTTGGAAATGCGCAGAGTTGACATCTTGAGAAAGAGAGAGGGAGAGAGAGAGAGAGAGAGCAAGCGAGCGAGCGAGGAAGGAAGGGAGGTAGGGAGAGAGAATCTGAGAGATAGGCAGAGAGAAGTACTTTGTTGTTTGGTTTCGAAGACCTAAGGTCAAGGCAAACTTGGCGTGGCAGGTCCGCTGGCTTATCCTGGCTGCCTGGTTCTGCGGCCCCCCAATTCCATCAGCGTGAAACAGCCGACCATAGCAGCTATGCATCAGCCATCGGGTGCTTTTTTGATCTGCGAACACCAAACCCCTCCTGTGCGCATACAATCCTGTAGCCAGGATGCCATTATCCGAGAGAATCGGTGCAGAAGGTGCTCTTGCTATTAAATCTAATGAATCTATTGACGGCTGAAGAAAAAGATAACGCACGTCACACATCGGACTCACGTTTTTGGAAGCTGCGAAGTAGCACTCTTGAGCCGCTTGAGCCAAGCCCTGTTTCTTGAAGGTCTTATTGGCTTGGACGCTTTGGCTCAAGTGTCTTGGCCGAAGCTACACTGCTTTGGGATCTATGCGGCTCCTTTTGAAGGGAAGGATTGATTAGCCAGTGATTTCATGATGCTTCTTATTCTTCGATTTGGGCTTTAAAGTTGTTTTGTTTCCTCTCTGCAGATGCGCTGCCGAAGAAGGGTGATGATGGCATTTTCGATCCCTACAACAATGAGAAGGCTTCTGCAGAACAACCATTTCACCTTCCACTAGCGTGTCTTGACGACAGGTTCCAGCAATCAGTGTCCACAGAGCTGTGGCCATTCCAGAAATTGCCGGTTACAAGAACCTTCCTCAGTCCTGACTTGCAGATAAACTTCTCTCAATTGATCCAGTTGGAAAGTGTAACATGGAGACTGGAACACCAGACAGGGATGCCACGTTTGAAAAGCGAAAAGACCGAGCGTTGAGTGTGTGTTGTACACGGAGACATGGAGCAGCCTGAACTTAAAGAAAAATTGAGGTCGTGGGAAAGATTTCGCCATACTGGAAAGAATGCCAGGAACCCTAAACAAAGCGCTCGCCACGGTAAGGCAACACACGTCACGCAGCCAATGTACGTAGACAAAGAGTACCGGACGTTGACAAAGAGATTCACGCATTCGTTGGCATTCACGCTTTTAGGGCTGGGGGTAGCCCTGAGTTTCTCTATGAGGCGGTCAGACCAACTGAGACTGCCAAGCTGGACGAGGTTCTCGAGGCTTCTTTCTGGCCTTGTTTCTCGCAGTGGAGTTGGGTACAGTTGGGTACAACATGGTACAACCATGTGTCCTGTCCTTTAGGCCAATAAGAATAGCGGTGCCAGCGCATTTGTGGAGGCGCAGCAATTTGACCATTCGAATTGACAGACAAAAAAACCGAGCAAGAGAATGCAGAATATGCATTATATGTGTATTATATATGGTTTATATATGCATGATATGTCATATGCAGTATGAAAAACAGGCTTTGTCTACAATCTAATAGCATATCATACTAGGCATCATGTGCAGTATAACTAATATATTATTATGTATATATATATATACAATATATATATATATATAATATTTCCTTGGGATATTTCCTTGGGAGTCCCCATAGCCTGGTGTCCCTTTTTATTCGAGTGTTTTTGGGGTTGGCGTGTTTTTTTTCAACCTGTTGAATGTGCTGTTTTCATCTGTTTTCAGGGCGAAGACACGCCTTTGCCATGTCGCAATGAGGTGGTTGAGCCCGGACAGTGTGGACCATCAAGAAGCACACGAAGGTGCCAAAATGTTGGAGAATAACATACAGTATGGAACATAATTCGAACATAATTCGAACATATATGATATATATGACAAAATGAATCAACATGAATCATTTGTTCTTGTGTTAAAAAAGAAGGACCTGCAGGAGTTGGTCTTGATCCGATTCAGAACAGACTCTCCTGAAACCTGTTTTTTTCAGGTCTACTCGTAGCAGTCGATCGGTGGCATCTTTGACCTTGCCTCAGTGGGGAGTTAAAGAATTGTTAATGGTCGTTGAAGCCGCCAGTCTGACTTCTGAGATATGGGTGTGGAGTGTATGTGGCTGTTGCCGAGGCGGACAGCCATCTCTGAAGCAGCACGGGTCCAAGCTCCTTTTCCACGACAATTTTCGCCTGACGTGCTCTGTAGATCTTCATGCACACACTGATGCTCCTCCTACCACCTCAATCCGACATCATCCGCCAACATCCGACAACATCCGACAACACTTTTCCATAACCCTTCCATAACTGGCATATGTCTGGCTTGATTGGCTTGGCTGTATCTGACTTGAGTCGTTTGAAGATGTTTGGAGACAAGTCGTTTGTCAATGTGTGTTTGTTTTCTTCAGGTAGAATCAGAGCTTGCCAAGGCTGGCCTTGCCAGTCTCAAGTGAGGTTCCATACGGTTCGATTGTGGACACTGTTACGGTTGACTGTTACCAAACAGATCCCGCACCTCATACAAGTACTGATTTATTAAAATTTAATCTTGTTTCCCTTATTCACAACAAAAGTGTTTGATGTATTTTGATGTGACTTGAAGCAGGCTTGGCAGTTTCTCGATTGATAAGAGAAGTCTACCAAGCATATTTTCGGACCACTATTTAGTATTGCTCTAGGATATTCTAGGATGTTGCAAGCTCAAAGATTCAGCAAAAGCTGAATTTTTGGCGCCGACATTGCTCGGCCTGATAATGATACAAGCGCAGGGTGTTGCCAAAAGGCAGTCCAAGAAGATCATTGAACTTTCAAGTTTAGAAAAAAAATAAAAGGCAATCTGTCCAACTTCTGGTCTTTTCCTAGCCAGCTGGCAAGAAATCCTTCTCTGATCCCCAAAGGGGCTCGTGCCAAGTGGAGGTGTTCTGCGACTGAGAATAAACCGCGATGTGCTTCAATGTGGATATCTGAAACTTGAGCAAGAGTCGATTGCTGCTGTTGCTTTTGCTTCTGTCATGACTGTTCTTGTTTGTTCATGTGGCCCCAAGCAGAGACACGAACCTTCCGCGATGTAAGGAAATTATTGGCCGGGACGTGGTGGGAGTAGTGGTTGCAACTTTTACTCGTTTGCTCGCATGGCATCCTTTCGTCACTTCTGCTTTCTGGCGCAATGCTGAGTTTGGGTTTCTACTTTGTCCAACCCAGCTTGCCCGACCCAGCTTGCCATCTCGTTTGTCTACCTGTCTCACCCCTACCTGTCACTTGAAAGTTGGCCTGTCTCCCGCTTTTGCAAGGAACACTCACTGCCCGTGTGTTGTCAACTCAATGGACTAGCAGATTCTAGAACCTTTTTGCCTGGGCTCGTCAGGCTGGTAAACTCTTGCATTGCAGCACCTTCTACGAAATAAAAGGGTGTGTCAATTGTACATCAAAAGATATCAAAAGGATTTGCAAGGGAAGGTCCATGAAGGTAGGGGAGAGCTGGGGAGAGCTGGGGAGAGCAGTCCCGCAGGCGTACAGTGACCAAACTCGGTCCACTTAACCCACGCCCCATGTGACTGCGCCATCGTGTCTCCTGTTTTGGCCCATGGTTCTGCTGGGATATGACTCTAAAGAACAGTGATGAACAGAGTATATATTGTGCATATTGTATATCCATGGCAAAGGGTCTGGATCGTGTCAATGCTCATAGTACACGGCTTTGCTCGGGTCCAAGATGCACAGTACGTCCATTCCAACGCAGACTGCTGGGCTTCCGGCCACACGCGTGCTACTTGTTGCTATGGTAGCCGCAAGCATCAATGCTTCGACATCTTCGACGATGTCGAAAGATGCTGTTCTGCTCCGCTTGCACACCTCGGACCCTTGAAACAAATCATTGAGAAACTACCACCAATCTCAGCATATCTTTTGCACCAGGTTCTTGCTTACACCCAGAAAGGTTTGCGATCTCCAGTGGCCGCAACCTTTCTGGTGCATGAGTCTTGGAAGCATGCACAAATCCACCTAGACCGCGTGAGGAATTGGACTGTTGAAGGTGAACTTCCTTCAATGGAAACAGCGTTCGGAGCCACTTTGACGTACTTTGTATCTTTGCATGCACTGCATCGATCTATGCATCGATCTATGCGAGCGATGCAGGTATCGATGCAGGCTATGTTAAGACGGGAAGTTCGCATGTGGGCTGGGTTCACCAGGATTTACACAGCTGCCTGGGGTCAAAGGGATTTTTGTCGATGTGTGGAAGCGGCAGAGTACTATTCGCGCACAGGCGCACAACTTTTGCAGACCGGTGTGGGAAGCCTGTATTTTCCTCGAGTGCTATTCAATGGTAGCCTGTGGGAGCATCAAGCCTTGAGTTTGCAAAATTGCAGAGTACAAGATGAGAGGAGTCTTGAAGCAGATACGCTTTTGAGAATCGCATTTTCTTCACAGTGCATCCCGGGCGACCTTGCATCTCTTATTGGTTTGCTTCACGGTTGCATTCTGGAAAAGGAGTTGAGCAAGGTCATTTCACTTCATGAAAGCATTTTCCAGCTTGCCACATTTGCCCAAGATTGCTTGGACACGCAGATGTGGGGTTTCAGTGTACGAGACGCTGCTCTATTTTATGCGAGGCTTGTGTGGAACTTCCTCAAGGAATCGGACGGAGTTTTTCGAGTGCGTGAAATCAGTTTTTCGTCAAAACTTCAGAAACGTATTGCCTGGGCTCGCAGATCTTCACTGTTCCGGACTTCAGCTGGAACGGGATCGCCATGGCATTCACAGTGTGGACCACACACGTTGCAATACATACAGATTTTGCCATCTCCCAGCGACTCCAAGGCACACGGACCGCACGGACCGCACGGACCGCACGGACCTTTTTGCACTGAATATGGGCGTTTCTGGCTGTATTTGAATCATCAAGGTTATCGACCAGAAGCAGACGATGCATCCGACCGCATTCTCATGGTGGTACCCATCACCATGTCATGGGAAGCAAATCCATGGCACCACTTGCATTGGTGGATTCCTTTGATTTACTATGCCAAGGTTTTCCTTCGGTTGGACCAGAATGAAGTTGATGTTGCGCTTGTATTCCCGCATGGTGACATAGATTTTGCTATCTCCACTGCAAAAGGTAGGGATATCGATGGCAACTTCAGAGGCCACACAGAACCTTCGAGTTGGTCCATATTGCAACATGATTTCCCTTTCGACACCGAGAAAGTCAAAATGCATTGGAGTCCCAACGGCATTCACGCCGGTCTTTTGAAATGGATTTCTGACCGTCCAGCCATGTCACTGGCGAAGTACTATGGGCGAAGCTATGAACAGGTGATCCTGGGTCTTCCTTCACTTCGCTCTTTCTTGCAGACACCCCAACTTCCATGCACCAGTATAACGCAGGTGAAACAGTGGATCCATGAGTCTACTCCAACTATGGCAGCTATGCCTGTGTCCAGTGATGCAGGCCGAGCAGTTTTCTTATGCCATGTTCGTTTTTGCTTGTCGCAATATCAGGCAGGCTTCTCAGGGCTGAGTTCCTCAGAAAGCGAATCAATCAAGTTCAACTTGCAGGTATCCTGCGGCTCGCAGTGATTCAGAGGCCAGCAACTGATGGGCGCAGGATCCAAAACTATCACCAGGCAGATGGGGTGGCTGAAGGTGTGATAGTAATAGTAGTAGGACTTTGCAGGGCAATTTGAGAGAATTTGATGCAATTTCAAGACTGCAGATGCTCATAGAATGCTCGTAGATTCTCTGAGGTGCTGGAGTTTGTCCGCGGCAAATTTGCAGATACTCTGCGTGTGAAGGAGGTGGAGGGTTTGGCTCATGGTACACCTTGGATAGAGCAGTTTCGCCAGTTCCATGACGCAGAGACTTGTCCAAAGCTGAAGAAAATCATTGTCAATCACTGTCAATGACTAAATCAACCTGAACGATGTGCTGTCACGGACGGTGTGAAAATGATTCACCACGATATCCACGATCTCTCCAGTTGTGGCAAGCTGCAAGCTGTGGCAGGGCGGAGCTTAGGACATCCTTTTAGCTGTCCATGGAGCTGGCCTTGGGTGGCTTTGGGCTTTGCGAGAAGGGAGTGCTGCAGTGGAGCTGAGGCAGAGAATTGACACAAACTGACTGACCCACTTTTAAGTGACTGCCACAAGATCCACAAGCCCTTAATTTTAAGTCAATCAGAATCAATCCATTTATATTCCATTTATATATATATATATAATAGATAAATAAAAATAACATACTGTAAGATAACCAATGGTACGATTTGGTGGTGTGATGCAATGTGTAGTAATAATATGTAATAATATGCTGTCACGGTGTTGAGAGGTCCAAAGCATTCCAAAGCGAATCTGCCGAAGCTCAGGAGTCGGAGTTCTCCAGTGTGGCTGCAGTGCCAGGATCCCAGCCTACTTGTATCCCAGCCTATCGAGTTCCGATCCGAGAAACTCGACTCATTCCCCAAGCCTCGCAACATCTTCCGTTCGGCCTGTTTTGCTCTAAGGCTCTGATCTTTGGAATACAGACTTCACACAGATTTTTGGGGGACTCGCTCGACTGGCTGGTTGCTGAGATCAACTTTGTGTCGCTCAGGTAAATCTGAGATCAAATGCAGTGAAGCTGGCAACTGTTGGTGGCAAATGAGTGCATCTAGCGGAAATTCAAATTATATCGACTGTCGATTGAGGCAGGCATCCACCACTTGTGCACGCGACCTCACGACATGACAGGGAGTTTGACAGAGGTGCCTCGACTACAGAGCAATGCCAAGACATCTCAGTTGACTCAACCGTAATCCAGACTCATACTTCAACCAGGCTGGCCTGATCTCACATGTTCCTACACTCATTTATCGCACAAGAGGGTCTTTCACTCTTAGAGGCTTGTCCAAGCAGAATACGAACAAGATGACAAAGAACATCAAAGAACATCAAAGAACCATAGAACATCCAGAAGATGGAATAGATGGAATACATGGACTCAATGGAATAGAACATAGATATAAATAGATAAGACAGTGCTTTCAATCTACCTTTAATCCTTTAATGCTATATTAGTCTATATTATACGGACTTGGTTGTGTATAGACATATTATAAGTTATAAGTATTTAATTTTTAGGTGTACAATAATATGATATGCTTGCTCAGACAGACAGACATGCTCACATACGCCATAAATTTCAAGTATGTATAAAGTGTCTAAAGATATCTATATACATGTACATACGACATGTACATACGACATGTACATACGACATGTACATACGACATGTACATACGACATGTACATACGACATGTACATACGACATGTACATGCGACATGTACGTACGACATGTACATACGACATGTACATACGACATGTACATACGACATGTACATACGACATGTACATACGACATGTACATACGACATGTACATACATACATAAATACATACATAATTCCATAAATACATACACACACATACGCACATACGCACATACGCACATACGCACATACTCACATACGCACATACGCACATACGCACATACCTACATACCTACATACCTACATACCTACATACCTACATACCTACATACCTACATACCTACATACCTACATACCTACATACCTACATACCTACATACCTACATACCTACCTAC
>Ga0126342_10022130_pt1 | contig 10540 bp, 10 predicted proteins | sample Cyp1metagenome_FD_92528 | JGI IMG/M metagenome (GOLD analysis project Ga0126342, IMG submission 92528) | Coral microbial communities from Lord Howe Island, Old Settlement Bay, Australia - Cyphastrea 1 metagenome | ecosystem: Host-associated > Invertebrates > Cnidaria > Coral ...
AAGTGCCAGTTGGCCAGTCTGGTCACCTTGGCATGGTCTTGGTTCTGGTATGCATCCATGAGCCATTGGGCCTTGGTGGCCCAGTTGGCACCACCCTTATCTCCTGGCGCTGTGAGTTGGTGGTCCTGTGGTGGTGAGCTCAGGAACTCTGCCAGCAGCTGGTCGCACCTGGTCAAGTCTTGGTGGTTCCATGCTGACAGGAAGTAGCACACCTTGGCCTTCCAGCCTGTCATATATGTGTTTCTATCTCTGGTTGGATGTGGGCCATAGGATGGTGCTGCTGCTGGGCGCGATGGTCCTGCACTGTATGGGCCTGGCCTGGAGGAGCTGCTCCATGGCGGTGGTGGGGTAGCATGGCTGGGTGGTAGAGCTGGCTCTGGGACTTCAGCTTTGGTTTCCATTTTGGCCTGACTCAGTTCTGTGGGCTCCTCTTTGGCATCCTGGTATGCTATGGCTTCCTCTTTGATACATTCGTATTCTTCTTGGTCTTGGTCTTGGTGTTCCTGTAGTGCTGGGTCTTCCTCTGATGGTTCAGAAGATGGTGGCTCTGTCTTACAGTCGCACTCAAGGGTGGATGCAATGGCTGCCATGGTTTCATACCAGCTGGCCTGCTCCTCATCCTGGTCAATTCCCCTCTGGGCCATGGAATTGGCATCCTCCACCTCCATCTGGTCTCTTTCCCTGGCTGGAGCAATGGCTACTGGCCAATCATTCCTGGCTGAGTGGAGGTCGCCCCAAGCCATGGCCAACATTTCTTCTTCTGGATGTTGGAGTGGTTGTATGGCTGGCATGGGTGCCTCCTGTGGTGGACCTAAAAATTGCCATGGGTCTGGCCATTGCTCTTCTGGATCTGGCCAAGCATCTTCACTGGCTTGGTCAGACCCTTCCTGGGCATCTTCCTGGTCATCTTGGTCCTCATGGTCACTAGGATCACTCCATGGGTCACAAAGGTCCATGGCAGCTGGGTGGATCTCCTTTGGAGATGAAGTCAGATCGAATTGATGGTGGTTCCAGAGGTGTATATATATATATATATATATGTATGTATGTATGTGTGTGTGTGTGCATATATACATGTTATGACTTATATTGCCCTTAGTGTATGTAAATGCTGCATGTTTGATTGTAGAGTGTGTGCATAAGTATAATGATATAGATAATATTATATATATTGAAAATGTAACTCTAAAACCAATTGCATTATCCATTACATAATATGTTTGAAAGTATAATAATAAGTTCTAAATATATATTACTATATATAGATTTATGTATGTATAGCTATAAACTAACCTGCTTTGATGTAAATTTTATTGTTTTTTTGCCTGGAACCACAAAGTTTCTGCATTGTTAAACATACATGAAATATTCAAGTTACTAAGCAATAAGTAAATTAAACTGAAGAAAAAACAAAAAACAAAACAACACATAGTTTTGTAAAATATTTTTTGAAAAAATAATAAACATAATTTTTATTTTGATTTGGCTTGATGTTTAATTACATGGAAGTTGCAGTTAGGTTCAGTATACTGAACCTAACTGCCAGGAATGTGCAGTTAGGTTCAGCCTACTGAACCTAACTGCCAGGAAGGTGCAGTTAGGTTCAGCCTACTGAACCTAACTGTCAGGAAGGTGCAGTTAGGTTCAGTAGGCTGAACCTAACTGCCAGGAATGTGCAGTTAGGTTCAGTAGGCTGAACCTAACTGCCAGGAATGTGCAGTTAGGTTCAGCCTACTGAACCTAACTGCCAGGAAGATGCAGTTAGGTTCAGCCTACTGAACCTAACTGCACATGCCTGATAGTTAGATTCAGTAGGTTGAACCTAAAATTTTATCTGCAAACAGTTAAATTTAGGTTTCATTTCTTTTTTTTCAAACAAAAAAAAATTATAATTGAAAGATTGAAAACTATTTATAAATTGTATTTTTGTTTTTTTCCTTTTGAAACCACACATTTTTTTGTATTTTTTTTTCAGTGGTCAACATTTGAAACAGTTTTTCACAACTATTACTAATTGAAATAACACAGCCATGGTGCAATAATTAAAAATAGTATTTTATTGTCAAAAGATACATTACTTAAGGATAACAACATTATTCTTGCATCACTTTAGTCTAATCAAAAATGTGTTTCCATTTTTTCTTAACTTGCAAAACAATCACAGAAAGTGTTGTACCATTTGGTTTCTACCTTACAAACACAAACATTACACATACAACAAAACACAGTTTGATTTAAGGCTCACTGCAACAAACCTATCCATTGCAGAAATGAAACAGTAAATCCACATGAATAATACACTGAACACTTAGTGGTAATAACCATTTATTGCAAGACACTGGAATTGAACCTTGCCAAATGTATTTCAATTCAATAGTGAAGAAACCTTTGCATCTTAATGGTTCTTGTTTTTGTTTCACTACATTTGCTTTTGGGAAATCAAGTTTATGCAAACCATGGCCATGACTTGCATCAATCTAAATTTATAAATAGTAGAAATGAAAAAGGGATGCCTTTAAGTACAAAAGAAAATCTTAAATACCTACTGTAATTAAATAAAAATAGCAACATTGAATAAAACAGTGAATTGAAAAAACATAGGCAGTGAGAAAAACAAATGCATATGTCAGAAACATGAATGCTGAAACACTATGGCATGAATACATTCATGGTAATGCCAAGTCATGGTGATATATGTATAAATTGCCAAAAATGGCCAGTGGTGTAAATTGTATAATCATGACTGGAACCAGCTCCAACCAAGAAGTGCCAACAAATGGCCTCTGCAAAAAATGTAATTGCCAAAATTTGGCACTGCCAAAAAAAGCTACCTCTTTTCCAGTTACTATTTTGGAACTTCCAAGAGTGGTTTCATTTGCAAATTGCCAAAAACTGGCACTGCCATGAGGAGCCACATGATATGGAAATGCCAAAAATGGCTTCAGTTGAAACTGCCAAAAAATGGCCACAGTCATGAATTGCCAGAGGATGGCATAGGTGCTGTGCAAGCTGTTGGGAGCATTTTTTTCATCAGCAATGGCCACTCTGCGGTTTTGGCCATGGAAGATGGGCTTTGCCACTGCTGGCCTGATTACTTGGCATTCTTCATGGCCTTGCCACTCATGGTCTTCTGGTACATCTTGGTGGCTGGCTTCTTGGTGGTCACTGCCTTGGCCTCCTGGTTGGTGGCAGGCTTCTTGGTGGTCCCTGCCTTGGACTCTTGGTTCATCTTGGTGGCAGGCTTCTTGGTGGTCCCTGCCTTGGTCATGGGTTCGCTTGGGCTGGACATCCTCTGGTGCACACCTGCTGGTATGGACTCAGTCCATGGTGCCTGGCACATCTGGCAGCATGGAAGCACATACAGCCTATGGAGCCACACCCAGGACTGGTTGCACATTTGGCATGCAATGGCCAAAGATGGCCCTGGAGGCATGATCATGGCCTCTGCATCCCAATTGGTGTCCTTGGACTTCATGGCGGTCTTCATGGTCTTTGTGGTTGTGGCAGCCTTCATGGCCTTCATGGCCTTCATGGCCTTCATGGTCCTCATGGCCATGCCTTTCATGACCTTGGCCTTCATGGAGCTATGGCTTGCAGCTGGCTTGGACATATTGGCCATGGCTTCTTCCCTGGGTCTGGGGTGCGCTGGTGGGCTGGTCGCTTTTCACTTGGGCAGGTGGCTGGTAGCAGCATGCAAGATGGAAATTGGTGCAATGGTTATGGAATCACATCATGGCCTGCCATAAAATGCAACATGCTGCAGCATGCCATGTTTTGCAAAAAAAAAATGCACATGCCACTATTGGCATGGGATTGCCAAAAAAAGACTGAAATATAATTGCCAAAAATGGCAAGTTTGGCACAAGGATTTGGAATTGCCAAAAAAGGCTTTGATATGGTGGCCAAAGCATGGCACAAGGACTTGGAATTGCCAAAAAAGGCTTTGGTATGGTGGCCAAGGCATGGCACATGTTCCTCAGTTGCACATCCAAAAAGATTGTATTGCCAAAACATGGCACAGGTTGTTGGGATATGTTGTTGAATTACAACCATACACTATTGGAAACTGTATATTGGCTACTGGTTACAGCTAGGTTGGAATGCAACTAGGCTTTTGATATGGCATGGATAATTATCATGATTATGTCATATATACAAACCATATATTGCCATAACATGAATGTTTGTCATTGCAGCTCAATTACTGCTCCCTTAATGCCATTCAAATGGCTCATGTGGAATTCATTTATAATGGCTTTGTGTAAAGCATGTTGTGTGGAAGTGCCATAGGACAGCTACACAAAATTTCTACCAATTTCCAATGGAAAAGAACTTGGAAACAAAACTAGATAAAGTCAGCCAAGCAAAAGGTACTTTTTTCCACACCTTGGCACTGTGGTTGTCAGGTTGTCATGGGTCAGCTGCCCTGAGCTGGCAAACCATTTGCTCCCAGTGGCACAGTGGCCCTCCTTGGGTCAGCAGGAACAGCTAGCTGGACAAAGCCCCTGGTTAGGCTGTCATTCCATGGCCTTCCGCATTTGGTACAGTTGGTGTAGCCCAGTACAAGTTTCTGGCACCAGATCCATGACTGGCAGTCTCTGGTGGCACAGGAATAGTACAGCCAATATGGATCACCACCAATGGCCCTCACATGGTCTACCCTGGCATAGTGCATGGCAAGCAGAACACCTCGCTCTGGCCTTGGGAATTGTGGTGGCCCCCTCCAGCCATCAATGTCACTATGGGCTGGGCTGCTCATGGTGTCCAATGCCTCTTCCAACCTGGTTCTGGAGCTGCTTCCTGGTCTGCCATCTTGTGGGTTGGACATCCCCTGTTGGGTTTGGATTGAGGCTGGCAGCAAGGTATAGGAAGCTGCTGGTGCCTGGAGCCAAAGCAATGGCATAAAAGGACTTCTTCAAATGTGAAAATGGATATGGCTCAACTGCCACAAAATTGCCATATTGCCAAAAAAGGCTAGATGGCAGATAACACCAAGTGGACATTGCCAAAAAATGGCAAAGCCTATGACCAACTTTCAATTGGAATTTTGCTGGTGCTGGGTAAATGCTCAGTGCCAAACAATGGTATATGTTTAAATGCTCAAAGATGTTTCATGGCAAGGCACAAGGCAAGATTCCCAAACACAACAAAAAACATTTTCTTTCCTGCATTTCTCGAAGTCTGCATTGAAAAATTGGAAGGCTATGGGGGGGCCACATCCATGGCAGTCTTCCATTGGTGTTTGGCTCGCCTCTGGTGGCTACCAAGCAAGCCTTGGTCTTTGACTTCTTCCAACATGGAATGCAAAACTGATGGCTTTTCCACACAATCACTTGCTGGTTTTCTTCTTCTTGGCAGCTGGGCCTTGGCTGCCAATAGCTGCCTGCTGGTTATTCTTGGGCTTGTAGTAGAACAGCTGCTCCTTGGCTGCCAATGGTTTGGAGTTTTGCAGGCCTGGCAAGGTGATTCCCTCTTGGCTTACAGTGGCAAACTCCATGTTGGCTGCTTCTTCATCTTCACATGGTTTGACCCACCAGTATGGGTTCAAATGGTTCTTGCTGTCTTGGTCAAATGTCTGGTCCTGCTTCCAAGCACTGATGGACCATTCTTCACCTCTGTGCTTGACCATGTGTTGGATCTGCACCTGTTGGTCTTGTTCTGGCTGCTCCTTCTTTTTCACCTTGGAGACATTGCCAATGGCTACAAATTTCAATGCCTTGGCCTTTTTGATGGCTTTCAAGATGTAGACACCAGGTGGGTTCAAAGCAAAGGCCAGACAGTCATTGGCAGTATGGTTGGCTTGCATGGCCAGGTGCAAGGCCATTTCCACTTCCACTCTGGCAAGCTCTTGTTGGGCCAGCTGGTTGCCTTGGTACAGTCCTTGGTCAATTTGGCCTTGTGGACACACCTTTGGCATCTTGGCCTTGGTCAGCCTCCATTGGCAAAACTTTCCAAATGGAACTTCAATGCTAGTTGGAGGTTCCAGCACACCTTGGTGGACAAAGGTCCCTGTGGTCTCAGACAAAGCCTGGAGTTGAAAGACTTTGCCATAGTGCTCCTTGTTGTTCTGGTACCTGACATGGGTTACCATGTTATGGCAAAAACAAAAGAAGGAGAAATGATATTTGGAACACATCAACTGGTCACACCCAGCTGCATTCAAGGTGCATTTGGTGAAGCTTCACATGCTGGTTCTGGAGCAAAGCCATGCTTTGGGCTGTGGCCTGGCTGGTGTCTGTGACCTTCAGTTCCTCTTGGTCCAGGTGGTCATCCATGGATGCTTTTGCTTGCACTTCTTGACTAAAAGCTTTGAGAATTTCAGCAGAGTTCTGGTATTCATGGTCTTCTCTGGAGAACTTCTGCTTGGACACAAGAAAGAGGATGCTTCGCACACAGAGCCTACCATAAGCCTTGGTGGCATTGTCTTTGTCGCATTGTCTTTGTCCAGGGCTGGATCTTGGGCCACTTTCCAAGAGTCAGCAAGCATGGTCTCTGTGGACATGATCTTGCCAGACATGTTTGGGGCACGAAGTTTCTCCACATCGCTCTTGGTCAAGATCTTGCTGAAACCATCTTGGTTCTTGGAGCTGGAACTTAATGTTGCCCAAATGGCAACCCTGAGGTGGGGAAAGACACAGCCTTGAACTCTGAAGTTGGTGGTGGCTAGGGCTGCCATCAGGTCCTGGCCAATCATCAGCTGGCAATTGAAATATGTACCTCAGGTGTCATGGCTTGGATTGCCACAGAATACAAAGACAAAAAGCATATATCATTGTGGGCAAATGAAGAAATACAAATCTTTCCAAAGAGCTGAAGCGTTGGAGAAAGGAAATGAATGGAAAATCTGCTCCTCCAGCATAATGCTGCACAAAGTAGCCAATGTGCTCCAAACTCTCCTGGCAAGCCATGGCTCCATCCCTGGCCTTGGCCAGTGCTTGGGTCAGAGACATTCCACCCATGAAGAATTGGGCCAAAGTGGCAGCAACTTCTAATTCATTGGCTGCCTTGGCAATTGCATTGGAAGAATTGAGAGCTGACTGCAAAATGCCTGGTAAAACTGGCCATTCTTCTTCTACCAGTGGGTTGAGGACAACCCACTCCCATCCATTGTGGATCAAATCCCAAGATGGGTCTGATTTGGATGCTTCCACATGCTCTTCATTTGGCCCTTGGCAGCCATGCTGCAAAGCTCTGAGAAAGGCAGTGGTATGGCTGCAGCTCAAAGACAAGAAGCCTGAAGCTGCTCAAGGTGCTTTTGCAAAAAGCAGCAAAAAGAAAGTGTATAAATTGTCCCAATTGAGCTTGGTGAAAAAAATAGCTTGGGTTGCCCAGAAACACTCATGGCCAGTCACTGGAGCCAAGGACCCATTGGCTGCTGCAACCATCTGGACATTCTTGTCCATCTGCTTTTGTCTGGTGGCACTGTTGGTGGAAAGCTCAGCACAGATGCTTTCCCCCAACAGGGACCTCTTCATGCCCACCTGGAGCATTTGCATCCCTTTATGCCAACAATCATGGACATTCAGCATGGTTTTCCCGCGGTTTTCAGGATGGGTAAGCACCTGGCATGGCTTGATGGTTTGCTTCCTGGCAAAACCATGTCCCAGAAACACATCGAGGATTTGGTCCACCTGTGTGTTGATTGGCTTCTGGGAGTCCATGATCTCATTGACTTTGGTAACAACTGCAGGTGGCAGTCTCATGGCTTGCTGTGGCTGGGCCATGGCAACCACAGGCTTCAGCAAATTGCAAAACTGATGGACATGGCCTGCCATGACAATGTCATTGTGACTGATAATGCTTCAGAACATATGTGATTGAAGTGCATGTGTCATGCCTGTATGGATTTCTTGTGTGTCTGTGTGTGTGTGTGCCATGGTGCTGTGGCCATATAGCCCATGCAAGGCAGCAGCAATTGCAGTCAGGGAAATGGTTGCCATGGATTCTTCCAACTGGTGCACCCCTTGTTTTCCCAAAGATGATTCACCAATGGAAAATAAATTGCCATGATGGCTATTACACAACACTGCTGTTTGATTGCCATAAATGCATGGAAGACAGCTAAAAACTCATTTGGTGTAATGCTGGCAAGCAAGCTTTTTTTTCTTGTATATAGTGCCTGCAGATGTGCCAAAGCATTCTATATGGCCCTTCACTCATCAGCATGGTCTCCTTCTTGGTCTTCGCCATTGGCCCTCTTAGGAGTTGGTGCATTTTTGATCCTCTTGTATGCCCTTCTGGTGGTCAATGCTTCTTTTGCATCCTGGGCCACATAGTTCAGCACAGCTTGGAGCTGCTCTGGAACCAAGGGAATGGCCAGGTCTGACTTAATTGGCCTTTGGCCTTGCATGAGGCATTCCACTGCTTGGCCATTGACATCTATGGTGATCAGCTCTGGGTTGGTGATGTGCTTCCTCTTTCTTTGTGGCTTCTGGTCAGCCTCCTGGAAAACATCTTGGCCACAACTGGGTTTCAGCCATTCGTGGTTTCTCTTTTTCAGCAATTGGTCCAAAGAAATGGAATTGGCCAAGCTGCTGTTCTTGGATATGTCAGAGCCACATACCAATTGCACTATTTGGTACCCTGTGGGCCTAAATTTCAAGAAGGAGCGGCCATCATGTTCCACCAAGAAGGTGGGTGGAATTGAGATGGCTTTCTCATCACCAACTTTGATGGCCACTGATGTTTGGATTGTAACTTCCATGGCTGCTGTGGGCCTAAAGACTGGGCCTTGGGCAAAGCCTTGCAGATGCTTTGCAGCTGGAATGAAAATTGCCAAAAATGGCTGGGCATCTGTCAGCATTGCCAAAAATGGCTAGCACATGGAAATGTGTCAGCATTGCCAAAAATGGCTAGCATATGGAAATGTGCATGTCAGCAATGCCAAAGCATGGTAATGAAATTCCCAAGCATGCAAACTCATTGCCAGAAATGGCATCATGCAGGATCAGCAAAGATGGAACGCAATTTTGCTGCACCATGCACTCATGCCATGGGTGGAAGCACCCATTGAATCTTGGCAAGTGGCTTTTTAATTAAGCTCCAGGTCATCCAAATTGGCAGTGGCAGCCTTCCTTTTCAAGCTGGGTCTTGTTTCCTGGCTCGGTGTGGCTGTTGGCTCCACTGGATGGGCTTGCTCTTCATTCAACTCTGGCACCATGGTAGGCATGGTGTCATGTCCTCCTGGCTTTGGCAGCATGTGGTCTGGCAAAGGCTGCACATTGATCCTGTTGCGAATGGCATATTCACTTGGAATGCCATTGATGGCAAGCACACATTGGGAGTCTTCTGTTGGATCCAGCTCCACTACATCTCCATCTTGGTTGGTGAAAATGAATCTTTCACCCATGGCTGCACCTGTAAGCATGAAATGGCTTTAGCCAATGGTAACTTGGCTTCCAAAGGAAAGTGGAAAGAAATGCCAAAAAAGGCTATCAGCCAAGGTTGGTTTGCTGTAAATTGCCCAAAAATGGCGATGGCTATAACAAGAAGTTAATATTGTCCAGGTTGCTCCTATGCCACACCCAATTTCAAACAGTATGACAGCCCTTTCTAACATTAGCCAATGTAGTGCCACAGTTTTGGACAAAGGTTGGCATGCTGGGCTGGTCAATACTGCAGTGCAAAGCTTCTGCTGCTTGGCCAAAATGACAAGTTTTCCAGTGTTTGACACATGCCAATACCTTGATTCACAGTGCTTATGGACTATTGCAGGCTAGAAAAAAAGCAAGTTTAAAAGTTAGCTAAAAAATAAGATTTTTTTTTTATAACATATGGCTAACATAGGTCTATTTTTTTAAAATTTTAAGATAGTTAAAGATGTTACATAACTTTTTGCAACTTTTACTAACAACATGTAAAAATTACTTATGTTAGCACCATGTTACAACCATGTTAGACCTATGTTACAACCATGTTACAACCATGTTAGTAACTAACTTAACTAACATAACATGTTATAAAAATCCGCAGAATGTAAGCATCCACCTTCGCTTCGTGTGGCAGGCGTGGCACTTGGTGACATCCACGTTCGTTTTGCGTGGCAGAAGTGGCGCTTACCTAGGTATGGCACTGGACTGGCTCTGGTGGCGCGCTTGGGCGCGTTTGGGCGCGCTTGGTCGGCGGTGACGCCGCGGTACTTTGCGTGGCAGGCGTGGCACTTGGTGACATCCACCTTCGCTTCGCATGGCAGGTGTGGCACTTGGTGACATCCACCTTCGTTTTGCGTGGCAGGCGTGGCACTTATGGCACCGGGCTGGCTCTGGTGTCGCGTTTGTCCATGCTTGGGCACGCTTGGTCGCCGGTGACGCCGCGGTACTTTGTGTGGCAGGCCGCATGTTACTTGGTGACATCCACCTTTGCTTCGTGTGGCAGGCGTGGCACTTGGTGACATCCACCTTCGTTTTGCGTGGCAGGCGTGGCACTTGTGGCACTGGGCTGGCAGTGTGGCGTTTCGTCACACACCATCTTTGACTTTGACACACCATCTTTCACACACAACTTTGTCACACACCATCTTTGACACACCACTTTGTCACAC
>Ga0126342_10022131_pt1 | contig 10539 bp, 7 predicted proteins | sample Cyp1metagenome_FD_92528 | JGI IMG/M metagenome (GOLD analysis project Ga0126342, IMG submission 92528) | Coral microbial communities from Lord Howe Island, Old Settlement Bay, Australia - Cyphastrea 1 metagenome | ecosystem: Host-associated > Invertebrates > Cnidaria > Coral ...
CATCATCATCATCATCATCATCATCAGGTCGCTGGTTTGGAACATTGTTTATTCTCCATACATTGGGAACAATATTCCCAACTGACTTTCACTCCATCATTTCTCAGATGGGTAGGTCAACCATCAACCAGTCATCATCATCATCAACAAATGATGGTTAATGATGATTAACACCACCTATTGCCAACTGATGGTTACTAATGTGGTTAAATCATCACCTTCCACTGAGCCTTCCTGGTGACCCCCTGGCGATTGCTCCGGGAGCAGCCCGAGGTATTTGTCCATCGAGGCGTTGCCTGCGGTCTTTGAGGTCCCAGGGCACCTTGGTGCTTTGGGTGGCGATGTTTGAAACCCCCAAAAAAGGTGCAGAAAAGGTATGATGTGTTTGAAAAGCTTACATCTTTACTGTTATTCTGAATATTCTTGAGTTTATTTTTGGTCAGACTTTACCTTTTACGTTTTTTTTATTTGTTTTGGGGGGTGTTGCTGTAGTCATGGGTATAACCGTGGTGAGTGGTTGCCCCAGACTGCTGAATGGCCTGACATGGTGCCAGTTGTTTGATGTTTGATCTCTGGGATGGTGCCAGTTGATTCCATGAATCGTTTTTGAGATGAGCTGAAAACACCAACCAGATCCAACCATGATCCAACCAGTTGCCTGGTATAGGGAATCCATGGGAATCCTATCATTTCTTGCCAAATATCATGATGGATTTGCTGAAGATTAGTAAGTTATTTCAATCTGGGTAAGGCTGAGAAATGCCCATGCCACTGTGTGGTGTCGTGGACGGAGACGAAGATGATTACCCTCTGGTAATTTAACATAGCTATTGAAAATTGCCATTTATAGTGGATTTACCCATTGGAAATGGTGATTTTCAATAGCTATGTTAGTTTACCAGAGGGTACAATCTCACCATCTCGTGACCTCAAGATGCTCAGCGCTAGAAGGATGCAGGGCCACGGAGCTTGCAGGGAAGGCCTCGGTTAAATCCAGCGAAGGCCTGCATTGATGGAAAGTGGGAAAGTGGCAGGTCAGGCCAAGAGTGCAGCAACTGGAATATGACACTTTGCAACTATGTCCATTGTCATCATATGTAATCATTATATATTATATGTGAAATATGGAATATTCACTGGATAGTTGTTACTTTGCAACTATGATGATATATTATATAATATATGTGAATATTTGCCAACAACTCTCCAGTGAATGAAACAATTTTCCATGGAGCTCGGGGTATTCGGTCGTATTTCCTTTTTTCGCCATCGAGAGCCCGTTGGAGCTATGAATTGAGTTTCCCAACCTCATTGTAAATCATAGGTTTGTTCCTAGATATAGATAGGCATTTAGTATTTAGAATGATTTTACATCCAACCAATCATTGGTATAGTGGGCATACAATGGGGATTATATATATATATATATATATATGTGTATTTCAATGTCAAGCTTAGGCTTGTGAGGTAGACGATTATCCAGCCACTTCCCCCATAGATCCAACATGCGACTGGCTGGGGGATATCCGTTCTTTGAACAACAACCTGTCACTTGTGAGGTAGTACTTCGATGTACTTCGTATAATCCAGTTTTTTTAATATACAAAGTGCAATATTTCCAACATAGAATCATCGTCTTTTTTTGCTGCTCCAACCCCAAATCGTATTAGTAAAATCCCAGACGTATTGTTGTTTAAATCTCAGTTTTTTTGTCGCTTAGATCCAAAATTTTTGTAATTGTTGGTTAAATCCACATGTTTTTGTTGGTTGCACACCCCACGTTGTTCAAAGTTCAATAAACATGACAGAAGTGCAGATTTCAATTGGTGGAAAAACCCATGGCTTTGTTACATCCCCATGTTCACCAGTGAAGATCATCGAATTTGGACGCTGAGGATTCTGGAATTCTTCAATGTGACCCGCATCGATGGGGCACCTTGTCGTGTTTCTCTTAAGCGCGGAGTCTGTGGGGGAAAGGCACCATCCCCGAGTCATCACCATGTTTGTGGGTTGTAAAACCATGGTAAAACCCATCCCCAATTTAGGTCGTTGTGTTGTCAATGTTGGGTTTCCTACATTTCTACCATTTCTTACCATATATTTGGAGAGGATGAACATCCATAAATCTTAGCAATTCTGGGCTGTTCACCCCATGGGTTGGACCATGTTTGGCCCATAGATAACTCATCAACTCAGCAGGATGCTTGACCAACGGGATGATCGAACCATTGCGCCGGGTTTCTGTTGGAATCCGGAGAGGCTGCGTTTCACAACGATTGGAGTTGTGGCGTTTCATATGTTTCATCTGGGGCATTTGGTGCAGCTGGTGGCTGTGCAGGTGGGTATCCCACCGCACCGTTTCACTGACAGTGCACCTGGGCACGTGGTGCAGCTGGTGGCTGTGCAGGCGGTTAGCCGACCTGCACGTGCACATCGCAATCGGGCACGTGGTGGGCACGAAGCGTACTGCCACCAAGGCCCAAACCCAAGGCAGCGGCGTGGTGCGCCAGGAGCTGGAGCAGCCCCGCCCGCGCAAATGGTGTTGAGCGTGGGAGTTACAGGAGAGCAAGTGCAAGCAGCCATGCAGAAGGATGTTTTCGCAAGCACGAGTAAGTTTAAGATTGGATTTGCTGTGCATGTTTTTTGTTTGATAAGCATTTACTTTGGTATTTTGGTGATTTTTGATCCATAGCCATACCCAAATGTTTCTCTTTGAATGCACTCAAATGTGCAAACTTGATGATTTGACATAATTTCACCAGAAACGTTCGAATCAAACCGTACCATGCAACAGCAGCCACATGGAATTAGAATGAAAAACTATATACTAAAAACATATGAAACAACATATGTGTATATATATAATTATATATATAATTATATATATAATTATATATATATATATAATTATATATATATAATATATATATAATTATATACTATTATATACATGTACAGTATATACATATACATATAGAACTTCAATGGCTGGTCAAGCTGAGTGTTGCTATTTGGGTGTGAAGAATATGGGAATACCAGGCGAAGTGTCCCTGGCTCAATTCATGTGTTCGATATATGATTTCGATGGTGAATGGACAGTGGCTGGAATTGTTGTGGCTTTCAATTTCCATTGGATGCTGCATGGACTTAACACGCTCCATATCTGGTTTTTGGTTTGGAACATTTTTTATTGTTCCATATATTGGGAATGTCATCATCCCAACTGACTTTCATTCATATTTTTCAGAGGGGTAGGTCAACCACCAACCAGGATTGTCATAGGATTTTTATCTTAAGTATGGATCTTTCACCATTGAAATAACCACTTCGTTTGGGGATTTCCCAGCCATGGCAATGATTTCCGTTTGGTTAAATAACCACTCCAATGGATTTTTTTCCATGAAAAATATCCCTTCTGAATATCCCATGATATTCCCATGATATTCCAATGATCCCATGTTTTTCCCATTACACTCTGGTAAACTAACATAGCTATTGAAAATCACCATTTTTAATGGGTAAATCCACTATAAATGGCCATTTTTAATAGCTATGTTAGTTTACCAGAGGTAACCATCATTAACTATTGATATCCCATATGGATAGCATTAACCATCATTAACCACAATTGGGTATCCCCCATGTTAAGAACCCTCCCCACTGAGGGTAGTTCATGAATATCCCCACGATCTTCCCATGGTCATGGTACCACCATGACTTTTCCCTTACTTGTGCCACCATCCCCTGAGAACTGCACCTACGACCGCGAGTTGGAAAAGGGAAGGAGCGACAACGGCCACTGGGGCCAAGCGGAACCAATCGGATTCTACCTTTGGTGGTGCCAAGAGTTAGCTATGTTGCTTCATGACCATCAATTTATGATACCTGTTATATCAGTTATCTTGATTCTATCCCACTGTTGATCGTTATATTCCACTGTTGGCTTAGATTCATAACTGATAGCTGTGTTGGTTTATGGATGTTTACGTTGCTGCAGATATGCACATCTAGAGTCAAATAGGGTTTATAAGGTTTTATAAACCAACTGTAACAATTTCGTATTTGGTGAGCACAACATTGTATGCTGTTGTTTCAAACATCGTGGGAAGACAATCCAACATCAAGTTAACATCCAGTGGTTTGAAGCAACGCAGGTTATGCGCTTTCCGTTTTTTTTCGAAATTGAGAAAAACCGATTATGGATGACAAAAAGGGATGTTACAGGGCGTGGCCTCATCCTGCAAGATTGAGGATGATACTTGTGGATGGGCCAGCGAATTCCTGAACCAGTTGATAGGTGGTAAACATCCCATTATTTATAGGGTTTACCGTCCTGTTGGTGATGCAGAATTTCCTCCATCCACAGTATGTCCAGTCAATTCTAGGACTGGATGCTTGGGGCTGCACCCCACTTAGTAAATGGGTCAAAAAAACACAGTCATACTAATTTCGAATATCATCAGTTATATATATATGGGATGAAAGAGGGATTATAATAATACTCCCCCTTTCAACCATATATCACCCATATTATTATAATATATGATCATATATCATTATATATATATGGATTATAATACTCCCCCTTCAACCAGGAGTGTCCCCTTCAAATGCCCAGGTGAAGCTTTCCAGAAGGCTGAACTTCTTGCCAAGGAGGCACTGTAACGATAGACTCGGTAGACACAACGGATGTTCATTTTAAGATGGGTACCCAATAATATATATATATATATATAATTATATATATATACATATACATATTTATGGGTGCTTCTGAAAATGGGGGGGTACCCCTAAATCAAGAATGTGTCCATAGGATTTTCCATCATAAACCATCCATTCATATAATGGCATTGGCCATGAGACCTAGCATCTTATTGGGGGCAGCTGTGACCTGGAAATGGCTGGTGATTTCCAGGACATGGAAAACCATCGTCTTTTGGGTCGTTTCGCCACCAAGACACCGTGTTATCCAATGTGTTGTTCTATTTTATCTAGATTTCAAGGGAGGGAAACCTCGGAAGCAAAATGAAATAGATGTTGTAAATGATGGGAAACTCGAATAAGCGATTGAATCTAGAACATCACAATGATTCATCATGATTCCTTTGATCCCAATAATATGTTTTTTTTTTATCCCTCTACCATTCCTTTGTGGCAACGGTGTATGAAGAAACAACACAACCGTTGGTGGTGCCCAGAAAATCCCGTCGAGGATCCAAAAGGATCCAGCCACAATTGGAATGATGATTTTCTTCGGCTAGGGGAAAACAGAGCTGAAAAAATCACAGTTTTTGTCGTTGAATACTTCTTTGAAAGTATGCTGAAAATTCATCATTTGCCCAGAACGAGAGCTTAAAAACTTGAACTTTGCATTGTTTTGGTTTATTTGGAATATTCCCAGAATGTGTTTGAAGGAAAGTGTAGATCATTACCTTTTTTTTTTGCTGGCAAAAGACTATTTTCCTGCAACTTTTCTCTCAAACTAATCCAATGGTGGGATGATTGTTGTTCAATCTGCCACAATATTGTTGACGGTTATACTCAACATTTCCCATCAACTCCTACTTGTTGATATTATACTATAAATACATATAAATACATATTATATATATACATATGTTTGTTATCCTTGACATGTACAATTCATATTATGAATTCCTATACTTTACATACAACATATATCATATATGTATAATTATGTCTATATAATTATAAATACCTATGTTTATTTATTTATTCATATCTATGGTAGCCACAGCAGCGTTGTGCATCCGCTTCAAGTTCGCTTCGTTCAGGTGAAGGGTGCTGTGATGGAAGCGAATCGCAGCTCTTGGGATCCCAATTTCAAAATGCCACCAGCACCTTGGCGCATGGGGATGGGAAGATGGGAATCGCTGAAGTTCCAGGGTGATGTGAAATGCTGGGATATGTGTGCTGGGAAAAACATGGGATTTATGCGATTTATAGTGAACATCTAGGGATCCATGAAATTTACATTGCGAACATGTGGGGAAAACATTTTGAGAACCATGGGAATTATATAGATGTAGACACCCATGAACGGGTTTCATCCCATAACATGAATGGAACCTAGGGATTAAAAAAAAACACCTTTATGTTGGGAATCCCATTCGTGGTGGGATGACCATAAACCTAAGTGATGATTCTGATAAGAAGAAGATTGTCTGGGAAAAAGCTTGAAATAGCTGATCTTCATTGCTTTTCGACATGTGTCTTCACAAAATACGTTTTTTGGTCTGGAATTGGTCTGGATATTTAAGAGAAACATGGAAAATGACCAGCGATTAACCATCATTGACTGTAGCGGATTCAAGATGAATTAAGCCAACAAAAAAAAAGTGATTTTTCAGTGGCAAGAAATGGATTTGAGCGACCAACTCCACGGTTTATTTTTATGCATTTGAATGATCAAAAAAATGGGAAGTTATCGTGTGTCAAAGCGAGGTAGCCATGCCACCAAGACATGGCGTCTGTGAACATAGGGAAAAGGAAACTTGAAACCATTGGATGGGAACTACATTTTGAGACAACCCCAAGTTGGGGAAAAAAAATCTGCAGAATCATTCTGAAAGTTTGCTTTTTGAATCTGCCAGCCAAAAGTGCGGATTTGCTAGAAATTCGGATTTGATAGGAGTTCACCAAATATGGGGATTCAAAGATTATAATTCACAAGAATAGGCAATTGATCGTGCCGCGACCGTCAACCAACCATCAACCATCGGTTTTGGGGTGCTGAATTTTGAGGCACACCATACCTATTGGTTTGACACTCCTTTGCTGGGCACTGTATAGTTCACTTGCCGGCTTTGCTGCCATCTGTGCTTCAACTGCACTGAGCACATCCACCTCCGAACCGGACCAGCCGACGGCAACCCTGAATCAGGCATGCAGTTCGTGAGGCGACACCATCTCCGGAAAGCCTTCGAGGCCTACACAGTGCTGAAACCTCAGCCCTAGACCTGAGCAAAGTCAACCCATGGTTTGGTGACACGCATTGCACATCCTGCAGGCCAAGGGCACCACGAAACCCAGGACATGCGGCCTGATGCCCAATGACAGCCGCAAAACCAACGAGAACGACCTCGATGTTGCCATGTCGGCTGCCGGCTTCAGGCGTCGATCAGATAAAGTAAAGAAGGACATTATGAAGAAAACAACAAGAAAACTGCGTGCTGATACTGGTAAATCAGGTAAATCCACTAGTAAGTACAAATAAATACTCATAAACTATCCCCAAAATGCGCCTTTTATGAAGGCTATAAACCATCACCCACATGCTTTATGGCATTGCCTTGGGTTTCCCACAGAATTTGAATCCAGCTCCAAATATGCATACCCACCAAGAGTTGGTGGAAATTGATTTTGTCATAAACCACCTATATGGGTTGATGGCTGGTTGGTGGTTTGGAACATGGCTGGATTATGACTTTCCATTCAGTTGGGAATGTCATCATCATCATCATCATCATCATCATCCCAACTGACTTTTTTTCAGAGGGGTTGAAACCATCCATGTACGGCCAATTTGGCATGGGTCCTGGTCTCTCGGTCTCTCACCTCGGACAATGCCAAAGAAAACATTACGATGTTTGCCGTCTTCGCCGCGGAAACACGTCAAGCATATGAATACAACCATATAATACCCTTTGTTTTGTTCGACTTTTGCAATTATGGTATCAATGATCATTCTATGGTTACATCTTTATGTATAGTAAGCGAAGAACCCATATCACATAGTTAACGTGTTTAGTCGCTCATATCAGTGTTTAACCATGATGGAATTGGATATATATATATATATATTCGTGTATTTACTGGGGCCCCTAGATGGCCGTGTCAAAACATCACCTTTTTACCTTTTAGGTGTTTTTTTTCTTTGGGGGGGTTGCCCGGGGGTGGCAAAGTTCGGCTTGTCTTTTTGCGTTCAATTTCCGTGCTTGCATCTGACTTGGCGCATGCATGGGCATTACGCCACAAGTCCTTTCTGCTACGTTGCAATAGGGTCGCTAAAGTTTTGAAGAAAAAATGGACCAAAAGAAACAGTGGAAATTTCCCCCAAACTACGAGTCTAATCAGAAAGAACAATGGACTACGAAAGTCTTGAAATAAAAGATATAGGCTGTGGTTTGGATTGAAAAAAAAACATCCTGGTCTCCTTCCCACGTCGCTTGGGCAAAGGTCGTGATTGTAAGGAACACCCTGATATATGTGAAAAAAATGTGCTGATGTATCAGTGGCGTTGGGTCAAAGGATACAAAAATCCTGCAAAGGTTTTAGCGAACATCGTCAAAGTAGTTCGGTTACGATGGTGAAGAAAATGCACAGCAAGAAGAGGTATGACTCAAATCATGGAAAATATGAAGTAGTTTGGGGAGATGTTCAAACGTTAAATGTCAGGAATGGAAAACACATCTCATTTGAATAACAGTTTTGCTTCTGAAAATTGCCTGAAAACAACACGGGCACCAAGCAGCGCCATAAATTAAGCAGTTACCATCATGGGATAAAGTTGATTTATAGCCAATTTTTGGAGTTTCCTAAAATGGGGGTACCCCCCAAATCCTCCGTTTGATGTTCGGATTTTCCACTAGAAAAACCATCCAGCGATAAAGGGGTACCCCCAATTTAGGAAACCCCAATTTCTGATTGGCAGAGTGAACTCAAAGTCCTCTCAGGAGATCATGCCATGGTCCGAGCTTCCGAGCAATGTGAACTTCACCTATCAACGGCTGCAGGTGGGGTGAGCCGACGATGGGATCTTCAGTAAAGAATGGGGGGAAGAAAAGAAGTAGAATGGGGATATGCTACTATGATTTAGATGGGATATAGAACTTTGTAGTTTGGGATTGGATATAGAACTATAGATGGGATATACAGAACTATCATTTTCGATTGGATATAGACCTATATAAATGAGATGTAGAAAATATACTATCATTTTGGATCGCCAGTATAGATGTTTGATTAGATCATATGATGTAACGGGAATCATTATATATAATCACTATGATCATTGTATAGTATTAATCATTAACACTATTGTTAATAACTCTATTAACATGAATAATATTGGTTTGATTAATGTCAATGATGTTAATCACTTGCCAACCTGGGAAACATCGACCTGTCAGACTCACCAACTCTGAACATCAGATTCATGAGATCGGCCAGCCGGCCTTACCGTTCAGCTAAGATAGTTCTGGAAGATCACATCGTATCACCATTTTTAGTAGACAAAAGTTATGTAATTGGTGATATTATGGTGATATGTTTAAGTAACATCATCTATGAATTGGTAATTCACTCATTTTCTACATCATCTGAAAAAAAATGGTAATTGTCCAAGTTATGTTAAGTAGCCACAAGGTATTCCCTGCACTTTTGAAATTGATATAACAGTGTCTATATACCATTTTTGAGCTTTAAGGCCCAGAGGTGATGGAGCAGACCCTTCTGTTTCCTCCGTCAGTTCTACCTGCAGCGTCGACAATCCCTTAACGCATTGCATTATGCAAGGACACACTGGGCCGAGCACAGTTCGCAACGGGCTTCGGAGGGAGTATGACGATGGTGGCAATCGGATCCCCGTACCATATACTAGTCTAGCATTATGTTTACCAAGGACCAGTTACAACATGATATACTAGGTTGATACTATATCTTATACCTGCAAACATATGAAATCCTCTAAGTACCCCCAACGTTTGGGGCCGCAATTGCTGAATAGATGCAAAACCAACTTCATGGTACCTTCTTGGTGCAAGCAGCGCGCTCCATCAACAACAACTATAGTTGGTAAAATTGTTGTTTGGTGGTTTCAATAATGGATGTATTCTTATTCTTCCATCTTATATGGAACGATCCTTAGTGACTTTAATATGTATAATATAATATATATATATATGTGTGTGTGTGGTTCCCCCATTGTATTAGATGGGTGCATCTAAAGAGCTGGAGTACCATATATATATATATACCAGGCACCCGGAAACACCTAGGAAAGGTACCCTTTTGAAGAAAAGGTACCTTTTTCCATCCATCGCGAGAATTGTTCTGTTGGCAGAAGAATCCTGTTTGGAGGCCGGAGGCCTGTTTCTGGCGCGGATCTACCAATTGCGCAGCCATTTTGGGTTTAGCAAATTCTTGCCACGACAGCTGTTGCGCTGTAGATGCGCACGCAGCTGCGAACATCTTGGGCGCTGCTGCAAACTTCTTGGCCGCTACTGCAGCAAGCTACGCCCGTTTCTACCATTCGGTATCATTCGGTCTTCACATCCAGATGATTTGCCCGCTCTTGGCGGCAAGGACGGATGGCTGCCCTAGTGTGGATCGCAGTTTAAACGTGCCTGAGATCTTTCAATCTGCCCCCTGGAATGACCAGTGGCTGGAGGCGGATTTAGCAGAGGCATGTGATTGGGTTCGAGGTTCAAAGCTGGCTCCACGATGGAAATCTGTGTTGCCAACCGGCTTACCATTCATGTGATCCCAAGATATCTTTGTGGACCTTCTTGGTGA
>Ga0126342_10022132_pt1 | contig 10539 bp, 8 predicted proteins | sample Cyp1metagenome_FD_92528 | JGI IMG/M metagenome (GOLD analysis project Ga0126342, IMG submission 92528) | Coral microbial communities from Lord Howe Island, Old Settlement Bay, Australia - Cyphastrea 1 metagenome | ecosystem: Host-associated > Invertebrates > Cnidaria > Coral ...
AAGGAATGCACAAAATGCGCTGGTCCCCGTGTCTGCCGTAACCCATGCACAGAAATTGAAAACCCAACAGAAATCCACAAGAACATCGCCAGAACTTGGATGAGTGCAACCACAGAATCAGTATAACAGAAACCGTCTCTAAACGCTTGGAATCGACAATGCTTGATGCTACTTGGCCTCTTGCTGTTTGGCGCATGCATGCATGCAACTCTGTTACACATGTATGATGAAGGAAGGCAATGAATATGAACAGTATTGTAAATGTAAAATATATAAATATGAAAATAACACACACATATATATATATTTGTTTTATAAACAATTACAAGTACATAAATATATATACATATATACATATATTATTTTTGTTTTATTTAAAAAAAAAACATATTATATAACTAACCAACAAGATGGTGATGTTTCAAAGCAAATATTTTGGGGGCCTACAACGGGCATATGAGAGGGGTCTGTCTGAAAGTGGTGGGAACCCACCAAAGAAGCTAGGTGACAACATGCAGTTTTTCCGCCCATGAATTTGAGTGGTAAACTGGTTGGTGGCTTGAACCGCTTCTGAAAAATATTTAGTCAATGGGAAGGATCATCCCATATATTATGGAAAATAAAAAATGTTCCAACCACCAACCAGTACATCTTTGTATATCCCATTTTAGACACACACGCTGCTGAGAGTAATTACTTACTCTGAATTGGCACTTTAAAGTGATGAGGCTCACGGAGAATGATGCACCTATTCATTGAAACCAAAAGGTGGGTTGGATTGCTAGGGGATTCCCACAACAAGGTTTTGGGCCACCAGTATCATATTACAACATATTTTTGAAATTAATTTTTTTTCCCCCATATTTAATCATTTATTTGATTGTATCTGAATTTATTTGACTTTATTTGAATTTATTTGCTGTGGGACCTCCCTGGGGTTATCAAGCAATACATAGCAATACATCATGTGACAAGCAAATGTGTTGTAAATCCTTTCACCCTAGAAGCTCAACATTTGACAACACAAGGAAATATGATAACAGCTGACAGTTGGGCAGCAATTCTGCCGCTGGCCTCGGCAAAGTTGTTGTAAGGTTGCGTTAGTTTATTTGGTTTTTTCTTGTTTTTTTCTTGTTTTTTTTCCAGCAAATTTGAGAGATTTTGAGATTTTTTGAGTTTTTTTGATTTTTTTGAGATTTTCTATGGTCCAGAAAATATGCAATACAGAACCCAGTCTCGCAAAACCACGTTTGAACAACAACATTGAAATATGTTGAGATTTTTTGAGTTTTCTGTTGATAATTTTTATTTTTTTGAAAATAAAAATGATTCCATTGTCCTTTCTGATTTAATTTGATGTTTTTTCTTATTGTTTCTCATATGTATTCATTTTTCATTATTATTCATAGTTTTTCATTGTTATTCATGTTTTTTCATTTTTATTCATATGTTTTCATATTTGTTCATATGTTTTCATTTTTATTCATATATTTTCATATTTTTGATTGTAAAAAACCATTGCCAATCTAGACCACTGCAGATCTAACCTACGTTTTGGTGTTGCTGACCTATTGTCATTTCCTTTGCTTTTTGTTGGCCCTTCTTTGCTTCAAGCAACCTTTTTTTTTTTTTATGTGTGTTTCCAAACAATGCCAAACACGTGGCTCCTGCCAGGGTGTCAAAAAAAACATCTAAAATCTAAACCAAAAGCCGTCAAGAGTCCATAATAGAAGCTGGTGGGCAACATGTTGATCACGATTTGTCCCAAGCTCTTGGCCCAGCGTGGCACGCCTTCAAAGTCTTCGATGCTGTGATCCAAGGCATTGAGTGCCGTGGAGAAGGATAAAATCCTCTGCAAGTCTTGCCACGGTTTTTCCCCATGCTTTTGTTGGGGGGTTCCTGTAAATTCAACCTGAAAAAAAAACGGGATACTTGAGATATATGGGATGCAGACTAAGTGGTGTGAAAATTATGGGTACAAACCAGTTCATCCAATGTGACCCTTCTTTCAATTTAAACAGGTTGGGTCGTGGCTCAGTCCAACGCAGCTGGGCAATTAAGTATGGGCGCAAACCACTTACGCCCAAGGGTACAAGATATATATCAAGATATGGGCTTGTCTGAACCTGGCTTTGTCTTCTACATACCTCTACAACTCCAAAAGATTCAAAAATTGCATTCCTGCCGTGGAAACAGGGCAATTGAGTTTTACCACATTTTTGGGCAAACCAAATCTGAGTCGCCTGGCTATGCCTATCTGATTGGTGGTGTCCGGTGATCATCATGGTCAATCGTGAATAAGGAGTTGAATGAGTAGGTGCAACAAACCGGGGACGTTTTTTCAATGTTGTAATCCCATGCAATTTAAGTAGAATGTTGACCATCCCAAGAACAATTTAACCCTCGCTCCATTGAATGGGAATTTCAGGATCCTAAAATGGAGGTACTGTACCACATTTCTGGCCATATTTTGTGGTGATATGCACTTACATAGGCCTAAAAAATAGGCCAAAAATATATGGAATCGGTACCTCCATAAATTGGATCCTGAAGATCTCACAATGATCCATATTGGAAAAATATATGGATGATCGTGGTCATGGTGGAATCCATGGAGGCCTCAAAAACACAGCTGTCGTCAAAATGACATGATCGTTGAAGCTTTTCAGCGGCTCGAGCCGTGGCGAGTTTCTACGGCTAGGAACCAAGAAAAACTCTCCCAAATCAAGGAGGAGTTCTAGATGGTGATCGTTATACCCTCTGATAAACTAACATAACGAACTGGAAAATCACCATGTTTAATGGGAAAAGACACTGTAAATGGTCCTTTTTATTACCAGAGGGTAATCCAGTGATCCTAGCCATTCCGATCTCAGATCATTCCAGTAGAGGATCATCCCACTGAATGTAGCCGATCCAACACCTACAGTATCATATTTCAAACCCACTTTTTGGTTGATCTTAAATACCTGGCATATCCTGGCATATGTATTGCTTTTAGCTGGTTGGGATATGGACCCATTGATTGCAAAACACTCAAAACCTTGGCTTACCAAGACTCGAGAGACTTACCACCTTCGAAAACATCAGGGTTTTTCCATGCGCAAGATACGCTCAAAACTGCCATGTTGCAGTAATGCGCAAACATATGTTCTCGACCACGGGATCCAATTCTGAGTGCCCAATTTTTGGACACACCCATGTGGATGTGCCCACAAAGTTGCTGGGTCCTATGCCCCAATGATTGGCTCCAATGTTCCATTCTTAGTTAACAATTTGCTTTTTGTTGGCTAGATGCCCATTTAAAAAACAGGAACATCCAAAGTTTTGGTGCTTGCCCTCTGGCAAACTAACATAGCTATGAAATTGCGCGTTTCGTTCAATGATTTGCCTATCAAACATGGTGGTTTTCCAAATGTGAAAAATTTCTTAATTTTCTTGGGAACGTACTATCTACCCAGGGGGAGTCTTGAGCAAAATGGAAAAGCTAGAGGGCACAAGGAGGGATGGCCCATGTGTTTGCCCACCCAGTGTAGTCTAGTGTAGTTGTAGTTGTAGTTGCAAGTTGCAGTTGTAGCTGTAGTTGTAGTGCAATGTAATCAGTGTAGTGTAGTGTTGAGTAATGTAGTGTGGTTGTAGTTGTAGCTGTAGTTGTAGCTGTAGTGTACTGGCGTGTAATTAGCGTAGCGTAGTGTAGTTGTAATTGTAGTTGTGGTGGTAGTAGTAGTAGTAGTTGTTGTTGTTGTTGCCGTTGTAGTGTAATTGGCGTAGTGTAGTGTAATTAGATGTAATTAGTGTAGTGTAGTGTAGTGTAGCGTAGTGTAGCGTAGTGTAGCGTAGTGTAGTGTAGTATAGTGTAGTGTAGTGTAATTAGTCTAGTGTAATTAGTCTAGTGTAATTAGTCTAGTGTAATTAGTCTAGTGTAATGTAGCGTAGTATCTTTGCATTTGTAGTTGTAGAAGTAGTGTAGTGTAGTTCTAGTTGTAGTTGTGATTGTCTATCTATCTATATGTCTGTCTGTCTGCCTGTTTGTCTGTCTGTCTATCTGTAAGCTTGAAAACGCAGCAATTCTGCGAGACTTCCTCAATTTTTGAACTTGGCAAAATCAAAAACGAAGCAATTCTACGTTGAGTGCAGAGCTGACGGCCTCGTACCAATGCGTTTTGCGATTTTTTCCACTCCATCTGCCTAAAGTGCTGCGCCTGTCACTAAAAAGTAAAGTGATGCAAGGTCATACGAAGTGCTGCACCTGTCACGCAAAATCATCTGAGCAAAGCTGAAGATCTGATGCTCCAAAATGCAACCCTTCTCAGGAAATCAGCGCCCTGGCCTCGGAACAGCTCTGATGAACATGTCTCTTGTACTGCGCCTGCCACGCGAAAGACATCTTTGCAGATCCTCTTCCCACGCCTGCCATCGTTTTTGAAACTGCTACAAAACCCTCACGCTTTGCTCACTTTTGACCAGGTGCATAAATCCCTTGCCACGCCTAACAGCGCTCCGAAGCTGAGGTGTTTTGTACGTTTTGACTTCGAAATTTGCTTCGCGCAACAACGGCGTGCACTTTTTCGATATCACAACTTCCAAAAGTGATCCGACGTTGGTGTGTTTTGTACATGTTGGCTTAGAAATTTGCTTCGCGCCACAACGGCGTGCAATTTTTCATCTCTCATCTGGCCAGCTGGCTCCGCACCCGCCGCTTTAGCGAGCCTACTTTTCAACCCTCCGGAGCCACAAACCATTGGAAACACATAGTGTTTCCTACCTTTACGCGCACCTGGATCTTGTTTCTTCGGAGACTTTCTCTTTTTGATCTTCTTTCTTCTGCTCTTCTCTTCTCTGACTCTTCCCATCTCTGCTTTTCATCTGTCCATATTGTCGGAAGTTTGACTTCTAAATTTCCTTCGAATATGTATACTGTATTGTGGGATCCACCAAAAACAGACAAATTAACATGTGTGCTGTGTGCTCCTTATAAATATATATAAATATATCGACTTGGGATGAACCAAGAGAGAACTTATTTCCATTTCTGGCACCGTCGCAGCCTGAAGATTCTTCGGAACTGACAAAGAAACACATCTGACAACGGACAAAGAATTGAATTAGTAATCAGATGTAATGGGATTGAAAAGTTGGTTGATAAACGCCTATCAGTGGCTGATAATTAATGACCGTCTGCAATTCCGGACTTGGAGGTGGCTTTCCCTGTCAGGCCCACCTGGGTGGGCAAACACATGGGCCATCCCTCCTTGTGCCCTCTAGCTTTTCCATTTTTCTCAAGACTCCCCCTGGGTAGATGCTCATCAAAGGTGAAACAAAAACAAAACAAATGTGAAAATCACAACTTTTCCTGGTCGAATTTCCATTTACAAACAGGAACATTCCCTTAATTTTCTTGCTTAAACTCACCCGAGTTTAACCATCCCGAATGGTATCCAGGATGCAAAAATAGTGCGGAGGCCAGGAAGAGAATCAGCTCCATCGCCACCACTTCACAGACCAAGAGCAAGGCGTAGAGTCGCATGGAGAAGACGGCCAAATCCTACAATGGAATCTGTATAATCGTTTTCGAGCAGGGTTATAAATCAACTCATCGCTGATTATAAAAAATAGATAAGAACTATATGGTTGCTGACATATTTGAAACCATATGGAGGCTCATGGCGGTACCCCGAAATGCCTTATTCATTGGTCCAAACCATTCGACCACCACTTAGGGACTTGAAACCTATGGCGGCGACTGAGGATCCCCCATCTTAAGAAAGCTCCATATATATATATATACATACATACATACAATGTGGTTCAAAAATCCCCCTGTGAATTCAGGCAGAGGGTTGGAACCCGAACTTTAGAGCTACAAATTGGAAAATGGTCCCCAGACCATCACATTTAAAAATCCAAAGTGGCTAGCACCCTTATGGTATTGAGCCTCTTTTTGTTTTTTTTTAGGTGGACACAAAACCAAAAACCTACCCAATCATGGGTTAACGTGCCTTGGAAAAAGGCTCTGAATTTTCACCTAAAAATTTTCCAACCCAGGAACTGAACTTCAAAAAGAGAAACGCTTAACCTTAGAGAGACCTCCTCTGTTCAAGCCAATCCGAATAAATGACCCATCACTTTTTGAGGTAGTTTTGCCATGTTTTGCCTCCGGCATCACCCATCTTGGGCAAAAAAAACATGGGTCGCTATAAAGTTGAAACCCTTGCACAACATGACAGCATGCAACCCTACAAACTTGAACTGGTTTCCTACAATGCCAGCTGCCCCCAATACAAAATGCGTTTCGGCTGGTTTTTTTCATGAGAAAAACAGGGAAACCAACAAAACATGTTTTTAAAGTTCAAACACCATGGTATACCCCAAAAAATCTTAAATATCTCACCATTTTTGGCTGCCAGATTTGAACTTTATGGAGGAAAATGCCTCTATAAAATGCTATGGTTTCTGGGCCTCGACCTCCGAACTTTATTGATTAAATAGGCAGGGGGATGTTTAAACCAATTTATGACTGGTTATAACCAATAGACCTATGGTTTATGGTCGAGATATGAAGATATATGAAAATATGATATATCCGGATTTCACCATAATTCACTAAACTGCAAATAATTGTTATCATACTGCCACTGTGATGACGATTTCATCCAACTCCCATCATTCCGGTGAAGGAATAGGGTGAGGTAATGATCAACTTTATCAAGTTTTATGGTGATTTAGCTCTAAGGTTATACATATTTCTGGTGCTTTGTAATTTAACTAAGCTAGCCAGAAGCTGATGGTCTGTATCAAAAAATGGATATCGTGTGGTGATTTTTGGGGATATCATGACCATGTTTCACTCGATGACGTATTGGTTAAATTGGGGGATACATACATGCATTACAAGGTGGAGTCCCTGTTCGCTTGGTAAGCTGTTGTGTTTATGATAATTATCAAAGGAAGTTTAGATAGCAAACTTCCGAGTTACGGACGATGGTCATGGTTAGCAATTAGCATTCACACCATAATGTCAACCACACATAGCCTTACACATCATCATGTCAACCACCCATTACCAAGTAGTTGTGGGAAGTGCAACAGTCCAGGAGGGCGCGAATTCACGGGTGAAAACACTCTGGCAACAAAAGCTGTGGTTTTTACACGTATAGTGGCTCCTGGGGTCGCCGAAACATGGTCTTTCTTTCCGTGGTTTGGGAAAGCTCGATTCGCACTTCAACATGTAAACCAAAAGACGAGTGCGGAGCACTTTTGGGCGACGATCTGTGGCCAGAGAACGATTTCATACGTGAAATAACTGAGGCCTTCGGCATTCGGGGCAGCCCCGGATTTGTGTGGCTGGGTCAGCGCTGGTGACGCTGCGCGAATGTTGGTCGATTTGGTTTTGTTGTGGTGATGCTGTGACGCTCTTGCTCTGGGAGCTTGCAGCTGGAGGTTGCCAAACGCGTTGTAACAGCTGCGCGAAAGGTAGTTTTAGACAATAGTGCTATTCTTATTCGGGATTGCAGCTGGGGATTGCTAAACGCATTGCAACAGCTGCACGAAGAAAAGAGTTGGGCTGCCGAAGCTACAGAAGAGTGAGCTGGGAGGCAGCTCAGGGCAGGGTCAAAGAAGAAGTAGCCCAAATAACAGGCTGCTCAGAGAAGAAGCAGCTGAGAGAAGAGGTACCTGAGCGAATAGGGCGCTGTGCTCAGTGAAGCAGTGTAGCTCAAGAAAGAAGTAGCTCTCTCATCGTCCATCATTCCATTCATTCATCCATCCAACCGTTCATTCGCTCAGTCATTGATTCATGGATTCACTGATTCATTGAATCATTCATTCATCGGCTCACTAACTCACTCATTCATGTATTCATTGGTTCACTGGACCATAAACTCATTGACTCACTGCTTCATCGACTCGCTAATTTCAATTCACTCATTCATTTCTATTGATTTACAGATTCATCGATTCACTGAAGCATCGGTTCATTACATCATTGATTCATTGGTTCATGGGTTCATTCGGACAGTTGTGCATGGATTCTTTCATGTCATCTCATTGGCATCTCAACCGCCATTTGCTCATTCGTTGATGCACCTCACAGCTTCATGGCCATCTTCTTCCTATGGGAAGTGTCCACTTTTCGAAACTTCCACCCCGGCACGGGCCGGGCACCACCAAGTTGCAACATCTGGGGTGACCACCTTGTACGGATGCAAGGCACAGCTTGGCGAAACAAGTTTACCCCATTATATAAACATATCCAAACATGGACAGTTATAAACTGAGCGAATACATGTATAACATTGATTAAAATTGTATAAATATACTCTACAGTATATAGGCACCCGATTGGTTTGCCACCCCTTGTTTTTCACTTGACCATGTTTTGTTGAGCCCTGACATGATCATGCTTTGTATCATGGCAGGCCCCTTCGGCCCCTGGAACCTGGAACAGGTTGAATGAGAAAAGATTTCAAGTCTGTGCTGCTTTGTTAGTAGGGTGATTCCAAACATCTCTGTTGGAAACTTGAACTCCAACCAAACAACTCAAAAACAAAAAAGAAATTTGGATTTGCGGAGAAACACGATTCGTATGGGAAAGACCATGCTTTCTTGCATGCAGCATGATTCATGGGGGTCACATTGCAACTGCGCGCCTATACATACGATATGATGAATTCATGTGTGTATCCACCACAAAATTGGAATAGAAATCAACATGTGCCTATAAAAAGGGATTTGACGGACACAAATAGAGGAATTAAACCAACACAAGCTTTGATTTCACCTATAAATCATATGAACATTCATGTTGCCTACCATAATCAAGCATGATTTTCCCAGCCAATCAACAGACGGTCAACATCAGTTTTTTTTTTCGATGGGGATTCAAGCAACGGGAATGAAACAAAAACGAAGGGGTTTCTCCAATATTCCATAGGTTATCCTCTGGTAAACAAACATAGCTATTGAAAATGGTCATTTATAGCGGATTTTCCACGGTTATGTTAGTTTACCAGAGGGTATTCCATTGGCTATCCCAACTGTTACATCATTTCTATCTTTGATATTCATGTGTATCCCAAACTTCTCCAGAACTGGGGCATGCATGGGCATACACAATGATCATCATTAAAATGCTGGCATTATATAGCACAAACTGACATTTGTTCCACTTTTAGGTGTTGACAGATTGTGTTTCACACGGTTTATTGGGTATCCTATCCTATCCTCGCTTGCTGTATCGAGAATCTGTCAGGAGAAACCAATAGAGAAGCGACGCCAAAGAAGCACAGACTGAATAGATGTTCTTCAAATCATCGGTTGCAGCAGGGCAGTTGGTGGTGAAGATCTCGAAATGTGAGATGGGATTAGCGAACTCGCCCAAGCACCAAAGAACCGGCTCAAGCGTGACCATCAGCACCAGCAAAAAGCCCCTGAGGGTACGACGACACGACTCCCGAACCAAGGGTCAAGAAATAAAAACAAAGCAAACAAAAAATGAAAGATAACATTGGCCAAGAAGACAGAATTCTGAGTCTAGGGATATTTGTTGGATAAGATCTTTGTTTTATACGCTTTCTGATTTTCTGTCTTCATTCCTTTCTGCCAGTATTCCTTTCTGAAACCCACTCCCTACTCTTTTCTGCTTTACTTTTCTTGCTTTCTGTCCTGCTTTCCTTTTCTCCTTTCCTTCCTTCCTTCGTGCTGCCTTCCTTCTGTTTTAGCAAAGATTTCAGGCTGGAATCCCAATCCTCCAACTATGAAGAGTGACCAACAAGTTTCAAGGCCCCAACCGCAACATTGACCAAGGATGAGTTGACTTTGGCTTATGCCTATGGCTCAAAATGACGGCTAGCCGTATTCAGCCATCTGGAAATCCCATGCGGACTGGTTTGTTTGAAAACAGTTGCTACCCCGAATTTGATCTGCATCTTCCGGCGTAGTCAATCATAAAAAACCCAACAACATTATCATAGTGTTAATCATATATTCTATAACTCTGTACTATATTCATACTCCCAATAATCCCTAATATCTTCAGAATTTTTGGTTGATTAAATCTCATTGCAATTGATCTCCCTCTTCTTCGACTTTCCCCATTAACGGCATTAACGCATGGCAGGCGTCAGACTCAAACTGCAAAGCTGTCGGGAGTTGCAGAGGTACAACGGAATGGGCACATAGCTTCTATGGACGACATTTCCCACAACGCAATCAACATAGAGATGCTTGATGTGGTAAGAGAGCAAGCTGGTCATGGAGAGGAAATATGTAAAAGCACGGCACGAAGCAACCACCTCATGGATGATGACTTGATGATGACATTGAGATTTTCACATCATGCAATTTGACATATATATATATACAATGCATCACTGGTAAGCATTGGGAAGCCAACAACCAAAAAGTGACACAGGAGATATATATATATATATATATGCTAACCCCCCCCCCTGATACCTACTTTTTACTGTTAATTCCTTCCTTTCTTCGTAACTACATCTGTGCTGGCAGCAAGTCATTTGCAAGAACCATGTGGGTTAC
>Ga0126342_10022133_pt1:0-7500 | contig 10538 bp, 15 predicted proteins | sample Cyp1metagenome_FD_92528 | JGI IMG/M metagenome (GOLD analysis project Ga0126342, IMG submission 92528) | Coral microbial communities from Lord Howe Island, Old Settlement Bay, Australia - Cyphastrea 1 metagenome | ecosystem: Host-associated > Invertebrates > Cnidaria > Coral ...
CCGGTTGTGTAGTTGTCGCCAAAGCCAATGCAGCCGAGGCGTTCCCGCCCGGGGCAGGAAGCGCAGGGGGAGTGGACATTGCGAAAACTACGGAGAAAGAACGACACGTGTGAAACAAAGGAAACCAGCGATCGCTTGGCGATACGGCTGATAACCTGTAGAAATACAGCTAAAAGCCACTAAGGGCCACAAAGTAACAACCTGCAATACGCACTATTTCTTGAGCCATAGCGTACGGAGTATGAGGAGTGAAAAGGTATATACATGGCATGCTACTGTGCAACAACATATATGATGGGGAAATAAAGAAACGGGGTTTTATATGGTTTTATATTATTTCAGGAAATCTGTAGATATGTATGTTTCATAATTATGTTCTGAATGTGTTGTGCATGTGTTTGGACACTTTGGGCATAATTTAAAATCTAAATTGTGTTATGAATGTGTGTTGGATATATTGTCTTCAAACGTTGTGCTGGTTTTCTGGTGTTTTTGCTGCTTTTGGAGAAATATGCCCAGCCGTTTTTCCTCATTCACCACTCAAAACCAGCTTACCCGTGCCTTTAGTTGAGAGCTCATGTCATATGCTCTGGGGGCCTGGTGTGGAAACCACAAGGTGAACTGAGGTCAAAACCAGCTTGCAATATTAATTTCTACGTTCCCGTGTCTTTGGTTGAGAGCTCATGTCATGTGCTCTGGGGGCCTGGTGTCGTCACCACAAGGTGAACGGGGTCAAAACCGCTTTACAATAATATAATTTTGTTTCGGTCTTCCCTGATTTTTTTTTTGTTTGTCTGCAATCTTGCTTGAAGGCCAGATCGTCCGTTAAAACCCATCAAAGAAGAAAATTGCCAAAAAGGAACCCCGTGGAGGGGACGGGAGGAGGGAGAGGGGGTCAAGTCAGCCCCACATGGCCCCACCTATTTCTTTATTCTATCATTAGACGTCATGAGGTTTCCCCACCTATTTCATCATTTTAACATTGCTTTGCGTGTGTGCATTTTGTTTTTGTGTTTTTGGTGCGCAACCATATATGTGATGACATGACATACAGGTGAATATCACGTGAATGAAAGGCGTCATAGGGCAAGCCAATGTGTTTCATATGTGTTTGGTGTTTTTTTCCCCAGATGGGCTGGAGATCGCATGTCATGAGCTCATATGTTTCGGTTGGCGGGCGTAACACAAACCTATCGCAAAAAAATAGGTATGGTACTTTTGGTACCTAAAGCAAATGACATGTGCGCTATTTTTTTGTGTCAAAAAAAGTGCACTTGGCAGATGACATAAAAATAGTGTTTTTTTTAATACCGTTCACTACACTCATGTCATGTGAGCATAGTATAGTTCTCTCTCTCTCTCTCTTTCGATCCGCGAGTGATGCCAAACCTATCCCATCTCCACCTCCCTCCGCACGGCATTTGACCGAGCAGCGGCAGGAAACGACACCTGCGCTGGGCGCTCCGCGAAGTGTACCTCGATGCCTGGCAACCCGGCAGCCCCTAGCAGCAGGCGAAGCAAAGAGCCCACTGGAGTTTGTCAAGGCATGCCGAGACATCGACCTGTTGCAACCTGGAACCACCCACCACCCTTTCTTCATTCTTTTAAAGGTTCAAGTTCAAACGTCTCAAAAGCAGCGCAAACAGTTGAGTATAGGTTTCACTCGGCACGCATTCCTATTCGCAATGTACCACTGCGAATACTGGAGACCCTCCCAAATTCTTCACTGATACCGCTTCTTGCCTAGTTCTTCAAAGAGGTCTTTGACACGAACCTCGTGCAGAAAGGTGTCTGCACTTTGGTGGAAGAAATCCTGCATCATCCGGGATTGAGGTGTCAGCGTCTTTGCAATAGCAGCACTTGAAACATGACATGAATTTCATTTGGCAACACTTCCATCGAACAAAAAGAAAAACTCGTCATTGGGACAGAGGGGATGGGATCAATCATGGGATGTCTGTATTCCATTCCTGTCTATTCCCAGTCCTCGGTGGCCAAAGTCACTACCGCCACTTGCGCACAGGCACGAGCAGCGCGCAGGAAAGCCACAACGGTCATGGAATGCCTGGGTGTCCCAATTGAATCCTTACAATTCCTTAAAACTCCTTAAAATTTGAAACCCAAGGTTTGAAAGTTGGATCCTCAGGATCCCCAAATCTCTGTCCGGCTGAAGCCATTCGAACCGCAACGCTCATAAAGGATCTCAAACAACTTATGAAGAACAGGAAGCTAGCACCTGGGCCACGTCAAAACGAAAAAAACGTGGAATGAATTATATATAGATGTTACAGTAAATCATATCAATACATGTTATACGATGTTGTACGTACAGTATATGTCATATGCTCTTAGCCTCCCATTTCCACAATGTATTTGTCGATCAACTTGTCAATCAACTACCGAGTGACTCCCGCAAGAGGTCCTCCGAGGCCCTGAGCGCGGGAAAAATATGGCCGCAGGATCTATGACAATAAGGGGAAATTGATGTGGAAAATCATGAAATCACATCTTATTCGGGGGAAAATCCATTGAAATCCCATTTCATTCGGGGGAATTCAGACCTAAGACAAGGGTTTCATCCGATCTGTTCGCCTGTGGCCCATAGCTGTCCCGAGTATTGCAGCTTCCACTTTCACAAGTGCACCGGTGCTTCTCCGTGAAACTGATCCTCCTTGTTTGCCATTTATATCCATTTATCCACATGAATTTCTGTGCTGTTACTTTCACCTCGATCTGTATACACTGTTAATTGGCCTGTCCTGGCACCGGCACACTAAAAGCCCGGCAAAAACTGGTCTGGACAAAGGTGCTTCTCAACCGCTGCCAGGGCTTTGTTGTCCGGGCATTTACGGATTTGCTCGAAGACCCAACTAGTAGGAGAAAGCGTGTCGTCCCAATCCTCAGCCGCAACAAGTAGCGGAAGCGAGGAAGTCTGAGCGCGGCCGGCAGCCAGGGGCTGATTCTGCCCATAGCCGAGGGACGATGTTAACTACATGCATGCTAAGATGCATCTTCACAATTAATCATAATTGTATACAGTATATACGAGTATAATCGAGTATATACAAACTTAGATGTGCTGCATCAGCAACAACGTGGCCAACTCACTCCCAGACTCCTGATGCTTTGAATGCCATCCAAACCTCTCAACCCCCCCCACTAAACATACTAAACTAAGACCACCTTAATTTCATATAAGTTTTGTTTGATATTGTATCCAGTCCTTCCCCATTGAAGTCTTGTTCTAACTTGTGTTTGATACCATCTATGTGTGCAGGTGCATAAGCGCGTGTCAATCATAATTAGGACTGTGGATGTATGGGCGTAAGAGCAGCAAACTCGAATGGGACCTGGCGGTGTGGTTGACCGCACAACCCAAATTGGAGATCCTCTTTTTGTATCTCCCTCTATGATTCTATGTCGGTGATGTCCTCTCTTTAAAAAGTCAAACATATTTAAAAATATTCAAAACATCTCCAAATGTGGATTTCTAAGCCAGGTGGGATGGAATTCCATGGGGGATCTTCAGATTCCGGCCAAGATGCCACGAGGATCACCGCCTCAGCCCCATACACCAAAAGGATCCAAAAGGTTGGTGTCCCCAACGAGCCAAACATTGGAGAATCAGCAACTGATGTTTAGGATGTTTAGGGGTCGCCTAGTTGTTAATCAAACTGATCAAACTGTGTAGTTTCTTCATGTTGGGATTTTTGGGTGGCATTAAATGGCATCAAATTTATGCACAGGGTGAGACATTTTGCAGCGATGTTGGTGACACCCTCTGTCTGCAGCGAGGCACGGTGTCTCCCGGAGAAGGACTTCCACCTGGTGCGCATGGTTGGAATATGCTGGAATGGATGGAAGCAATGGCTGGCAAGCTGGGAGTTACTGTCGGAGACCTACCACAAATGAAAGTTGCCTGCCCCTAGGGGTCGAAAGGGGACACGTGAAGTTGGCCCACAGAAATCTGGTTTCGCCAAGGATCTTAAAGAGTTCTCTGAAAGGGCACTTCTGTTTCTGTCTGCAGCGTCACAGAAGCAACGACCCAGCAAATCGATTGCGCGTAGCGAAAACCGGACAAGACAACGCTAATCGAAACATATCGAAACCTCCTATGCGCGGCCGACCCGACCATGATCCGAGAATGACGCGAGATCGTTTCGAAAGACGCGGCTCACCTTAGCCATTCATTTTCTCGGGTGCGTTCGGCGCAAAAGACACGAGTTCATGCATCGTGCAAGGCTTCGTCCAAAAACTGCGCGTAGAAGTTGTGAAAACAAAGCTTTCGCGAGAGACGCCGAGACTTCCTTCACGAATATAACTTGACCGTGTGAAAATGAAGCTTTCGTGCGAGATTTCCTCGAAGTTGTCGAAACAACTCTTTTGTGCAAGGCATCTTCACAAAGTTCGACTTGAAGATGTCAAAAGAGTCGAAACGAGGGACTCTACTTTCGCCTGCTCTCCTCTACGCTACTGCTCTCTACTCGACTCTGCTCTACTCTTCTCTCATCGCTTTCTCTCTGTCTCTCTCCCCTTCTCTCTCGAGTCTGGCTGTCAATCAGCTGTCCCATTCATTACATGCCTGTATATCATGTGTATATATATATACGTATGTATGTGTGTGTGAGTGTGTGTGTGTGTTGTGCTTCAAATGAGGTTTGAAAAGCCTCATCACGAGAGACTCACATTTGGCCCTGCAACCACTCTTGATGGACTCAGCCACCAAAGCAGCCCCCCGCAGGGAATTGACTAGGAAATCATCAAGGAAGTCATATCCATTGCAGGATCTTCTTGCATACAAGTCGCGCATTCTGGACTGCAATGATTTTTGGCTGTCATTTCAAACTATTTATATACTATTTGGTATTTTGGAGACTTTTTTCCAGGTTTGAGATTCATCATTGATCTATACGGGTCAATGGTTTCCATAATCTATCTAGTTCATAATTACATGTCTGGAAATGCTTAGTATCACAACATATGGCTGGTTGGTGCCAATGGACAACCTATCCAAACGCATCACTTGGGACGTCATCCCAGATGGGGTTGAAAACGCACAGCTGGGGTATCTTCAAAAACTGTTTGAACCACCAGCATCCATCAGCATCCAGAATCCTTTGAATCAGTCCGTCACGCAGGGCGCCTAGCAGTCGACCACTGAGTGCAGACCTGCTTGGGCCTTGGGAGTCAGATTCCGCGTGTGCACGATACATGCCCGCATGGCATCTTCACAGCCGGTCTTGTAGATGCAACTGCCCACATGATAAAGCTCTAGCTTCGGGAGCAGCTCGAACCTCTGAAATAGGACAGCACAGGCAATGATTTTGGTGGAAACGTAATGAACCTTGTATGCTTTTGCATTGCCAGGGTGGCACCAATGCTAATCATTGCTCATCAGCAATCCCACACATTTAGACAGAAGACACTAATTCATTTTCCGTGATAAACACATTGAACGGCAGGAATTGGATGGAATTGGTATGAATTACTTGACTTCAGCAGCCTGCCCAATCGGCCCAATTTGGGTCTGACGACTGCTGCATGAATCTCTTGAGGTGGACGTGCTATCTCGACTTGCTTTGGTATTCAAGGCTGTGCTACCTCAAGTGCCAGGGGCAGTGTAATGTTGCCACTGGATGAGTTTCTTTTCTTTTGGTGCAATCCAAAATCATGCTTTTTTAAACTTTTTTCCCTTACTTATTCCATCTTATTCACAGAGATTCCTATGGCCCCTTCAAACACAGCCAACACAAATCAATGGAACAGCTGTCGGCTCTTGGAGACTTCTGGGGATTTGGGCACCCATGGCATTAAAGGATAGATGTTGTGAGGATGGCCTGTTTTAACAGCACACGTTCCAATCCTTTTTGTCCTGCTTCGAAATGCCAGTAGAAAACCAGATGGATGGACCTTGCTGCAAGTTTTATCATGTTTTGTCAATTGCCATTTCAGGGAACCTAAATTGGAGGTACCTGCATACATAGGCCAATGTAAGGGCCATGTAAGGGCTATGTAAGGGCTATGTAAGGAAATATACCCGCAAAATATGGCCTTACACGGCGCCAGTCAAAACACTGGCAAAATCGGGCTTGGAAAACCACCCGCCCTTTTCACCCAAACTGTGTGCCCATGGTTGCTCGCTTTCTTCCAACGCGTTGGGTTCCCCAGCCATCACTCCACTGCGATAGAGCCTGTCTTGCAAAAGAAGGCCAACTACTTGGTGGTGCAGTTGGGGTCCCATTTTATTGCTATAATATGGCTATAACATGCCAGATAACGGATGATAACGATATAACTTGCGATGGTGGTAACCTCCATACTTCGGATCCTCTATGGCTCCCTCGCATCCCATGGAGCCATTACCCGCTGCCTCTGCATCTGTGATGAGCCCCTTTTCCTTCGCCTGTGCAGCGAAGGAAAAATGGATTGAAGCACCACCCACAAGAGATCACAAAGCCCTCAAGCCGATGCTTGCGCAATGATCGCTTGCCTCTTTTTGTTTCTTCTCATTCTGATTACAAGCAGTTGGAGTTTCAATAGCGTGACCTATGCCAATTCTGGTGAGAGCTCCCGGCCTGGGATTCCCGCGGCTCCGGCCCGCTCCAGGTGCGATGTCTCGCCTGGCAGGGTGCAAGCAGAAACGAGAACCATGAAGCGACATGAAGTGAATCTACCAAACAAAAGCTCAATGGGGTATTTATATATTTATATATATATATACTCTTGCATATATAATGAGCACCTATTAGGACCTATCTATATCTATATATGTATTATTATATGTACTCTATGTATATATGTATGCACACATAGCCCAAGAGCTGGTGGCCTTAAGAACCCCATGCGAACAAACATAGTGACATGGTTATCTGCCCCCCGGGATCCGTGGTGGACAGTGACCCAGTGACCAGGTCACCCTTGGTGGTTACTTGCCTCTGTGTTCGGGACCTTCGTTTCTGATGTTGCCTGCTGACAGAAATAGAGACCATTGGAGCTGAGGGTAAGATGTGCTGGGCTGAGCACCAGCTGGAAATGTGGATACCACTATGTCACTATGTGAAAAAAAGTGTAATTTGGTTCAGAGTTCAGATCTGGAGATACTCAGCCTGACCAAGGAAATGTGATGACATGTGATTCAGTCATCGTGATGACGACTTGTGACTTGTCCATAATGGTCCGGACCACTGCACCTGCTCGGTTGTGGCCCTGTTGCTCCGACGTGCCTGCAGCCAACCACTGGAAATCTGAAAGGCTCAATAGTGCTGCAAATTACTGCAAATTCCGATGAACGGCTCCGTATGCGCCAACCTGGTGCTACATCCAAAGTGACTTATGATCATATAGATGGCCAACGCAGGTCCCAAATGCCTGCACGCTAGGTCCAGAGTCGTCCTTGGAAACCTGATGCTACCAGAAATCGGCCGACCAAGAACATAATCTCTTCAAAAGCTCGGCGTGGACATATGTATGTATGTATGTATGTATGTATGTATCGATGGA